>TARA_R110002110_G_scaffold42638_2_pt1 | contig 22063 bp, 5 predicted proteins | sample TARA_R110002110 | Tara Oceans TARA_R110002110 (sample SAMEA4397330) | marine metagenome | biome: Polar Biome; feature: [SRF] surface water layer (ENVO:00010504); material: water (ENVO:00002006), including particulate matter (ENVO:01000060) such as... | depth 5 m
CGCTGCTACCGGTGTAATTTTCACTATGGAGTCTTTTTCTATCGTATACTATCGGCCAATCGCATGCAATTCCAGACTTAATTGAGTTATAAAGGATCCCAGGCGCAAAAAGTGGTTGCAGGGCAAGGCGATATAGACCAGAATATGGTTCTGTCATAGAGCCGGTCATTCGCGACATTTCGGTCAGGGCGCCCTCAATGTTTATTGAATCTCCATAAGACTTAGAAAACTGAGATACTAAGTCTAACGTTCTCTGTGCTGGGTAGAAGCCCTTGTATGGATTAAATTTAACCACGGCTCGGCAGGTTAGTTTAATTTCTTTTGCTTCTAAGTCAGACATTTTTCGAATGTCTAAAAACTTGCTCATGAAGTCAGAGTTAGAAAAATCTATGTAGAAGTCCTCATCCGCGCTATCAAAAGATGTACCAGGGATTGAAAAGTCGCGAAAGTCTTGAGTAGAACTATCAAGATAATCTTCAAGTCTTTCACTAATCCTAAATTCTGGAACTACCGAGAAGCCGCGGCCGATGAACTTCATATCATGTTCTTTAAACTTCTCGTAATCGTTATACCATGGTTTTGAGGATGCTGATATAAAGTTAAAGGTTTTCTCTCCGTTGGTATCTCTAGAAGCCGAGAGATATCCCGCAGTATTCGGAGCATCCCAAAACGCTTCGCCGGCGCCTAGGCTGGCCGTCTTAAACCCCCAAATGAGGCCCGGGCTCATACCACCACGAGTCCCTAAGTCCTGCACAGAACACGAAAGGTTAGGATAGTTGGGAGGATTGATAGATAGCGGAGACGCTAAAGTTTGTTTTCTCGCATATAAGGCTCCTGCCGCGAGGCCGGTCATCACCCACGTTGAATAATATGAACTCACGCTCCAATTTTCATTGCCGGATTTTTGCGATGATGTTTGGTGAAGCCAACCACATGTATTTTGTAGTTCGCCAGCAACCGCAGTTGGGACTGCTGTGAGTTCCCAAGGATTTTTCCCAGCGGTGAAGTTTTCGGACCCGGCCATCCCGCCGAACCTTAGAGTATAATATGCGAACCCGCCCGCCGTCGTGTAGATATAACTAGAAGAAATTCGGGTTAGGAAGTTTTGTGGAGCGTCCAGTGGCCAAGATGAATGTGTCAGGTAGGCCGTAACCCCCATGGAGTTTGGTATTGCGGCTTGTTTAACATCGAAGGTGTCGTGCACGCGGGCGATGGGTCCATCACTGGCTAACTTGATTCTTTCTTTCGGATCATCTCTCCAAAATTTGTTATCATATCCAGATCTAAACGACGACTTCGAAGAGAACTCGTTTTTTAACGAAGGAAACAGACACTCTTTATAGTGAACCCAGTTTAATGTAACCCCAACATTGTTCTTAAGTTGTACCAACTGTTCAAATGGCGTTATTTCACTTTTAAGAACTGCCGGGATTCCAAAGTGGTTATCCAATGTTCCGCTATTAAAGTAAATGAATTCATTGTTGTACGATGTTTTCAGAGTTGCGTTAGCGGTTTTGGTTATCTTTTGGCTCCGAACAATCTGTGATGTTTCATAGTCAAAGTTAAGTGTGACTGGGCGACCCTTCAGTGATACTGGGCGAAGATCAAACTCTTGTGGGGTTCCTCTTGTTTTATACTCAACCATCAACTTGTTGTTTTTTCTCTGGTCGTAAGCGACAGGGTGGTCTGCTTGTCGTGCTTGGGAGAAGGTACCGTAGCCGTATTGGCCGTTTCGCTTCCACATGAGCATGTTGAAGTGGCCGGCTATGCCAAGCTTTCCGGTACCGAGACCACCATGCTCATCGCGAGAGGCACTAACCATGGTTGTATTTCTATATTGAATTGCGTTGTCATTAATTGGCCACGCGTTCGCCGGTGTAGGTGTATTATCGTAGTTCGACTTCGCAAGGTGAGTACCTAGCGGCCAACCAAGAGTTGATGATGAACCTGTTATTGGCTCATAAATATTGAGGTTAATGTGATTGCATGGTTGTGGGTTCCATTTAAACGCCGGGGCGGCCGCCGCCCATTGCCTGTTGTATGAAGCAAATGCCACTGGATGACCGATCATATATTCCGTACCTGGACGTGCAGTGAGAGCCGTGACGGTGGTGGAGCCGGCGGCAAAGCCGATCTCACTTGCACTCGCAAAGTTGAAGAAGGGTTGCACACCATCTGTATAAGAACTAGAGAACATTCCAGCATCTGTTCCGTGCACCGGCATATATCCAGTATATCTAAATTCATTCAGTGGGTCATGGATGGCGCCGGTAATCCAGGCGTACTGTTTATCCGAACGAGGGATCATGTGTTGGACATAGAAATTGTCGTAGTGAGATGAAGACTTGTATGTTGCTATTTCATCATATCCAGTAATTGTTTTTGTACAGCCCGGGATATCTGACATAGGTGGCCTATGAGAGTCTGTAGAACCCGTTGAAAAGACCGCTGCATTTGTGCTGGCTGCAGGCGGTGAGATGGCAAAGTAGTTGTTTTGCTTTCCGCTAGCATCCCAGATAGCATGGCTGGCACTTGTAAATGCGGTTGGGTTATTTAGTGTTATGACATCAGTTTGATCACTACTAAGCGGATTTTGTGCATTACCCATCGGAAGCCAAACATGCAAAGCTGTCGGTTGCGTGGTATAAGGCGCCGAGCACGTAACATCACACGGAGAGCCGGAATTATACAGTGTGTTAATTTCTGCGGCACTCAAGTTTCTTGACCAAAACGTTATATTGTTCATAGAGCCACTAAAGTTATTCGCTTGCGAGCCGAGGGTCCATCCATTTCCTCCGATGCATAAGAATTCATCACCGCGGTAAGGCATGTTAGGGTTTGGGGCTGATAGTGGGTTCGCCGCAGTTTTTGAATAGTCAAATTCATCAAGGGCGCCATATCCCATAAACCCGTTAGACGAGAAGGTCTGTGCGTATTGGTCAAAATAGTTTTGTACCACATTTGTAGTATTTAAACATGTGTTTAGCTGCTGCCCATCTACAAAGAAGCTACATGAGATGCTCGGCGTGAGGGTGCTATTCTTTCCGTCTAAAGACACCGCTATGTGGTGCCATTCGTCGTCATCAATATCGGCGCCGGGGAGGGAGTCAATATACCCGCGGTATGTAATCGTTGTTCTCGTGCCGGTCGAAGTAGGGGCGGGAGTAGACCTTGTGCTAAGGTTAAATGATAAACAGTTAGAGCTACCTGAAGTAGCGCACTTACTACTGCCATCTGGGCCGGTCGTTTCCTTCTTCAGTGAAAAGAAGTCATCACCGTTGGCACTTCTACCTATACCCCACAATTGAACATTATCAGTGCCGTGGGCGGCGTTGGAAGTGAACCTAACCCAACCAGTGTATGTGAGGCCACCATATTCGCGGGAAGCGCTCAGGAAATGCTGGGCCGTTAAGGATGAGGAGTTGATCAACACCGTGTCTAGTGTATTATTCACCCAGTAGGCGCCCGTTGTGTTTGTGAGAGCACAACCACTTAATATCGGGATGTACGACAATGTTTTAAGTTTAAGCCTTGGTTTGTTGTTTCTATGAACCTTGTGAAAGCCGGGTAGTTGTGTGTTGGCATATCCGGGGCCGACCTTTTCAGGCAGTTTGCTGGCGTTATGTATTGCAGTAACCTCATCTGAAGTTAAAATAGAATTCCAGATTGCAACGTCTGATAACTGTCCTTCCCAGCATTGATTATTTGTACTATTATTGCCGATGAAACAATCCGATCCGAGAATTCCATTAAAAACGCCGGTTACACTTCCAGACACCAGGCTGCTATCCACTTGATTCCCATCGATATAAAACGCAGGAACATTGGAGGTATCTGTCGCATCATATGTTATAACTGCGTGATTCCAGCCGCCTGAGCCGCTAATAGAACCAGAAGTAAAAGCTGTTTGGTTTGTGCCCCAGTGTACGCCGGCACCGTTCCAGAGTGTTTTCAAGAATAGACGGCCACTCGGATCCGTGTAGGTCATTATATCACCGGCGGCGAAGTCTAGGATTCGGCCGTAATTATTTTCCCCGGGGCCGCCGTAATAAGTCCAAGCAGAGAAAGTCATTTTCGCGGTGCCGCCGTCTGCAGTACGGCCTATAATACTCTGCCACGTTGCCGCAGAGTTAATATTTGTAGCGTCAGTGTCGGCATCGAAGGTGCAACTAGCTGTCTGAATATATCGAGATGGATACAATGACGTATTATATGCTGGGCGTGCGGATGGAGCGGCAAATGTACCGTCTCTTCCATTTCCACTATCGTCAATCGCATCACCAGTGCTAGATATATCTTCATTCAGTCTCCACCATCCCTGAAGGGTCTCGTGTGAACGATAGAACTTTGTATCGCCATAACCTATAAACGGCTTTGCAAGGCTATAGGACGCTCTTTGGCCGTCCGGAGGTAAGATGAGGCTGTCACGACCGAAACGTGCAGTGTGACGGGCAAGATGGGAGCGTAAACCGTAGTCTAATGCATGAATATCACCAACACGAATACCAGGACCGCCAACACCAGTTATTTCTGATATAGTTCCGGCTGGGCCTTGTGACGGCTTGATAACAGTCATGTTACGGTATAAGGTTGCGTTGTATACTGAGAACTCGTTTGACCTTACATCTCCGTATCCTGCGGGGGTTACTTCCAAGCCGCCTGGATTAGAGAATTTTGATACAATAACTGTTTTATTTTCTGTGCCGGATAGATATCCAACATCATATTCTTGTACAAACTGGAAGTGGCTTCCGGTCCCCAATGCGGATGCATCAGAACCGTGGCCGCCACCGCGGTGGATATCTAAGAATGATCGGATTTGAGTGGCAAATTTAGCTGTGTTGGGGAAAGCGCCCGTTGGAAGATTTGGTTGGCCGCCTATTTCAATAAACTGTCTTGGGTTGTTCCACGCACCCACGGTATGCACTATCTCATAATTATTTCTATAGTTTCCAAGAATAGTAGAACCAGTGCGCATGCGAATGTTTTTAAAGACATACGGTGTTTTTGCTGTGAAGTCTCTATAATAAGTTGCCTTTTGAGAAGCCGTCATCGGATACGGAGCTATACCTGGTTCGTTTGCTTCGGGCCATGGATAATCGGGAGCTACCATGGCGATGGCGCCGCTCTGCTGATTGCAGTTTCCTATCAAGATCTTCCAAGCTTCTGGCCTGGTGGTGTAGTCATCTAAGCCTTTATAGACATCACTCTTATTTGCACCACTAATATTTAACCCTATGTGACGGGATTGATGGCCGCCGGCTGCATATTCTGACCACCTCGTTTGCATGGGGCGCTCCATATCCTCGCCATATACATCATTGTGAAGGTTGGTTATTTCAATGCTAGCAGTTACCAGCGCTACAACGCCGCTGTTAAAGCCGGACACAACCGATGAACTAATAATATTAAACGGGAAAGATAGAGTTGACTTGGTGCTGGTATAGCCGATTCCGCTTTTGTGATCGCGGCCGGCCATAACTTTAATGACTCTTTTAATCTTTTCGTTTGGCTTGAGGCCGACACGGCGCCAGTAGTCTGTTGACATTTCTAGACGTTGTATTTTCACTAAGTCTGCTATATCAGCGAACAAAACATTTTGTGGCACATAAACGCCGCCGCTTGGGGCGTATACTGGGCCGGCTGGTGCCACGTTGTTATATGTAAACCCAATGTTTTTTGTTGAGTCAAAGTTGGTACCGCCCTTAATATTTCTATTAAAGGTTGCATCAAACAGGTACGTTGCGTTTTGTTGAGATGCTAAGTTTTGATTGCGCCGATATGTTACTCCATCAATATTTGAAATAGTTGGCATGCTTTTGCTTAGATTCGGAGTACTCCAGATTACTTCTTTAAAAGTTTGTCTTTGCCTATCAATTATAACATCGCCAGAAGTTATTTCTGGTGAGGTTGTTTCTGCACGCTTCTGCCAATATTCTTTACTAATGCCTGTGTTACGAGGAGATGATGGTAACGGGCTTCGCGAGGGGGAGTATGGCCATGTGGCTTCACCAATACCACGCACAGATGGCTCTGGATCAGGAGAGCGGAATTCAATAGTTGGAAATTGTGATTTATATTTATTTCTTTCAAAGACGTGACTTTCAACTGTGTTAAAAGAATCAGCTACAAAGTCTGCGGAGGCTGGCACTAGCTGGCCTATTATTATCGATATAGCGTCATCAAACCATTTATAATATTCTGTAAACTTTTCAACTGTGGAAACATCTTTGACTCTTTCGAAGTATACCCTACGCAAGTGCTCCAAGGCCTTATATTGCATACGATATCTATTAACTGGTTGACCTATTAGGTGGTGGAAGTCGATGGCGCCGGCGAAGAAGTCCAGTATTTCTTCTGTAACTGCTGCATATAAACTCTTTTCAACTGTATAAACATAGTTGGGAATCTGATCAACAGTGCCATATAACTGATCGTCAGCATCTAATATTTGTATCATGTCTGAGCCCAGGGAGCGCTCTGGATCGACAAACTTAAACTCGTTAACGTTCTTGGTTTTAACAACGTTTGTATCATTGGGGTAGAATCCGTCTCCCTTTGCGCTGTGTATATGGCTCGCAACATTTCCAATCCACCCTGTGGATGCGCGGCGGTCGGCCGAACCAGAACTTAAGTCAGTCACATAAAAGTTTCCGCCGGCGTCTGAGGATGATACATTCCCAAAGTACCAGTTAAGTGCCAGTGTATCAAAGTTGTGTGTATTTTGAATATTTTCATCTAATATTGACACATGTTCATAAGAGCCTGAAACTCCGTAGTTATCTGTATCAAAAAGATGCTGGTTTAAGGTTGTAGCGTCAATGTACTTTGTCCAATATTTAGCAGTTGATATTAGAACATCCGACTCATATATGTTAGCGCCAGTTATATTAGTGTTTCGGGCGCCGACATATAATCTTTTTGAGGCGGCCATTATCTCTTGGCCAACAGCTTTGGTTACAGATGATGATGTTTCAAACGCATTAAGAATAGTACCAAGGTTATTGTTGGTTCCTCTAAAAATAACATCATAGTTGTAATCTGTAGAGCCACTAACAGAATCTGTGAATGGGTAGTTGCTTGGCTTAAGCCTAACTGATAAATTCCAGTTACTTTCATCGTACACGTCGAAAAATAAACTACTGGTGAGTGTGGGGAAGTTATAAGGTTCGGTTGATGAAGTTAAAACGAAGTAAGCATTTTTAGAGTAGGGAGAATCCCTTACTGCGTAAACCTGGAAGTTTGATGTATCTTGGCCACCGGTTAAGAAAGCGGTGTCGGATGTTGAAGCTGTATTAACTGTTTGTATTCCGAATAGAGACACGTCAAGGAATTTTCTGTCAAAGGAGTCTATAGATCTAATAAATTTTGGGAAGAGTACACTGGCTTCGGCGGTAAACCCGTATTTGCTTTCTTTCCCAGTGTCCTGAGAGGCACTAATATAGCCGCGGCTGCTGTCTGAATGTGGATCAGCCGCTTGATAAATAACCGAGGTCAACCCATCGTTTGTGTTGAAGTTAGCGTATGTTTTGCTCTTAAGGGTTTGTTTAAGGCTATTTTTTAAATCATACTGTTGGTTGTTAGAATATATATTGTATGATACAAGCGTATCATTTAAATTGAAGCATCTTAGCGTGTTTCGAATTGCTTTCTCGGTTCCCTTCGACTTATAAATACTAGCTAAGTTATTGTATAGATTCGAGTATATTAGGTTTTTTGCTTCAACCAGATTGTTTTGAAAGTGTTCTTTATCTGTTCTATTTTTAAACTTTTCTAGGATTGACGCATCGACAAAGATTTCAGGAGTATATAAACCTAAAGACTGTGGTAGGTGTTGAGCAAAGGGGAGGGCTTCGGACGAAGCACTGGTATAATTTATATGCTTAAGCGTTGGAAGGTTTCCTATCTGAAGATGTAGAATATCAAAATAGGCACCCATAATGTGACATACTTTGTCTAAGTCGCCTAGTTGAGATATTTTAGTGTCTTCTGTAAGCCATGCCGGTACTAAGTTTCTGACTAAAGCACTGTTCTGCTCATCATGGAATGAGCCGGTTGACAACAAAACATCTTTTAAATTTGTGACCAGTGGGTGGGAGGCATATACAATCGGGTCTTCATATTCTCTTATGGCTGCTGAGGATGATAATATCGCTGAACCTGTGTTTCTAGAATTGGTTGTATAACCGGTCCAAACGCCGTTGCACAGCCTACCGCCATAGTCTAATACAACACTGTCTACCGAAGTATCTCCTGTGATACCTTCGTTAAACTTGTAATACATACCTAACTCAGTATTAGATATATCTGTATTTACACCACCACGAATCTGATCGAACCAATACTTCCCTATTTGCGCTCCGTTTCTTGCGATCTTCCAAAATCTAAATTCATCAAGAGAGCCACTCAACTTGCCTGCTGCAGCTGGGGCGCTTGAGCCGGAAGGAGAGGTAACCAAAGCCCCTATACGACCGATCATATTTTTTGAACTTAGCTCTCCTAGTTTTCCTCCAGAATAAGTATTTGTATCATTTAAGTAACCATCAACGTATAGAGCCGCTTTAAGATCAGAACCAGAGTTATATACTGTAATTGCATAGTGAGCCCATTCACTTAAGCTAGAGGCGGATAAGTTATTTCCTATCGAAGATGTAAAGCACATCTGCGCAGAAGAAGATGCATTTCCTGACTGGGCTGTTATAAGGAGCGGATTGCCGGATCCTGCTCCACCGGTAAGTTCAATAGTAATGCGGCCGTAATCAGCGCTTGAAGTACCTTCGCTGTTCCACATGTCATAAACAACTTGTTTGGTAGTCAGTGAAGAACCAAGTGAACCAGTTTTTAACCAGAACTCTACCGTTATACCGGTATCAAAGTTGCTTTTCAGGTTTGATTCTCTTGTGCCCTTTCCAAAGTCGGCCTGTAAGCCGGCGGTTTCATAAACGCTCTCGTCATAGATGTTATTATTCTGAAACTTGCTAGAAAGATCATTGGGCGTCATTTCTTTGAGGGTTTTAAGCTCTGAAGATATATTGGGGCCACCGTAAAATGTGATATATTCGGTTGTGGTCGGCAGCCCATATCCATCACCATAAGATTGGTCGAGGGCGCTCCACCCACCAGTACACATTGTGATGTAGCCGTTAGTACGTGGGTACAGCTTATCAAAAATATGCTTTTCGATCGGAAGAGATTTATTATAGAACTCATTTAGTTCTGCATCTGAACCATCATATGGATAGAAGTCTAAAACTCTTTCTATAGCTGATTTATAATATAGATATGCTGAGCCAAACTTTGCAAAGTTAGACGGGTCTGAATAATCTACCTGTGGTGTTAGCGTCTCTTGCTTAATAGATAACTGCTTCAAGTTTTTAGAAGATTCTATTTCTTTGAATGCATTCTTTTGTTCTTGGTCAGTTAAATATTGTCTTGAACGATCAGTACCGTCAAAAAGTTTTTTAATACTCATTCTCTATTACTCTAAATTTAAAAGCTTTGTCCTGTTCGCTCCATGTATCCAGTTCAGATTCATAGAAAGCGAATTTAAGGGCGTATTCATACCCAGGCTGAAGGTGTTTCATATCTATATCAAAATAGTTTCCGGACACATCATATGATAACATAGTCTGGGCTTGAGAGCCCGTCCCATATGCGATGGCTTCATATCCATCTATAACTCTAATGACCCGGTATGATGCACTATTTATAGCCGTTGACATAACATCTGCAGTAGCTTTAGTATAAATACCGGGGTTCCAATACTTATTTCTAACATATAAATTAAAGCGCGCGGTTTCTATAGAGGTATACTTGTTTCTTAAGTTTGTTATATTAATAAAGTATACTGGCTCTCTAGTATCAACAGAAGCTATAATTTTCTTGGGCGCTATTGAGCCAGTAAATAGTTGGCCGGCTTTAGAATATGAACCAGTCCACCAAACATCATATAAGGTGGATATAGGTGTGTCTGAAGACGTTACTGATATAGAAGCAGAGTATATACCAGTAGAAACATAGCCACCGGTTACTGCGGTTTCGTTATTGTATAAAATTAGTCTTGAGCCCGATGGGGTCGTGTTTTTGGCAGAGCCAGAATGTAAACTTACCATAATCGAACCAGTAGTGCCGATCGAAGGGATGTTTCTAAGCTTTCCGCGAATATAATTATATATATAAATTGTGTTGAGATTATCCGCTGCTGGTGCTAGCGAACTACTATAATAAAAGTTCCCTCGATCATCCCTTTTTGCTGAGTTCCATCGGGCCTCAATAGATGGTCTCTTAAAGAAAAACTGAGTGCCTCTGCCAAAAAACCTTTTGGTGTAATAAGAAGTTAATGCTCCGCCTGTATTATTTAAGCTTATTCCATCTGTTGGGTCTTTATAATATGCCTCGTATGAAGAAGAGAACATAATTCCAACTCCATAGGTACCCAAGTCTCCTGCGATCCAATGTTCTACAAGACCACTTATATCTATATCTAAGTTTTCTAAACCGGAACCAAAATCTTGTTTATATATTGGGGGGTCTCCAGCGGTATCCCATTGTGCAGACGCCGTTAAAAAGTCTCCCCCCACATGGGTCCATGCGGTAGTTTTTGAAGCGGACATCCAGTTAGAGCCCTTATTTCCCCTCGTCAAATCTTTATAGTTCTCTAAATCAACACCGTCTCCCTCTTCCCACGAGCGTGATATCGCATGTACAACTAAAGAATAATTTTCTGGTACTGTTCTAGAGTGCTCTGCATTATACATTCTCAAGTAAAATTTAACACTTCCGGACGCCGGTACTGTGCCGGCAGTGCGATCTGCAGATATAGCACTCACTGGAAAGTTTATTAGTATCCTTGCAAGCTCTTGTGATCCTAAAGCTGCTGAACTAGACGCTGGTGCACGGCCGTATATAGAGAAGGTTTCTAGCACATCAGACATACCTGTGTTTGAACCAGTACCTCTTGTCTCAAGGTTTCCTTGAAATGCGCTAACAATAGTGTTATCAGCACTACCAGTGTACTTTCTTAGGCCCATTATTTAATCTTTCCAATAATATCTATTTCAGAATATTTCATTTCGAAGATCGCATTATTGGGAGCTATTATATAAGAACCATCGGGAGACATATTATCATTTATATTAATTGCAGATGATGAATAACTTCCGGCAGTTTTTGGATTAATTTTAACTTTTGATACATCAAGTACACCTTCAACTTTTTTAAGCACTTCATATATCTGACTTAAATATAAAGGCTCTCCGATAAAGAACGGCTGTAGATAATGTTCCTTGAGCGCTTCGATACACTTATCCAAGACCAAGTATTTGTCGCTTGTTAGCTGGGGTTTAATAATGAACTCAACTCCAAAATTAAGTATGAATGGATCCAATATATCTATTGTATCGTTAATCATTCTATAATTATTTAGCCAAGTTTTTAAGTTATTTTTTATGGCCGAGTTAGCTGATGTTAATTTGCCGGCTGAATCCTCTGAAATTACATACATATTTAAATTTCTTTTTTGTGAGTCTGCATCCTTTTGTACCGATACTCTTTTTATCGCTCCAAACTTTACCGGCATCCTATAAGCTAAATTTTCGTAATCGGTTTGTGTAACTGCTCTATTTTGTGTGGGGAACGTGTCATAAACTCTTTGTTTTATTTCTGAAGTTGATGGATATGTTACATCTCCAATAATAGGTTCTTCATTCGTTATTTCTAAAGAGGTTTTTACTTCATTCATTTTTGTGGCGCTCAACATTTGTGCATTCACAAAATCAAAAACCGTGCTTCCAACTGAGTTCAGGCCACCAACACCTATATTTGAATTGGCAGGGTTGGTGGTTCTATATGTGACAGTTAATGTGGTGTTTGCTGGAACAATCCCAAATGACTCATTTTGTTGCAGTCTAGTTGGATCGAATGTAGTGTCGGTAATATACTTCTTTCCAAATACATTCATTGCCACATTTTGTGGATTTGCAACTATATTTGATTCTCCTACTTTACCACTTCCAAATTGAAGCGTTACACTTCCCCTATCATGAGTCACTATAAACTTCCTAGATACTAAAAATGGTTTTATAATCGATGGCACATTATCATTTTTAAAGTTAGGGTTGGTGATCTCTTTAAACACCATGTCTTGAGCTAGATAATCAACCTCAAAATATTGATTTCCTTCGGCGTCGTATACAGAAAGGATCTCAGATATATTAGGAGTTCCTAAAGTGGTGCGATAAAAGGGTACGTAACTTCCTATTGTTACTTGTTCTTGATCTAATCTTCCGGAGACAACTGTACCATATGTTTTTACTGCGTAATGTGTTGGGGCGCCGGTATCGGGGTCCACACGCGCAGCCACAGTTAAGTTTCTTGGATCCGAGAAGTCTATGTTCTCTGTTAGCATATATAACAGGCCGGTTGTACTGCTAAACGAACTGCCCTTCTTTAATACTGGAAAGTATTTCGAGTCTGGGCCTAGGCCGGTGGTGGCCGCTGGCAATAAAATAAACATTGCTACTGTGCCGTATGTAGATGGACGGCCCTCAAACTTATATCCTAGTGCGCGGCCATGTCTGACAACGTTTCCAAACTGGAAAGACGTGTCTAGGAAAGTTTCATTTACATTGTAATCTAAGTAAAAAGAAAGCTGGTCTCCAACATACGCTACAGCGTCCAACATGATTGAACCAAAGGAAGCTTCACTGAAATCTTGGAACGTATCTGGGTAGAATCTTTCTGCAATCTGCATCAAATCATCACGAATTGTTTCAAAATCGCGATGAGTATAGTCGATCGGCATTATTTTTTTCTGTTGTTTAGGCATAAAATATCTTCATTTTAAATAGTAAACTCTATCAAATCTTGAACATTTAAAGTTGGGATTGAATATTGAATATTAATGTGTAGTTTGTTTATACTAGATGAGTCTTCTGCAAAACTAACCTCTCTAATTGTGATCACGGGCATATAGATTTCTACCTGTTCGATTATTTTTGCTTCAATATCACTAAATGTCTTTTGAGATAAATTTTCAAATAAATATCTTTGAACTCCCACTCCGAAGCTTGGTTCCATTACTCTTTCTCCGGGATGAGTTAGAAGAAGCATCTTGAAATTTTGTTTTATTAGTGTCTGAAAGTCTTTAATCATTTCAAACCCATCGGCCGAATCCTTAGTAATCGGTAGTTTTACTGCTAATGACGCCATATATCTTCCTCACTATAAATATTACTAATCTTTCTTTTTGCACAACTCTCCGTTATCATTAAACGGATTAGATCTAATTCTGCTTCTCTTCCAATGTGGTAAGAACGCTTTTCCAGGACTAATTCTGAATCTTTCCTTTAGCTGTTGCATGTAGCTCAAAGCTAAATTATCCATTGCATCCTCGCCGCCGCCGAAGTCTCTAGATCTATAGTGTACCTGGAACATCCTTTTTATTGTCTTAGATGACTTTCTTAATGTAAGTTGATCCCACTCATCCCACTTTTCAACAAACCATGTTGGCCAGAAACCGTTTCTATCGTTTTCTGATACCCATCCGGGTGTATGCGACAATTTGGCGCTTTCTACAGACGGGACTTCCCACGTGTCGTCGAAGCCAAGCCAGTTTGAGCCCTCAACCTCTATTATTTTCATCTTGAGATCAGCGTATGTTCCTGGTTTCTTTACTTCTCCAGTAGTGGAATATGGTTCATAGTCATCTGCATCATGGAATATGTCTCCGTAAGTTGCGCCGGACTCGACTGTTACTTCTCCTACCGAGGGTAGCATGCCCATATCTTGGTATATCGCCATTATCGACAATACTTTCTTAAGTGAAAATGCGTAGTTGGTTACAAGCTTGAATCTTTGGTCTTCTTTTAGTTTTTGTATGAGACACCACAACAGTTTACTATCTTTTTCTATGCCTGCGAAGGCGCTTGTTGGTACATCTAGAGCATCAATCTCTATATTGGTTAACGCGTGGGCTGTGCGCCATCCGGCTCCCTTCATGCCAAATTCAATTCCATATCTAACTCCCAGATTCCCACGGAGTGGCTTGCCAGTTTTTACATTTCCATCTCCATCTTTATTTAGACGCAACGTTCCCGGGAAGTGGGAAGATAGTGGTCCGGGGCCGGCTGCTTTGATTCGCTCAATGCCATCCGCCATGGAGAGTTTCTCGCCATTGATCGATATATATTTTACCATATAAAACATTTTTTCGGTGGTGGTGTGGATCTCATTATAGTCAGGGATATCTCCTAGAGGTGTGAAAGTGAATTCGTAGTTTGCTTTTCCTAGGCCGGCGCCTTGACCTCCCTCAGTAGGCTCTGGTATGCCGTGATCGATAACGCTCTCAAAGCCTAATATAAGTTTATCGGCAAATATTCTAAGCTGGGTTTCCATATCTTGTATGAATTCACCAACAAAATACTCGTCCATGCCTGTCTCTTCGTTAACTATACCATGATAATATCCCACGTAGTCGCTTCCATCCGGAACTGAGAATTCTCCGCCATTTGTATAGAATGGGCCTGGCCACGCCACCATTGCCGGGGTTCCATCGTCATTTGTTTCAACGATCGATAATTCATTATACTCAATCCCGGGCAAAGGAGACTCTTTAAATTGATACTCTCCTTCGTCGTCTACCTTTGAACTGGGCATGCCCACTACATTCTCTACTAATGTGCCTTCTAAAGTTAGACCCTTTTCTGCTGTGCCGTGACAGAAATTCGTCATGTAGTAATAATCCAGGTCCGTGATATCTGGTTTCATTCCTAACGTTGTAAGATTTCGAACAAATCTATCTGCAGTGATGGTTAACTGTTCGTTAACAAGCTCTTTTAATATAAGCTTAGCATCTTCTTGTGTTCTATATACCGCATCAAAATTCTTTTCTTCTCGGAAGTTTTTAAGGCTGTTAAAGAAGCCAGTCTCGCCGGCCCACTTCGCCTCCCACAATTCTTCCGAGTAAGGGTAGTCGAATCCGGATTGTAGGTTGTTTAATCTATCTAGTGCGTCTTTAACATCCTTTGGAACGTTCTCGCCATCAATTCCAAATTCATCATTATCAACCCTTCTTGCGTATGTTTGTACTGACTGTTCTAAAAATCCATACCAGAATTCGTTATCTTTGAATGGACTTAAAAAGTCGGCGCCGGCGTTTCTAAAGTTGTCTTCCATATTTTCAATAACATATGCTGAATAAACATTGCTATAATTCGTCGGGAACACCGGGGCAAACTTTGTAAAAAGTGGCAGACCTTTCAAAAAGTGTACACTAGCGAATATTCTAATCGACGCTGAGATGATGCCTTCAATAGACGCCTTGGAGTAGCGAGCTAAAATCCTGTTGTATGGTGTTTCGACAACACAATCTGGATCTCCTTTTAGGCGGCTATCTTCTGGTATCGTTGGATATGACATACTTATTTTTTGTGCAATATCGGCGAAGTCTACCACATCAGTTAGTTTTGGGCTGCATGGGCTTATTTCAGGGAACATAACATCCACTACTCCCATCCACCCTTCAGACTTCTTGGGCTTTACATATACTGGAGGATTCATATAAGTACCGCCGTATTTCCCAGGATCTAAGTAAAATACTCTTGTTTTCTCGGGATGTGTTCCTCTTGCCTCATTTATCCATTGATTTCTGCTATAACCCAAAGTTGCGTCATCGTTAGAAATTGCTCTCGATCCGTCCCTTTCACCATCTGAATCAAAGTCTGCCACTTCAAGCTCAGAATATAGAACGCCATCGCTTTGTTTAGGCTTTCCAACACTGCGGCCGCGGCCGTCCGGATTATCGGCGTAGTCCTTGAATTTAGGTGGAGCTAAATAATCGAAGTCGGCCATGTCAACATCATCGAACTCTGCGCCATACTTCCATGCTTTTTTATTTGTTGCCATTTCCTTAATAACTTGTTTAAACTGCTCTTTCATAAAGGAGTCATAAGCCGTCTTAATCACAGACTTGCTTTCGGCGCCATCAAGTAAATCGTATAACATATTGACTTGTGGCGGGAATGGATCTTGTCGTGTAAAGCATTGATTTAAATTCGGAAAGTCAACCATAGTTAAGCCATCTGAACCATTATCGTATAAAGAATCTAGGCCGTCATCAACTCCTAAAAATTCATACTTTCTCGACCTTAAGATCTTTTCTTCATCATCTTCGACGGATCCCGCGGCACTGCCGGCGTTGGCTTCTTGGAGTTTTTCGTACCCGTCTTTCTTTGACTTAGCAGCCATGTTATAGAGATCAGTAATTTTAATTCTTATATTGTCATCGGGGCGATTAATATACCCTGCCCCATCTGGGTTTTCTATCATGTCCGAGAAATAGGCGTTTAAATCAAAGCCATAGCTAAACTCTGATTGTCCTCCGTTAAGTCCAAATCGGTAACCCTTTGCGTTATCTTTAAACACTAACTTTATATCTGAACTTTTCTTACGTGGCTTTCTGATGAACCACATTCTTTCTTTATCCCACTGTGGGGCTGTTTTTACATTATATCCCATATCGGGGATCTCGGTTAAGTCAACATCACATATAAATAACCCACAAAAACCTAGGTCTGAAAAGCTAATGGGCCATTTTTTTAGCTTCTGAGGGTTGTTGGTGCTATCAAATATCAAGTTACTTTTTAAGTCGTTGCGGACTGATCTGACTTCCATGTCCTTTAGTTCTTGTGATTCTACGCCGCTGGCGGCTTCATATTGATACATTAACCACTCCCCCACATACTGTGGGAAGGCGCCTTCTTGATCTGATAACGATGAAAAGCTGACTCCTTGGAGATCACCTTCATCCACATCATCCATCCAGCCTTTATCAGCATCCATGTAGAAGTCTACATAATCATCTTTATTAAATGACTTTCTTTGGTGTACTGTGTACGGATTACCTATCGTATCTGATAAAATCATGTTTATAAAGCCCCAGCCAGCATCGCCGCCGGCAAACAGGCCACCATTTCCAAGCATGTCAGTCGAAAATGATATCTGAATTTTCTTCATATCACCGTCTAAGGCTTTGGCTGCTGTTTCAATAAACTGATCTGGCTCATATGGTAGGAGGCCATTATTACATCCCGGGTCTCCTACGATTGGTGGTATTTGATCCGCCACGTATTGGCCAATCCCTTGGTTCATTATTTTTGAGACCTCGTCTAAATCATCCATCATAGTACCGCGCCAGTTGTCAAACATCTCATCGCATTGTTCTGGGGTGGCGCGGCCCTCAAGGAGTTGGCATCTAAGGTCTTTGAACGACTGAAGGCTTTCCGGAGTGGCACATAGAGTTGGGTTTGCGGGGGTTTCGTCGTCGGGACCAAGAGCGTCCAGAGCCTGTCTCATTTCAAGACGCATCTCTGCAGGTATTAAGTTGCCTATATTTGTGAAGAACCGGCCTAGAGATTGCTCATTAGGAAGGGCGTCTCCATATTCAGGATATCCATTTTCGCGAATTTGATCAGAAATTCGTAGGAATGTGACGGATGGATCACCTAACATTGCAGAAACAAGTTCTGTTTGTGATGCTGCCGCGGAGATGTCTTCCATAAATGTTAGTGCGCGATCGGGGTCTGCTAATGCTTGGCCGCCAACACCCAAGTCGGCTACTAACTGTACTACGACATGGCTCATCTCGTCGTCGGTTGTGTCATCACCACATATTGCATCTCTAAGAACATTCATGAAGGTTTTATGACCAGAGACAACTGCTGGTAATGAGCCGATTACTGCTCCGGTTACTTCAAGCGCCTTACAAATAGCATCACCAATAAGTTGACATAACCACACTATAACTCGTATTATTATTCTGATGATCAACTGCATTAGAAGCAGCTTCATAAGCTCAAACAAAATACCAAGAATATCTTGCAGTTTTGGCCACCATAAAAATGGGTTCTCCATGCGTGGCATTGTTATTTCATTTAAGTTTCTACAGAATGGCAGTGTTAAGCTTTTTAAGAAATCGGCGATCCCAGGATTGAATAGCGGTGGTTTTGGGCAGTCTAATGTGGACAAGAGCATAGAAATTATTTGTGCTCCAGGAAAGTCATTTAGTTTATCCAGAAGAGACAAGTAATTATCAGAATAATAGTCTAACAAAGCCATTATATAGGCATCCATTACAAGAGATGGATCCATCTCGTCTTTCGCTACCTTGCCAAGATCTAACTTTTCTGCTAATGATCTTCTAACCGTGGTTGTATTTGATGCGGAAGTGGTGGGTGCCCGGCCGCGGCCAGGGCCGCCACCAGGTGTCATATTACCTAAGCCGTCTTCTTTCAGGGCTTTCTTTTGTGCTGCGATAATGCTTGGATTTTCCCAAGGCTTGGTAAACTTTATCTTGCCAAAGAATTTATTTTCTTTATCTGCCGTTGCTACCTTAGACTGGGTGCCGGCTTGGCCCTGGGCATCCGTATATTTTTCGGTCATGCCCTTAAACGCCTTGCCAGACTCTATTTTATCCTTGACCATTTTGCCTAACTTATCTTGTTCATCTGGGGGTAGGCCTACAAACAGAACACCAAAATCTTCTATTGACATTGAGGACAAAGCATTCTTTAAAAGGATCCCTAGGGCTTCTTCTAATGATAAGCCTTTAGTTAAACACTCTAGAGCAGATATTAATAGATCGAAGAGTCCACAGATTTTTATTCTTTCGAAACCATTAGCCCAGATATCATCCATCATTTGTAATGGAGAACCACCCCTAATCATCATCATCCGCATGCAAAAGTTAGCAAAGATTTGATCCTGTGCATCTACCTCTTTGTAGGCTTGCATCATTGCTGAGCCCCACATTGATGTTTTATCATCTAATATATCTTTTACTGTGGATTCTTTCACACCGAAATTGGTACCAATTTCCGCGTTATCCGCATTAACTTCCGTTGGGTCATACCTACAAAGATTCTTGTGGAAGGCATATGCGATCGCATCGCCGATACTAAACACATCATCCATGATATCTTGGCCAAGCGTCTTAGCCTCGTTGGCCAAAGCATTAGCGATACATCGTGGTATACTTTCGTCGCCTTCTGGCATTATTTGGCCGGCGCCGGGGCCGGTGGTATGAATCTCAGGGTATGTATATTCTTTTAATACCTCTAACCACGGACGTTCAACTCTAGCTGAAAGTTCCCGAGATATCTCGTTTAGCTTCATAAAGAATGCCACAGCCGTTGGGTTTTTCCACGCGCGGCGCTGCATCAATGAGCGGCAGCGGGCCTTTCCGAAGTATATCGGCCTTTCGTTACAGCGGTCAGTCCATACTTTTATACTTTTTAGTTTGTATTCCCCGGTGGTTTTTATTTCTATCTTTTCTACAGACTCAGTAAACCAGTGTGGAAAACCTGTGTTTGGTATGTTTAAATCTGCACCGTTCAACCAATCATCTAGTTCTGACAGACACTGGGCAATATATGAATTATTATCCCACGGTAGATAATCTCCATAGTCTTCTAGGTTGAAGATTCTTCCATCTTTATGAACAAGGTTAGCTCCTTCCATCGCTCGATATACTTTAAGGTATCTGGCATACATGAACATACCCTTACGAACTTTAATAGTATTCATAACGAGTTCACCAACCTCGTATTTTACTGTGACATCCCCAGGCTCTGGCTCTTCTACCACTGGTTCAGGTGGATCTGGGATTGCTTCGTATACTTCAAAGGGTACCGAATATAACAGTTGAACCGAAGAACCAGGGTTTGGTTCTAAATAATACTCTGTTTTTTCTAGAGCATCTTTAATCTTTTCAATTGATTCGGGAGAGGTGTCTTTGCCACCCCACTCAAGAAGAGATCTAATCGCACCTGGCCGTGGTTCGCCCGGATCAATCGGCTGCCGATCTAACCATGTTCTTCCCAGGGTGCCGTCATAATTGTTGGTCCAATCTAATATATAGTGTTCCCATATACCATCTAACTTGGCCTGGTGTGCGCTGGCAGGTGAACCGGCGCCAACAGTAGTTCTTGGCTCCATTGTCAGAAACGAAATTTGATATTTACATAATCTCTCGTTTAGGTATGGTTCAGCTTGTGTTAAATTTTTCCACTTGGGTACCGTCGCTGATGGATTCGGAGAACATGGTAAACATTTATTTACCCTTGGTAGGGCATCTTCCGGGCATGAATCAGGAAGCATGTCCCCATTCTTATCTTGCCATCTTAAAAATTTAGATTTTTCAGTCATTTTATATTTTTACGTAGCTTTAACATTTCTACTCCATATGCATTTATAGCCGGCGGGGGTTAAATAATTTATTTGGTAGGTTACCAATTCGGCGCGAATATGATATAGTGATACACTACCCTGTAACATACTTCTAAGAGTTTCTAGAGCCATTACTCCACCCAACATAACTGGTGAGGTGACACCTAAAATCATACACACTTCTTGTTGGATTTGCGCTATCGAAATGATTGCTCCCATACAAGTGTTAACATTCTCTGCTAGTTCCATAATTGCATCTCTAGTATTTGCACCTAAACATACACCCTGCAGGCCTCGAATTCTCTCTCTTGGGTTGAAGAGGCCTCCCCAAACTATCTTATCTTCAACATTGTTTCCTGCTATAAGCTCAATTGTGGGCGCGGGTTGTTGAATTTTCTTACCCAAGGATGTTGGTTCGCCGCCGGCTTGGTGTTTTACGTCTTGCATTCCGCCTGTAACGAGCCTGATTGATTCCCTGCCTATTATTCTTACTGCATCTGCTTTAATACCAATACCAGAGCGAGCTTTAGATTGTGGCGCATTACCTTGTGCAATTCCAAAGTTATGATCGATATCAGTCATTTGACTAATATAGATTCTGGCAGCATCGGCAGAAAAGTCTGGGTTTACGAAAGCGTATTTCCCTTTAGACTGTTTTGGTCCTTTGCCTTTTCTAGCTGTAGCTAGCCGGCCCACAACTAAGTCGATTGAGGCGGCTTTACAACCACCACTAGCACCATAACCTGAACGAAGGGAGTTTGGACGATCAGTTCCTAACACTACCCAAGCACCATTACTAGTAAGCACTGTTTCATTTTGGGCCTTGATAAATTTTACTCGACCTGAAGGACTGGCGATATTGCCACATTCAACTATCGAATGGAAAAGGCCGCTTTTTGGAGGTAGTTCTCCTGATTTGTTCAAGTCGGATGTATAGTTTTTATCTGATATTCGTGTTTTCTTGGCCATTCGTTCTCCACTACTAAATATTATAGTTTATAATTATGACTTGTTTAAATTATAAGGTTTTTTAATATGAGTTATTTTTTCATTAAGCATTTAAAACACCGTCATCTGGGTTATCAATATAATGTTGTATATATTCCATGTATTTATCCCAGTCCCATAGGGCGCCGGGATCATTGTGTGGGTGTTTTTGCTTAATATCTGAATGTGCAAGAAAACCGGAACCTTTTTGATCTGTTGTGCGCACAACTGGTATATCATATTTGACTGCTAACTGGGCGCCAAGCTTGGCGGCAGCATTGTATAGGACTTCTGTATATTCTGAGGCATCTTTAGTTGTTAGTGTGTTCTCAATACCGATACTATATGAATTAGTAGATGAACCATGGTATGCGATATCTTTGTCGGCAACCCCTTGAACAACGGTACCGCCTTGGTCAACGAAATAGTGTGCGGATACGATCGTCTCTTTTAATTGGTAAGGCTTTCCTTTTTGTTTACAAATTCCGCTGTGGCATGCTTCTCGTTTTTTGCCACCATACATTACAGTGGCGCCAGTGTATTTTTTTGTGGCTGTCACAGCTGATGTCGGGCCTTTTGCCATACGTGCCGCGCCGCTTTGAGCGCGCCCAGCTCCACCTGATCCGGCGGTGGCGTGTATTACTACCATCCGAATATCTGATGCAGTCCGAGAAGCTGGACGATAATGTTTTGCTTGAATAAATTTATCACACGTTTCCCCCCCTTTACAGTCTCTTGTGCTAACTGCCGCGGCCGCGGTGCCGGCAGTGGTGCTAGAAGTCTCTTCACCGGGTACATGTGGGGTCGGGGCTTCCCAGTTACCCTCTAGTTCGACTAAAGACGCACAGGCAGT
>TARA_R110002110_G_scaffold392133_1_pt1 | contig 22021 bp, 16 predicted proteins | sample TARA_R110002110 | Tara Oceans TARA_R110002110 (sample SAMEA4397330) | marine metagenome | biome: Polar Biome; feature: [SRF] surface water layer (ENVO:00010504); material: water (ENVO:00002006), including particulate matter (ENVO:01000060) such as... | depth 5 m
GTTGCAGTCGCTGAGATTCTCTCTTTTGTTTATTATCTGGACATCTCGCTCGACGAAAGCGTGTAACGAGAACTGCCAAACGGATACAAGATATGCAGCGCACAGAAGCTCTTACACGCTTGACCCTCCGCCTTGCCCGCATGGCGGAAGGCAACAGCGGCGCCATCGACGAAGCCCTGGCTCGCATTCGGCGCCTTATCCACGACAACGCTGATGGTCGCGATCTGGCGGCCGCGTCCGACCATCTGGCCAAGGTGGTCATGACGGTCACGGGCGACTCACCCGACAACGGTGGCGCCTTGCCCACTTCGCATGATCTCTCTGGCCTGTCCTCCATCATCAATGCGATGCCGCTGCGCACCGAAGACCACCAGCGCATGACGGACCTTGTGCGCAAGATATCCGGAGAGTCATCCCAGGGCGCACGCCAACAGGCACTCGGTGAGCTGCTGTCCTCTGCGACCGAAGCCTTGAAGGAAGTGGCTTCGCGCCAGTTGCGCTCCGAGGGTGGGGTGCGTGGCCTGTTCAAACGTCGCGCCAGCGACAGCAGCAATTACGATCATTTCCTGGAGCTGTTCACCAACCTCGTGCACCGCCTGGTGGACCATATCGATGTCATCAATGGCTCCCAGGTGCGCAGCAAGGCCCTGCGCGATGCCCTGCCCACCATCACGGTGGTGGATCAGGCGCAGGCCCTGATGCGCGAAGTTACCCGCGAGATGGACAGTATCGACAGCCGGATCCGTCAAGAGCGTCTGCAAACCAGCGACTTCCTCGACACCCTGCGAGAGCGCCTGGGCGGTTTTGAAGAGCTGGTGGTCGATGTGACACGCGGCGGTGAGCGCTCTGTCGAACGGTCGGAGTCGTTACAGACGCAGGTAGCGGCCGATGTTGACGTGCTCGGTACAGCCAGCCGCAGCGGCGACATGGAGGCCATGCGCCAGGCCTTCGAGGAAACCCTGCAGAACATTTCGCGCCACATGGCCGAGCACGTTGAAGCCGAGCGCCAGCAACACATGGAGGCCCAGGCAAAGGTCGATGCGCTCTCCGAGCAGCTGACTCGGCTGGAGACCGAGGCCGAGCTACTGCGCACGGAGATCCGCAACAAAACGGATCTGGCGATCAAGGATCAATTGACGGGAGTCTATAACCGCAACGGCTTCGATGAGCGGGCAGCAGAGTTGTTTGCACGCTGGCAGCGCAATCGTGCGAAGCTTTCAATCGTGTTTGTCGATTGCAACAAGTTCAAGGAAATCAATGATACCTATGGCCATGCAGCCGGGGATCTGGTGTTGGTGAAGGTGGCGGATATTCTGCAGTCCCGGGCACGTGTGACCGATGTGGTGTGCCGGTTTGGCGGTGACGAGTTTGTGATTCTGCTGCCCGACACCGGCCCGGAAGGCGCCGAGACCTATGCCGCCAGTGCCTTCAATGCAGTGTTGGATGCCGGCTTCAATGACAACGGCAAGCCACTGGATGTGTCAATTTCCCTGGGCATTACAGCCCTGAAGGAAGAAGACACGCTGGACGCGGCCCTGGCGCGTGCCGACGAGGCGATGTATGAAGCGAAAGCCAAACAGGGCGTTCGCGTCGCAAAACGGGTCTGACCCCCCTCCATTCAAACGCCAAACACTGTCGCTCCAGACAGCGTCTCAATCCCGATACGACTCGATGCCCGGGCAGGAACACACCAGGTTCCTGTCCCCATACACATTGTCGACCCGGTTCACCGGCGGCCAGTACTTGCTGCGGCGCAGGGAGGCAATCGGGAATGCGGCCTGTTCGCGGCTGTAGCCGTGCTCCCACTGTTCCGCGGTAACGTCCAGCAGGGTGTGGGGCGCATTGCGCAGGGGATTGTCCTCGGCATCCAGGCGGCCTTCCTGCACCGCGCGGATTTCCTCGCGGATGACGATCATGGCGTCGCAAAAGCGATCCAGCTCCGCTAGGGATTCCGATTCCGTCGGCTCGATCATCAGCGTGCCCGCCACCGGGAACGACATGGTCGGGGCGTGGAAGCCGAAGTCCACCAGGCGCTTGGCGATGTCTTCCTCGCTGATGCCGCTGGCCTCCTTCAGCGGCCGGATGTCGACAATGCACTCGTGCGCCACGGTGCCGTTGCGGCCGGTGTAGAGCACCGGGTAGTGGTCCTTGAGGCGGTGGGCGATGTAGTTGGCGCTGAGGATCGCGACCCGGGTCGCCTGGGTCAGGCCCTCGGCGCCCATCAGGGCGATATAGGCCCAGGAAATCGGCAGGATCGAGGCGCTGCCCCAGGGCGCGGCGGAGACCACGTCGTTGCTCTCCGGCAGGCCCGGCAGCGGCACCAGCGGGTGCGAGGGCAGGAACGGTTGCAGGTGGGCGCCGACGCCGATCGGGCCCATGCCCGGGCCGCCGCCACCGTGGGGAATGCAGAAGGTTTTGTGCAGGTTCAGGTGCGACACGTCGGCACCGAATCTGCCGGGCGAGGCCAGCCCCACCAGGGCATTGAGGTTGGCGCCGTCGACATAGACCTGGCCGCCGTGGCGATGGACGATGTCACAGACGTCCACCACGGTTTCCTCGAACACGCCGTGGGTGGAGGGGTAGGTGATCATGATCGCCGCCAGTTCGTTGCTGTACTTGCCGGCCTTGGCCTCCAGGTCCACCAGGTCCACATTGCCCTGGCTGTCACATTCCACAATGACTACCCGCATGCCCGCGAGTGCCGCGCTGGCCGGGTTGGTGCCGTGCGCGGAGGAGGGGATCAGGCAGACGTCGCGCTGCGGGTCGCCGCGGCTTTCGTGATAGCGGCGGATCGCCAGCAGGCCGGCGTACTCACCCTGGGAACCGGCATTGGGCTGCAGGGAAATGGCGTCGTAGCCGGTGCACTGCTGCAGCATGTGCTCCAGCTCCGCCAGCAGTTGCTGGTAGCCCTCGGTCTGTTCCGCCGGCGCAAACGGGTGCATGCCGGCAAATCCGGGCCAGGTGATCGCCAGCATTTCACTGGTGGCGTTGAGTTTCATGGTGCAGCTGCCGAGCGGGATCATGGCGCGGTTGAGGGCGATGTCCCGGTCCTCCAGCCGGCGCATGTAGCGCAGCATTTCGGTCTCGGAATGGTATTCACTGAACAGTGGATGCTGCAGGTAGTCCACCTCGCGCTGCAGGGCGGCGGGAATGCCGTCCACGGCGTCGTCCCGCTCGCGACAGCTGACTGTCGTCGCGCTGCCGGTGATCACTGCCAATAGCTGGTCGACATCTTCCGCCGTGGTGGTTTCGTCCAGGGCAATGCCAATCTGCCCGCTGCCGATGATGCGCAGGTTCATGCCCGCGGCCAGGGCGCGCTCGACAATGGCCGCCTGCTCGCCGCCGACATCCAGGGTCAGGGTGTCGAAAAACTGTGCATTCAGGGGCCGGAGGCCCGCCGCTTGCAGCCCTGCCGCCAGCAGCCCGGTCAGGCGCTGCACCCGCTCGGCAATGCGGCGCAGGCCGCCGGGACCGTGATACATGGCATAGAAGGCGGCCATGATGGAGAGCAGGGCCTGGGCGGTGCAGATGTTGCTGGTGGCTTTCTCCCGGCGAATATGCTGTTCCCGGGTCTGCATCGCCATGCGCAGGGCCTCGTTGCCATGGCGGTCGATGGAGACGCCGATGATGCGCCCGGGAGTGGAACGCTTGTAGGCGTCGCGGGTGGCGAAGAAAGCGGCGTGCGGGCCGCCAAAACCCATCGGCACGCCAAAGCGCTGGGAATTGCCGACCACGACATCGGCACCCTGGGCGCCCGGCGACTGCAGCAGCAGCAGGGAGAGGATATCGGCGGCCACGGTCACCAGGGTACCGGCGTCGTGGGCGCGGGCAATCAGCGGCTGCAGGTCGCGAACGTGGCCCCAGGTGCCGGGGTACTGCAGCAGCAGGCCAAAGGCCTCGGTGCTGCCCACTAGCTGCTCGGGATCGCCCACCACCACCTCGATATCCAGCGCCTCGGCACGGGTGCGGACCACGGCGATGGTTTGCGGGTGGCAGTCCTCGGCGACCAGGAAACAGCTGCTGCGGTTTTTCTTGTTGACACGCTGCAGCAGGGTCATGGCCTCCGCCGCGGCAGTGCCTTCGTCCAGCATGGAGGCGTTGGCCAGCTCCATCCCGGTCAGGTCCATGATCACCTGCTGGAAGGTCAGCAGCGCTTCCAGTCGGCCCTGGGAGATCTCCGGCTGGTAGGGCGTGTAGGCGGTATACCAGCCCGGGTTTTCCAGCACATTGCGCTGGATCACGGCGGGGGTATAAGTGTCGTGGTAGCCGGTGCCGATATAGGATTTCAGTACCCGGTTCTTGCCGGCGATGGCTTGCAGCCGCGCGATCACCGCCTGCTCGGTCTGCGCCGGCGCCAGGTCCATGGGCTGCTGGTTGCGAATACCCGCCGGCACCGTGGCATCAATCAGGGCATCCAGGCTGTCGTAACCCAGGGTGCGCGCCATCTCCGCCTGCTGCTGCGGCGTGGGTCCGATGTGGCGGCCAATGAATTCCTGGTGATGTTCCAGTTGCGGCAGGGAAGGGCGCTTCATGGGGGCTCCGGGGCGTTGGCTTGAGCTGGGCAGGGAGAGGTCTTGAGCAGGCGCGAATGTTAGCAGCCGCGCCCCGCAGCGGCAATCAACTGTACGCCTTCTGACCAGTCTGGCACACTGCCGGGTTGTCCCTCCCGACTCAGAGCAAGGAATCTTCATGGAACTGGTGACACCCGAGGCGTTGGGCCTCCACAGCGGCCAGCTGGGCCGCATTGGCGAGCACCTGCGGCAGCAGTATCTCGAACCCGGCAAGCTGCCCGGCAGCATCACCCTGGTGGCCCGTCACGGCCAGGCCTGCCTGCTGGACATCGCCGGCCAGCGCGATCTCGAGCGCGGCACGCCGATGACCGCCGACACCATTTTCCGCCTCTATTCCATGAGCAAACCGATTACCTCGGTCGCGTTGATGACCCTGTTCGAGCGCGGCCTGTTTGCGCTGGATGACCCGGTACACCGCTATATCCCGTCCTGGCGCCAGCTCGCGGTGCGCAAGGCCGGTGCCTTTCCGCTGTTCGAAACCGTGCCCTGCGAGCGGCCCATGACCATCCGCGACCTGCTGCGCCATACCTCGGGGCTGACCTACGATTTCCTCCGCGAGAGCAACATCGACTACGCCTACCGCAAGCTGCAGATCGGCAACCCGGCGCCGGGCTATACCCTGCAGGACATGGTCGATCAGCTGGCCCAGCTGCCGCTGGAGTTCTCTCCGGGCGATAGCTGGAATTACTCCCTGGCGACGGATGTAGTGGGCCACCTGATCGAGGTGCTCAGCGGCCAGTCCCTGCCCGATTATTTGCAGCAGAGCCTGTTCGAGCCCCTGGGCATGGTCGATACCGCGTTCAACATCGCGCCGGACAAGGTGGACCGGCTTGCCTCCTGCTACGAGCGCGATGCTGCCAAGAAACTGGTCCTCAACGACGACGGCCAGGACAGCCGGTTCCGCGACCGGGTGTTCTGGTCTGGCGGCGGCGGCTTGCTGTCCACGGTGCCCGACTACTACCGCTTCTGCCAGATGCTGCTCGGTGGCGGCACCCTCGACGGCCAGCGGGTGATCGGTTCCCGCACCCTGGAGTACATGACCGCCAATCACCTGCCCGGGGGTGTGGACCTGGCCGCCATCGCCATGGGCAATTTCAGCGAAACCCAGTACGAGGGGGTCGGTTTCGGGCTCGGTTTCGCCAGCAAGATCGACCCGGTGAAGAATGGCAATCCCGCCTCCCACGGCAGCTTTTTCTGGGGTGGTCTCGCCAGCACGCTGTTCTGGGTGGATCCCGCGGAAGAACTGGTGGTGATCTTCATGACCCAGTTGATGCCCTCCAGTACGTTCAACCTGCGCGGTCAGCTGGAAGCACTGGTATACGCCGCGCTGGACTGAGCAGGGGGCGCTGCGCTAGGCTCCGGGAGGCCTGATAACAATAACCGTATCCCGGAGGTTTGCATGAGTCCTCTTCGCACCGTTTCCGCGCTGGCGCTGGTCACCCTGCTGGCAGCCTGTTCCGACAGCAGTGATGCGCCGCCAATGGTGCCGGAACCGCCGCCACCCCCGATCAGCATCGCCACCCCGAACGCGGATCGCTGCGAAATGCTGGACGCGGACAACTGCATGTTCCCCTGGCCCAGCGATGTCTTTACCGTTGCCGACGAAGCGCTGGACACTGGCAGACGGGTCAACCTGAATCGGGAGTCGATGCCCGCCAACAAACGCGGTGAGCGCGTCGATCCCGCCGAGTGGAACCGCAACGACGGTTTTTCCCCCTCGCAGATGATTCTGGCCCAGGTGCCCGGCGTCGACCTGGAGCAGACCGGGGCGCCACCCATCACCGACCTGTCGCAGTCCCTGCAGCCGGATTCCCCGGTGGTGGTGATTCGCGCCAGCACCGGCGAGCAGCACCTGGTGTTTGCGGAACTCGATGCCAACACCGACGACCCGGCCGAGCAGACCCTGATTATCCGGCCCATGGACCAGTTCGAGCGTGGCGAGCGCTATATCGTCGCCCTGCGCAATCTGCGCAATGCCGAGGGGGAGCTGATCGAGGCACCCGAAGTATTCCGCGCCTTCCGCGACGCCACCATCACCGACAACGATGCCATCGAAGCCCGTCGCCCCGACATGGATGCCCTGTTCGGGACCCTGGAGGAGGCGGGCATCGCCCGCGACGAGTTGTACCTGGCCTGGGATTTCACCGTCGCCAGCGTGCGCAACATTACCGAGCGCATTCTGCATATCCGCGATGAGGCCTTTGCCGACCTCGGCGGGGCTGCGCCCACGTACAACATCGACAGCATTATTGACTTCGCCCCCTGCGACGAGACCGGCTGCGCCGAGGGCCAGGACGAACAGATCGCCCGGGAAGTGGCGGGTACCTTCCAGGTCCCGAATTTCCTGGACTCCGGGGATGGTGCGCCGGGCTCGGCCTTTTACTACGCCGAGCCCAATGACGGCCTGCCCGACCGGCTCAATGGCAACAATCTGTTTGCCGCCAATTTTGTCTGTCGCATTCCGCGTTCGGTGGCGGAGGATTTTGATGCCCCGCCGCTGGCGGTCGCCCGGCCTTCCCTCTACGGTCACGGCCTGCTGGGCAGCGTCAACGAGGTCCGCGGCGGCACCCGCCAGAATGTTGACATCATGGCGCTGGACCACGAAATGATGTTCTGTGCCACCGAATGGGCCGGCTTTGCCGGTGCCGATGTGGGTTTCGCGATCGAGGTCCTGCAGGACTTCAGCCTGATGCAGGCCTTTTTCGACCGCCAGCAGCAGGGCCTGCTGAATTTCATGTTCCTGGCGCGCCTGCTCAAGAGTGACGCCGGCTTTGTCGCGGATCCGGCGTTCCGGGCCGGCGGGGTGCCCGTATTCGACAACAGCAGCGTGTTCTACGACGGCAACAGCCAGGGCGGCATCCTCGGTGGCGCGCTGATGGGCGTGATCCAGGATGTGACCCGGGGCGTCCTGGGTGTACCGGGCATGTCCTACAGCTTCCTGCTGCGACGCAGCATTGACTTCGATGCCTTCACCCCCTTCTTCAGCGGCAGCGGTACCGGGGACAATGGCGGCGGCTATCCATCTATCAAGGACCAGAGCTTCCTGCTGTCCATGGCCCAGATGCTCTGGGACCGGGCCGAGTCCAGCGGCTATGTCACCCACATTGAGCGCGAGCCGCTGCCCAATACCCCGCAGCACGCGGTACTGCTGCAGGTGGCCTACGGCGATCACCAGGTCAGTATGTGGTCGGCAGAGTTCATGGCCCGCAGCATCGGCGCCCGGCTGCGCATTCCCGCGGTGGAGACCGGCCGCCACCCGGACAGCAATCCCTACTTCGCCCTGGAGGCGGTGCCGACGGGGGAGTTCACCGGGTCGGTGCTGACGATCTGGGACGACGGCCCCGTCGATGGCGGTGCCCTCGAAGGGGGCACGGCGCCGCCGCCGGTGACCAACACAGCGCCCTTCGAGCCGGACTTTGGCGATGATCCCCACAGCCTGCCTCGGCGTGAACCCGCGGCACAAGCGCAGAAATCAGCCTTCCTGCGCCCGGACGGGGAGGGACGGTTCGTGGATACCTGTGCCCCCGAGCTGCCCTGTACCACCAACGGCTACAGTCCGGGAGGTTGAACCGGGAGCCAACAAACGCAAATAATTCCCATTGAGCATTGTAAATACGAATACTTCTCACTAATATCCCCTCCCAACATCAAGTTCACCTTTGGGAGGGGATACAATGCAACGCACACTTATGGCGGTCGCTGTCGCCGTGGCACTACAGGGCACCTGTGCAAGTGCCCAGAGCCTGGAAGAAATCACTATTCTGGGCGACCGGGAACAGGTGAGGAACCTGCCGGGTTCGGCTGCTCTGGTCGACGCTGAACAGATTCGGATCGAAGCGGCGAATGACATCAACCAGTTGCTGAAAACGGTGCCTGGCATCTACATCCAGGAAGAGGATGGGTACGGTTTGCGCCCCAATATCGGTATTCGCGGGGCCACCTCGGAGCGTGCCTCCAAGATTACCCTGCTTGAGGACGGGGTCATGATAGCCCCCGCGCCCTATTCCAATCCCGCAGCCTATTATTTCCCCACGACCTTGCGCATGTCTTCCCTGGAAGTGCTCAAGGGTGCGCCACTGCTGCGTTACGGCCCCCAGACCACCGGCGGCGTGGTGAACATGATCTCCACCCCGATTCCACAGGAGAGCGCGGGCAGCCTGAGGCTGCGCGCGGGCGAGAACGGCGAAGGCGACCTGCTGGCCAATTACGGCGCCCGTGCCGGGGACTTCGGTTTCCTGATCGAAACCGCACAGCGTCGCAGCGACGGTTTCAAGGATATCGACCGCAGCAGTCGTGATTCCGGCTACGATATCTCCGACTATGTGCTCAAACTGGGTTGGGAAACTGAGCGGCAGAGCCTGTTGTTCAAGGCCCAGTATTCTGAAGAAACCTCCGATGAAACCTACCTGGGTCTTACCGACGCCGATTTCGCCCGCGACGAGAACCGCCGCTATGGCCTGTCCAGCATCGACGAGATGGACAATGATCACCAGGGCTACAACCTGACCTATCGCCTGGCGCTGTCTGAGCAGGTAAAAGCGACTGCCATCGCCTACCACAACGACTTTGCCCGCAACTGGTTCAAGCTCAGCGGCGGAGGCAGCCTGATTGCCGCAGCCAATGCCGGCGATGCCTTTGCCCAGGGTGTTCTGGACGGCACCGAAGATTTCGCCGGACTGAAGTACAAGAACAATAACCGCGAGTACGAATCCCGCGGCGTGGAGCTGAATTTTGACCTCGACCTGGGTGCGCACCAGCTTGCCATCGGTGGCCGCAGCCACCGGGACGAGATGGAACGCTACCAGCCACAGGATATCTATGACCAGATTGACGGCGAACTGATCCTTGTCGGTGAAATACTGCCTACCGGAGGCGACAACCGGTTTGAAAAGGCTGATGCGCTCAGTTTCTGGGCTATCGACAGCTGGCAGGCAACCAGCGCCCTCAACGTCAATCTGGCCCTGCGCTACGAGGACGTGGAATCGCTGCGCCGGCAGTACAGCGACCCGGAACGGCTGGCCGCCCCCAGCGTGCGCGGCAACGACAGCAGCGAATGGCTGCCTGGCGCATCCCTGGTCTATGACCTGAACCCGAACTGGCAGCTGCTGGCGGGTGTGCACAAGGGCTTCTCGCCCCTGGGAGGCGGAGCGACGGCAAACGAAGATCCGGAGACCAGCGTCAATTGGGAGGCGGGGCTGCGCTATGAGGGCAGCTGGTTTGTCGAGGCCATCGGTTTCTACAGCGATTTCGACAACAAGGCGGAAAACTGCTCCAACGCCAACCCCTGCAGCAACGGCGAGACGTCCGGTTCTTTCGTGACCGGTGAAGCGGTGATCCAGGGACTCGAGTTGCAGGCCGGTACGGTATTTACCCCGGGCTCACTGTCCGTGCCGCTGGACCTGATGTACACCTATACCGACGCCACGATCAGCAAGGACAATGCACCGCTGGGCTTCAGTGACGGGGACCGGCTGGCCTCCGTGCCGGAGAACACCTTCAGCCTGCGGCTGGGGCTGGAGACGCAGGCCGGCTGGAACAACTATGCCGTGGTCAAGTACGTCGACGAGTTGTGCATGAGCATCGGCTGCAACAACGATGGCGACCGCTTCAACCGCAGCGAGGATCTGTGGGTTGTCGACGCCATCAGTCGCTATGCCCTGAGCGACAACATGACAGCCTACCTGCGGGTGGAGAACCTGTTTGACGAGCAGGCCATCGTCTCCCGTCTCCCCGACGGGGCGCGGCCGAACAAGCCGAGGACTGCTTCAGTGGGCTTCGAGTGGAATTTCTGAGTAGCGAATGCCGGTAATGTAAAAGCCCCGCTCCCCGGCGGGGCTTTGCACCGTCACTTCATCGTCGAGGCGCTTGCCCAGCAGGGCGCGCGCCAGCGGTGAATCCATGCTCAGCTTGCCCGCGGCGAGGTCGAACTCGTCCGGGCCGACGATGCGGTAACAGCGCTCGTTGCCGTCGTCATCCTCCAGCGTCACCCAGGCCCCGAAGAAGACCTTGCCGGTATCCGCCGGGGCCCGGTCCACCACCGTCAGTTCCTCCAGCCGCTTGCTGAGGAAGCGCACCCGTGAGTCGATCTCCCGCAGGCGGCGCTTGCCGTAGATGTAGTCGCCGTTTTCCGAGCGGTCGCCGTTCTTGGCGGCCTCGTGCACCACGTCGGTGACCTGCGGCCGCTCCACTTTCCACAGCTGGTGCAACTCCTGCCGCAGGACGCGCTCCCCTTCGGGAGTGATGTAGGCCGAGCCGCGGCCACGGGGAGGACGGTATCTGCTCATGGCGCGTATTCTAGCGGCGCCCGATTCAGTACACTAGCCGGCATTGCTACCCGGGAGGCAAAATGACGAAGACGCTGAAATCACTGTTCGCCGGGGTCGCCATGGCTGGACTGTCTCTGCATGCGAGCGCAGCCTGCGTGGACCTGCAGGGGCAGCTGCAGCAGGGCGGACTGGTGTGGGGCCAGGCGGCCCCCGCTACTGCGGTCAGCCTCGATGGCCAGGCGCTGGACGTACTGGCGGACGGCACCTTCATCGCCGGCTTTGGTCGCGACGCGCCAGCGACGGCAGAACTTGTGGTAGGTGAGTGTCGGCAGAACCTGACCGTGGCCAGCCGCGAGTACAATATCCAGCGGGTGGAAGGCGTACCCCAGCAGACCGTGACGCCGCCGCCGGAAGTGCTGGAGCGCATCGCCCGCGAACGCAAACTGGTCAATGCCGCCAAGGCTCGCCGACTGGCGCGGCCCGACCTGCTGGCGGAGGCGCTGGCTGGCTTCAGCTGGCCGGTGGAGGGGCGCATATCGGGGGTCTATGGCAGTCAGCGGGTCTACAACGGCACTCCCGGCAACCCGCACTACGGCGTCGACGTCGCGGTGCCCACCGGCACCATCGTGCGCGCTCCCGCTGCCGGGGTGGTGACGCTGGCGGAGCCGGACCTGTTCTACTCCGGCGGTACCATCATCCTCGACCACGGCTACCGCCTGTCATCCTCCTTCCTGCACCTGAGCAAGGTGCGGGTGGCGGTAGGTGACGAGGTACAGACCGGGGACATCATCGGCGAGGTGGGCGCCACCGGCCGCGCCACCGGTCCGCACCTGGACTGGCGCATGGCCTGGCGCAACGAGCGTATCGACCCCCAGTTCCTGGTGCCGCCCATGCCGCAGCCGGCGGCGACTGCGGGTTCCTGATGACAGCCTGCTGAGGCCGGCATGTTGCGGCCGGCAAAAATCCGTATAATGCAGCCCCTTCAAAACCCTCAGGACCTGCCATGATCGACGACAAACTGCTGAGTATCCTGGTGTGCCCGGTGACCAAGGCGCCGCTGGAATACGACAAGGACAAGCAAGAGCTGATCTGCAAGGCCAGCGGCCTGGCGTATCCGGTGCGCGACGGTATTCCGGTGATGCTGGAAAGCGAGGCACGGCAGCTGACTGCGGACGAGAAACTGGGGTAAAGCATGACCGACACCATTTTTGGCAAGATTGTCAGCGGCGAGATTCCCGCCGAGTTCCTCTACGAGGATGAGCACTGCGTCGCCATCAACGACATCAATCCCCAGGCCCCGGTGCATGTGCTGGTCATCCCGAAGCGGGCCATTGCCCGGCTGGTGGATGCCCAGGCGGATGACCAGGCCCTGCTGGGGCATCTCATGCTGGCGGCGGGCAAGATCGCCGCGCAGCTGGGCGTGGACGACGCCTTCCGCCTGATCGTCAACAACGGTGCCGGCGCCGGCCAGACCGTATTCCACCTGCACCTGCATATCCTCGCGGGCCGCGGTTTTGCTGAAGGACAGATGGCAGGATTCAAATGAAGACAGGTGACCTGCGCGAAGCTTTCCTGGCCTATTTCGAGAGCCAGGGACACACCCGGGTACCCAGCAGTTCGCTGGTGCCGGGCAATGATCCCACCCTGCTGTTCACCAATGCGGGGATGAACCAGTTCAAGGACACCTTCCTCGGCACCGACCCGCGCCCCTATGTGCGCGCGGCCAGCAGCCAGCGCTGCGTGCGTGCCGGCGGCAAGCACAATGACCTGGAAAACGTCGGCTACACCGCCCGTCACCACACTTTTTTCGAGATGCTGGGCAACTTCAGCTTCGGCGACTACTTCAAGCGCGAGGCGATCCAGTTCGCCTGGAGCTTCCTCACCGAAACCCTGGGTCTGCCAGCGGAGCGCCTGTGGGTCACGGTGCACGTGTCCGACGATGAAGCCGCGGATATCTGGCTGCAGGAAATGGGCGTCAGCGCCGAGCGTTTCTCGCGCCTGGACGAAGACAACTTCTGGCAGATGGGCGACACCGGCCCCTGCGGCCCCTGCTCGGAAATCTTCTACGACCACGGCCCGGACGTGCCCGGTGGCCCGCCCGGCAGCGAGGGCGATGACCTCGACCGCTACATCGAGATCTGGAACCTGGTATTCATGCAGTTCAACCGCGACGCCAGCGGCGAGCTGCAGCCCCTGCCCAAGCCCTCGGTGGACACCGGCATGGGCCTGGAGCGCATTGCCGCGGTGATGCAGGGCGTGCACAGCAATTACGAGATCGACCTGTTCCAGGCCCTGATCCGGGCGGTCGCAACGCTGCTCAAGGTGGACGACCTGGAACACAATTCCCTGCGGGTGATTGCGGACCATATCCGCTCCTGTGCCTTTCTCATTGTCGACGGCGTGCTGCCGGGCAACGAGGGCCGGGGCTACGTGCTGCGCCGCATCATCCGCCGCGCCATTCGCCACGGCAACAAGCTGGGCGCGACTGCACCGTTCTTCCACCAGCTGGTGGCGACCTTGACGGTGGAGATGGGTGAGGCCTACCCGGAGCTGGTAAAGCTGCAGCCGCAGGTGGAAAAAGCCCTGCTGGCGGAAGAAGAGCAGTTCGCCAAGACCCTGGACAACGGCCTGCAGATCCTGCAGGACGCGCTGGCGAATATCAGCGGCGACGAAATCCCCGGCGAGGTCGTGTTCAAGCTCTACGACACCTACGGCTTCCCGGTCGATCTCACCAACGATATCGCCCGTGAGCGCGGCCTGGCACTGGACATGGCGGGCTACGAGGCCGCCATGGCGGCCCAGCGCAGCCGCTCCCAGGAGAGCGGCAGCTTCCGGGTGGACTACAACGCCGTCCTGACCCTGGAAGGCAGCACCGAATTCACCGGCTATGACAGCCTGCAAGGGGAGGGCACCGTCACCGCGCTGCTCTGCGATGGCGCCGAAGTGGAGGCGCTCAGCGCTGACCAGCAGGGCGTGGTGGTGCTCGACCGCACCCCGTTCTACGCCGAGTCCGGTGGCCAGGTCGGCGACAGCGGCTATCTGCAGGCGCCCGGTCTGCGCCTGGACGTCGCGGATACCAGCAAGGTCCAGAGCCAGCACCTGCACCATGTCAAGGTGCTCGAAGGCACGGTGCGGGTCGGTGACACCCTGCGGGCCCAGGTGGACGCCAGCGTGCGCCAGCGTACCCGCCTCAATCACTCTGCCACCCACCTGATGCATGCGGCCCTGCGCCGCGTTCTCGGCGAGCACGTGACCCAGAAAGGCTCGCTGGTGGACTCCGAGCGCCTGCGCTTCGACTTTTCCCATTTCGAGGCGGTGACCGCCGCGGAACTGGCGGAGATCGAGCGCCAGGTCAATGCCCAGATTCGCGCCAATACCCCGGTGACCACCCGCCTGATGGCCATGGACGAGGCCATGGCCGCCGGCGCCATGGCCCTGTTCGGGGAGAAGTACGGTGAAGAGGTGCGCGTCCTCAGCATGGGCGAGGACGACTACTCGGTGGAACTCTGCGGCGGTACCCACGTCGACCGCACCGGCGATATCGGCCTGTTCCGCATCATCTCCGAATCCGGCATTGCCGCCGGCGTGCGCCGCATCGAGGCGGTCACCGGCGCCGGCGCCCTGGAGGCCATCGCCCACACCGAGGCCCAGCTGGATGCGGTGTGCGAGGTGATCAAGGCCAGCCGCGATACCGCCGCTGCCCGGGTCGGCGCCCTGCGCGCGGAGAATCGCGAGCTGGAGAAGGAGCTGGCGCGGCTGAAGCAGAAACTGGCGACCGCCGCCGGCGGTGATCTCACTGCCAGCGCGGTCGAAGTCGCCGGGGTCAAGGTGCTGGCGGCGACCGTCGACGGTGCCGATGCCAAATCCCTGCGCGACACACTCGACCAGTGCCGCAACAAGCTGGGCAGCAGCGTGCTGCTGCTGGCGGCGGTTGACGGCGACAAGGTGGCCCTGGTGGCCGGGGTCAGCAAGGACCTGACCGACCGGGTCAAGGCCGGTGACCTGATGCGCGAATTTGCCGGCCGCCTCGGCGGCAAGGGTGGCGGCCGCCCGGACATGGCCCAGGGTGGTGGCAGCGATGTCGCCGGTCTGGAGGCGGCACTGCAGGCAGTTCCGGACTGGGTGGCGGCAGCACTGGGCCAGCCCGCCTGACATGAGCCTGATCGTACAGAAGTTCGGCGGCACCTCGGTCGGCGGCATTGAGCGCATTGAGCAGGTTGCCGACAAGGTGGCCCGCTTTCATGCCGAGGGTCATCAGCTGGTGGTGGTGGTGTCCGCGATGAGCGGCGAGACCAACCGCCTGCTGGGCCTGGCCCAGGCAATCCAGGAGCAGCCGCTGCCGCGGGAGCTGGATGTACTGCTCGCCACCGGCGAGCAGGTGACCACCGCGCTGCTGAGCATGGCGCTGGGCAAGCGCGGCATTGCCGCGAAATCCTACACCGGCAGCCAGGTGCGGATTCTCACCGACGACGCCCACACCAAGGCCCGCATCCGCGAGATCGACAACCTCCGCCTGCACGCGGACCTCGACGCCGGCAAGGTGCTGGTGGTCGCCGGCTTCCAGGGCGTGGACGAGAACGGCAACATCACCACCCTGGGCCGGGGCGGTTCCGACACCACCGCGGTGGCGCTGGCGGCGGCCCTGAAAGCCGACGAATGCCAGATCTACACCGACGTCGACGGCGTCTACACCACCGATCCCCGGGTCGTCGATGGCGCCCGGCGCCTGGACCGGATTACCTTCGAGGAAATGCTGGAAATGGCCAGCATGGGTTCCAGGGTACTGCAGATCCGGGCGGTGGAATTTGCCGGCAAGTATCATGTGCCCCTGCGGGTGCTGCACAGTTTCGAGGAAGGCCCCGGCACCCTGATCACCCTGGAGGACGCGTCACAGATGGAAACCCCGACCATAGCGGGCATCGCCTTCAACCGCGATGAAGCCAAACTCACCGTGCTCGGTATCCCCGACATGCCCGGCGTTGCCTACCGTATTCTCGGCCCCATCGGCGAGGCCAACATCGAAGTGGATGTCATTGTCCAGAACGTGGCCGAGGACAACAGCACCGACCTCACCTTTACGGTCGGCCGCGCGGATCTGCCCCGGGCCCGCGCAGTGCTGGAGAAAATCGCCGCCGAGCTCAATGCCCGTGAAGTCCGCGCCGACAGCAAGATTGCCAAGGTGTCGGTGGTGGGCGTAGGCATGCGCTCCCACGCCGGGGTGGCCAGCCAGATGTTCCAGGCGCTGGCGGAGGTGGGCATCAATATCCAGATGATCACGACCTCGGAAATCAAGATTTCGGTTATCATCGAGGAAAAGTTCATGGAACTGGCGGTGCGGGCGCTGCACTCTTCTTTCGGCCTGGACCGGGAACCCGCGGACGAAAGCGCTGCCTGAGCCTTTGGCGCGGTTGCGTTTTTACAGATCTGAACTAAAACTATCAGAGACCCGGGCGCAAGGCAGGCGCTGTTCGGCTCAAGCTGGCCGGACAACAGGAGGCAAGGACCGATGCTTATATTGACTCGCAGAGTAGGTGAATCCCTCATGGTCGGTGATGACATCACCATCACTGTGCTGGGCGTGAAGGGAAATCAGGTGCGCATCGGCGTCAACGCACCCAAGGATGTCGCCGTGCACCGCGAGGAAATCTATAATCGCATCCAGGGCGGAGAAGAGCCCCCGCCACCTGAGGGAGAGTCGGGCCACTGAGTCCCTGAACACAATGCGCATATTTTCTGTCCTTGTCAGCGGCGTCTGTCTGCTCGCCCTGGCGGGGTGTGAACCCTCCACCGAGTCCGGGATCGCCGGTTCCAAATACCGCGCAGAGATCATTCGCACCAGCTTTGGCGTTGCCCATGTCACCGCGGACGATTTCGGCAGCCTCGGTTACGGTGAAGGCTACGCCGCCGCAGAAGACCACGTCTGCAACATCTCCCACTCCCTGCTCCAGGCCCGCGGTGACCTTGCCCGCCATTTTGGTGCCGGGGAGGACGACCAGCACATCGCCAGTGACGCGGTGGTCCGGGCCCTGGATATTCGCAGCCAGGCACTGTCCGCGCTGCGCCAGCAGGATCGCGACTCCCTCGACTGGCTGCGCGGCTATGCCGATGGCTACAATCGCTATCTTTCCTCGGTGCAGGGCAACCGTGTCGGTTCCTGGTGTGACGGTGCGGAGTGGCTACAGGCCATCACCGACCTCGACCTGATGGCGCGCATGGTACTGGTGGCCCAGACCCTGCCGCGGATGGCGGGCGCGATTGTCGCGGCCCAGCCGCCGCCTGTCGGTACCGCGCCGGTCGACGCTGCGTCGATTGATGCTGCGGCGGCCGATGCTGCGGCGGTCGATACCGCGGTGGACGCACAGCGCCTGGCGCGAGCCGCGGACGCTGCCGCCCTGGACGGCATGGGGTCCAATGCCTGGGCCTTTGGCAAGGCCCGTACCGGCAACGGGCGTGGTCTGCTGCTCGGCAATCCCCACTATCCCTGGTATGGCGACAACCGCTTCTGGGAAAAGCACCTGACGATTCCCGGGGTGCTGGATGTCTACGGCGTGCACTTGCTGGGGGCTCCCGGTGTTGCCATCGGCTTCACCCGCAATGTGGGCTGGAGCCATACCGTCTCGGCCAGCCAGCGCGTGGTCTATTACGAACTGCAGCTGGTGCCGGGAAAACCCACCCACTACTACTATGATGGCGGCGAACGTGCCCTGCGCCAGGTGCAGGTGTCCGTTCCGGTCAGGCAGGATGACGGCAGCCTCGCCAGTCAGGACCACAGCCTGTATTTCAGCCACTACGGCCCGGTGCTGACCCTGCCCGACATGCCCTGGACCGGGAGCACAGCCTTCACCGCCCGCGACGCCAACGCCGGCAACTACAGCCTGCTGGGCCAGTGGCGGGCGATGAACCAGGCGCAGGACATGGATGCCTTCATCGACGCCCACCGGCAGTGGAATGCCATGCCCTGGGTCAACACCATCGCCGCCAGCGCCGACGGCCGGGCGCTGTATATCGACAACTCTACCGTTGGTGATCTGAGCGAGGAAGCCATCGCTCTCTGGCGCCAGCGTCTGGCGGAGGACGAGCTGACGGCACAGGTCTACGAGGAGCGCGGCTTTGTGCTGCTGGATGGCAGCGACAGCCGTTTCGAGTGGCAGAATAACAGCGGCGCCCCCATTGCCGGCACCGTACCGTTCGAGCGCCGGCCCATGCTGGAGCGGACGGACTATGTCTTCAACGCCAACGACAGCTACTGGCTCAGCAATGCCCGGGCGCCACTGTCCGGCTATTCACCCCTGTATGGCCCCGAGGCCACCGCCCGCAGCCTGCGCACCCGCATGAACGTCAAGCTGATCGAGGCGGGCGAATTTGATATTCCGCGGATCCAGCAAGCCCTGTTCGGCAACGAGAGTCTGGCCGCCCGGCTGCTGCAGCCCGCCCTCGCGGCGGCCTGCGCCGAGGTCGAGGAACTGGCCGCGGCCTGTGCCGCCATTACCGGATTCAATGGCCACTTCGACGAAGGCAGCAGGGGAGCAGTGCTGTTCCGGGAGTGGCTGGCGGCCTACCCCTATGAAGATGGCATGCGCGCTGGCGACCTGTTCGCGGTTCCCTTCGACCCGGCGCAGCCCGTCGCCACGCCCCATACCCTGGCAGACCCGGCACTTGCCCTGCAAAAACTTGCAGAGGCGGCCGCGCTGCTTGAATCCGCGGGTTATGCGCTGGATGCGCCGCTGGGGGCAGCCCAGTTCGCCTACCGTGGCGAGCGCCGGATTCCCATCCATGGCGGCAACCGCCACGAGGGGGTCGCCAATCTGATGGTGTCGGACATTCCCGACCATCCCATCGCCCTGCTGGAGCCCACGCCAGTGGATGGCAGTCCACTGCTGACCGATGCGGGCTACCCCATCATCCACGGCAGCAGCTTCATCCTCGCCCTGACTTTCGATGATGACGGCCCCGTCGCCGAGGCCCTGCTCACCTACAGCCAGTCCGGCAACCCCGACTCGCCGCATTTCAGCGACCAGACCGACCTCTACCGCAACAAGCAGTGGCGCCCGGCCCTGTTTGAGCGCGCGGCGGTGGAAGCGGATGCGCAGTCGAGGCTGGAGCTTATCGGTCCCCGCCGCTGAGGCACGCCAGCACCGTATCGATCTGCTCCGGCGTATTGTAGATATGCGGTGACAGCCGCAGTCCCAGGGGGCGGACATCGAAGCGCACCCCGGCCTCACGGAGGCGGGCGACCACGGACTCCTGGTCCGGCAGCGCCAGCACCAGGGTGCCCCCGCGCAGGGCGGGGTCGGCGGGCGCCCGCAGGCAGGCCGGGTCCACCCTGCTCACGATCTTCCCGGTCAGCGCCATGTTGTGCTGCCTGACAGTCTCCACGCCAATGCGACTCATCAGTTCCAGGCTGTGACTGGCAACCACGTAGGGCAGAATCGACGGGGTGCCGCCCCAGAAGCGGGCGCTGCCCTCGGCGTATTCAAACCGGTTGATGTCGAACTCGAACGGCGCGCTGTGTGAGAACCAGCCGACATCCATGGGCTTCAGGTCAGTGGCGGTGTCCGGTTGCAGCCACAGGAAGCCCGCCCCGGGGCCACCGCACAGCCACTTCACGCAGGAACCCAGCACCACGTCCGCCTGCCAGGCGCGCAGGTCGATCGGGACCACGCCGGCCGATTGCGCGATGTCGACCACACTGAAAATTTCCCGGGCCCGGGTGAGGCGGGTGATGTCAGCGACCGGAATCAGCTTGCCGGAGTTGAAGTGGGCGTGGGTCAGCAGCACGCAGTGCACGTCCGGTGCCAGCGCGCTTTCCCAGGTTGCCAGCTGTTGCGCATCCTCCTGCGCCGGGATCATCCGGATCCGGTAGCCCAGGCGCACCGCCTGCTGCAGCACAAAGCCCACCGAGGGAAAATCGTGCTCGCAGTAGAGAATGACATTGCGCCCGGGGCGCGACGGCAGGCTGCCGATGACCTTGCCCAGGGCACTGCTGATATTGGTCTGCGGGCAGAAATTATCCGCCGCACTGTTGAATATCCCGCCCAGCGCGGTCTGGAAGCGCGCGATCGCTTCCAGCCACCGCGGCCAGGGCTCCGGGTCACCGTGTTCCCAGGGATCCAGGAAGTGCTCGCGCAGGTTGGCCTCGGTGCCGAGCGGCATGCGTCCCACCGAGTGATTCAGCAGGTAGATATCGGGGCAGGGGGCAAAGTGGTCCTGATACATGGGGGGCTCCGGCGTCTGCTTCACGGTGTCGTCGCCGACTGCTGCGCCAGGGCGCCGCGCAATCGCTGCAGGTCAGCGTGACGGCTCGGGATGTCATCCCGGTCGGCGGCGGCTCTCAAATCGCACAGTGTCCTCAGCCCCTTCAGCAGCACCGGCAGTGGTGGTCCGCTGGCACTGAGGTCGGCCTGGTCCTGCAGGCCCGCCTGCTCCGCGGGGCGGGCAATGAACTTCTCCACCAGTTGCTCGTGGTGCTGCAGGGCGACTTCGCCATGCATGGCGCAGACCTCGAGAAAGGCACTGGCATTCTGCTGGAACCAGGGTTCGCCGGCGTGTGCATCCAGGTCCTCCAGGAAACTGTCCAGCAGGCTGCGGCGGCGCATGCAGTCGCGCAGCAGCAGCTGGTCCTCCGGGCGCATGAACAGGAACTTGTCCACCAACAGCTGCGAGTAGTAGGGATCGTCCGCCCGGCACAGTCCCAGCAGCAGGTCGATCACGTTGATACCGGCAAAGTCCCCCGCGTTGGCGCCCCGGTACTCACGCAGGCCCACCCGGTGCGGCTTGTAGTAGGGGCGAACACAGTAGAAAAAGCGGTCGATATCCAGCGCCTCGAACAGGGCCGCGTTGGAGCGTGCCACATCCTCCAGCGCGCTGCGGGCGGCCTGCAGCAGATCCAGGCTGACCGGGTGCGATACCCCCAGCGGCAGGATATGCGACAGCGCCTCCGCTGCGCGGATGTAGGCCAGTACGCCGCGGGTGTTGTAGTCCAGGAACAGGCGCTCGTCAGCGAGGCTGGTGAAGGACTTGTAGACGCCGTTGACGGCACGGTTGTGAGTCTCCAGGTGGCTGGAGGCGAAGCGGGGCACCGCTCCCAGGGACGCGCCCAGCTGCATCGCCAGCGCGGAGGCCTCGGTCAGCGGCGAGCGCTGCTCCCGGGCCGGGTCGGTGATGCCGTGGCGGCGGCAGGCCGCCATGTAGAAACCGACGTCCCCCAGCAGGTCGAAACCGTGGTCGAAGCCCTCGTCCGTATTGCCCTCCCGCAGCAGCTCGACAATGAACTCGCGCCCCTCGGCTACCAGCTGCTGCTTGATGCCGTCGCCGACACCGGTGACAGTGTCCCGCTGCTCCTGGGCGAAGTAGAGGGTCTCCAGCTCGGTATTCATGGCCCGGAAATCGTTGCGTATCCAGGCGTCGAAGGCCTGGGTCAGGGGAGTGCGCATGGTCGGCTTGATCCTGCGGGGTGTGGAAAACAGAATGGTAGCAGTGATAAAGGGATCAAACCTGCCAAAAATCGCTGCCAATTTGCTTGTGATTGGCATAATGTAGTCAAGAAACAGGTATTGATGGGTGTTTATGTCAACAATCACGGATCGAACGGATCGCGCCATTCTCCAGGCCCTGGCGGAGAACGCCCGTATCAGCAACGCCGAGCTGGCAGAGCGTGTGCATCTCACCCCCACCCCCTGCCTGCGCCGACTCCGGCGCCTGGAAGACAGCGGCATCATCCAGGGCTACACCGTGCGCCTGGACCACACGGCCCTCGGCCTGGGAATTTCAGCATTGATCTTTGTGCAGCTGGAACGCAACAGCCTCGACAACGCCAACCGCTTCGAGGCCGCCGTGCGGGAACTGCCCGAGGTCACCGAGTGCTCCGTGCTGACCGGCGGCCACGACTACCTGCTGCGAGTCACGGTAGAGGACCTCGCGCACTATGAGCGCTTCGTCAAGGAGAGCCTCGCCAGCATTCCCCAGGTGGCGAACATCGATACCCGCATCGTGCTCAAGCAGGTGCTGTCCCGGAGCATGGTGCCGCTGCCGGATGCAGCCCGCCGCTAAGCTCGATTGCCAAGGCGGGCCTTTGATTTTGCAGTCATTGTGGTATCATGCGCGCCTTCTGAAGAGGCAGCCGAGTGGCTGACCCGACGCTGGCGAAGCCAGCGCAGGGAGCGCCGGAGGAACGACGGCGACCCG
>TARA_R110002110_G_scaffold33407_6_pt1 | contig 22003 bp, 10 predicted proteins | sample TARA_R110002110 | Tara Oceans TARA_R110002110 (sample SAMEA4397330) | marine metagenome | biome: Polar Biome; feature: [SRF] surface water layer (ENVO:00010504); material: water (ENVO:00002006), including particulate matter (ENVO:01000060) such as... | depth 5 m
CCGGGTGCCAACCAGCAAAGGCCTCTGTAATCAAAGAGAAATTTGCTTCGAGTCCGGACCGAATCCGGCGGTGTGTCGTTAGACGTGCCGTAATACGTGCGCTAAGTCAACAGGTGCACATACCCTTACATACTGCTTGAAACCAACTTTAGAAAATCCTTGCTTTGCAGAGGCGTCCATAGCTGTCGACAACCCGGATGGCTTACTCTGCTTCGGACCAGAGAAAACTGGAGCGGATACCACAGCTGAAGCCGGGTCGAGACGAATGTGCATAGTACTGAACTGCTCGGCCAACACCTGATGGCGCGGGGCGTCCACCCCATCGCTTACCTTCGACCGACATGTCGCACAGGTTGAGTCCGTATCGCTGTCATGAACGGCTTCACCGCGCTTGGAATCCCCGCCGCAGAGGCCGTGGGGGCAGTCCGTCTGAGGAAAGGGAAAGTCCGTTCCGCAATGCTTTTGAAAGACGGAGTCTCTGTATGTGCATTGTTATTTTAGTACGTAAGCCCCGTATGCATTAGGAGCGATAGGGGGTAAGCCGTCTCGGGTGAACTGTTCGGCCATAATGTCTGCGATGGCTGCATGTTGGCCACGGTGCGGTGTCGCCATTGCCTGCGTGAGGCCAGCGACATCGGCTTTGTTATCTCCCATGGGCCAAAGCGCCTGTTCTGCCAGCCTGCGCTTGCGCTGCATCAGGCTCTGAAGCAGGCTGTCAAAGCTTTGAGCACCCAGTTCCGGGTGAAGCGCCATGGGAATATGAATGGAAACGGGGCGCGATTGACCGATGCGGTGAACGCGGTCGTTGCATTGCTCTTCGACCGCAGGATTCCACCAGCGGGATAGGTGAATGACATGGGTTGCGGCTGTCAGGGTCAACCCTGTGCCCGCCGACTTAGGGCCAAGGATCAACATATCGAAACCGCCATCTGTCTTCAGATGTTGCTGAAAGCGGTTCACGATGTCTTGCCGTCGAGGGATCGGGGTATCGCCATTGATCACGTCAATTTTCTCAAGACCAAACATGTGACGCACGATTTCACCAAAACGGAACTGCATGTCCCGGTGTTCGATGAAAACCAACACACGTTCGTTTGCTTCTTTGATCTTGCGTAGAATGTCGACGACGGCGTCAAGACGTGCGCTCTTGGCAATAAACTGGTCAGGTGGCGTGGCTTCCGTGTCACCAGGATGCACCGAAACAGATCGGATATGGTGCAGCATTTTCAACGCTGCTCCGGGGCCTCCGTTAGCCAATTTCAGCTGCGCCAAGTCATATGCATCTGCCTGAACCTTGGGCATCAGGCGTGGGTGCAGGTAGCGCCGTTTAACGGGCAGGTCACGCGCGACTTCTTCTTTCAGGCGGCGCAATCCGAGAGGGGGCATTTGACCGCGGTCCTTAAAGACTCTTGTGTGTAGTTCGGCCATGTTTTCAGCATCGGGCGCGGCATAGCGCTCGCGAAACTCAACGCCAGAGCCAAGGCAGCCAGGCGCGATTCGATCCATGATGGTCCATAGATCAATGGCGGCGTTTTCAATTGGTGTACCGGTCAGGCCAATTCGGAAGTCGGCATTCATCGCCTCAACGGCTTTTGAGGCAAGCGTTGAGCGGTTCTTGATATTCTGAATTTCATCCATGACGATGGCGGAGAAAGGAATCTTGCCCAAGGAATGCTGATAGTTTGCGAGTGTCGTGTAGGTGGTGAGCAGCCAGTATCGGTGGGCGCGACCATCTTCAAAGGCCTCATCCAACCAATCGAGATCCAGAAGTGGCAGGCCTGTTTGCGTCTCCGTGCCTCGGGCATCACGTTTTTTTTGTGATCCCAGTGACCCGCCATAAAGACGGATCAGGGAGCCGAAACCACGCCCTTCAACATGGTGTTCAACCTCCTGTTCCCAGTTGCGCAAAAGTGAGGTCGGCGCCACAATTAGAACTGGCCCACGGTTCGCCGCACCTGGTTGTTTCATGTGCTCTTTCAGCCAAGTCAGAAAGGCAATTGTCTGAAGCGTCTTTCCCAGACCTTGTTCATCCGCATTCAGAACCCCTGGCAACCCTGCTTGCCAAGCCCTTTGTGCCCAATCGAAACTTTCCAATTGGTGTTGATGCAGGGGGGTGCGGATCGAGCTGGGTAATTCGGTTGGAACGGTTGCAACGCGCGGTGCAAATTTAGCTTCCCACGAAAGGTCGTCATAATTGTCGAGCGTATCAAGGATGATCGGGCCGTCGTTTTCTGGGGCTGCTTCGGGATCCTCAGCCGGAGCGTCTTGTGCTTCGCGGTGTTCGATTTCGCCATTAATCGCTGCAAGGCGGGCTGGCGTGATCTGCACAGTTTCGCCAGCAATCTCTGCTGGTATATCCTTGCCGGTTTCCAGCACATCGACCATGTGATCGCGCAAGTCATTTAGTTCTGCGGTGGGCAGGGCCTTGATTGCTTCGGCTAAATGTTCGGCAAAGGCTTCGGGCAACCAAGTGGTTCCGCTGCTCTCAATCTGATCTTGCGGGCGCTGATAGATCACTACACCTGTCACCCGTTCAGAATACTCGCGGCTCTCAATCAGCGCAGGGCCAGCAATCTGTTCAACCATTTCTTCTTGCGCCGCAGCATCAAGGTTCTTGAAACCCTCGGTCTGTTCAAGGTGGCGGTTCACCGCTTCTGTGATGAACGCACGCGGATTTTCGATGAAAGCCTGCCGTTCTTCACGCGGTGCATTCTGCACGCGAACCATCTCTTCCAGAACTGGGGCGGAGCCTTTGTCGATCACCAGGTAGGAATTGTTGCCAAGTTGGTAAGCCGACCTGGCACCACGGGCATGCAAGCGGTGTTGAAATACTGCCAAAGCTTCGCCGGTGAGCTCAGCGTTCTGCTCAGAGATATCATCATCCGAGAGCCCCGCATCGTCGAGCTGTTTTGTGGAATAAGGCACGATTTCAAATTGGCCTAAGGAGGGATCAGGAGACACTGAAAACCTGTCCGCGATGCGTACCTCAAGCCCCCGTAGAAAGGCTGTCATAGAAAGGCCTGCCATTTCCTTGTTGGCGGGCATTTCGCTTTCAATCACGTCTTCGGGTTCAATGGCGCGGCGAAAATCCGCCAGGGCCCGCCAGTGCTGTTCAACCGGTTGTGTCGCATCAAAAGTGTCAGCCAGATCCAGAGCGCGCTTCATCCATAGGGGAAGGCGGCGTGGTCCATTTGACGTGTGCAAAATCGCGCCGGTTCGTTTGGGGATTTCGCGCCGACCATCACGGGACCATTCATAGTGAAGCCGGAAATCGGGACGTCCCAATACGCCGGTCACATCAGTTTTGAGCATCAGGTCGACAGTAGCAGGAAGGCCAAGGACCTCGGCAGACGGTGCAGACAGGTGGGCCGCAGCATCATGGGAGATGCACAGGTGATCAGCTGTGATTTCAACGTCTTCGGGGTGCGTGTCTGCCCATGCACGCAAATCACCGATTGCAAACAGGAGGTTGCGATCTTCGGGTGCAAGATCTGTAAAGCTGCGCGCGCTTGGTTTTGCGACCAGGCGTGATAGGATGCCTTGTCTTTGCCGAGGGAAGCGGATTTCGATGTTGTTGTCGGTTACAATTGGGCTGGGTGCGCTATCAGACATGTTGGAGAACCCACTGTGACCAATTTTGAATAGAGTTGTGAGGCTTCGAATTTCGGGACGCTCGCATAATGTCGTCGCAGTAATATTGGCGCTTGTACAAGGCTGGGGCGTTTCTGTCGTCGATTTTGAAAATATGCGTTTTGTAACTGTGACATCCATCAACAACAATTTTCTTGCCAATGCGCATAATCAGCAGCGACGTGCTGCCGCCGCGATCAAGTTGTCGGGCGAACCGTCGGTTCATGTCAGTTTTGCCACCCCGTAACAGATTATTCTCGGCATAACGACGTGCTTCCGACCCGAAAGCGACCCAAGCCTCGTCGATTATTTTGTCGTCATATAGTTTGAGCCAGAAATCGCGCCGTGGTGGCCACATGTGACTATTTTGGGTGGCTGTGACCATGTTGCAGAAGAACTTCATGTCCTGATGGGTCAACCATCGCAAGAGGACGGCGCGCAGATCAGGGTCAAAGCCGGACCAGATGCCCCCTGCATGCAGGCGCGGGTCATTCCATGCGGCGATAATTGCCTCGCTTAGTTCATTGCGCAGGGCATCGGGGGGCGTTTTGGTGCGCCAGACCGACAATAGAGCCTCAACCGCAGGACCCGCACCCGTTTGCAGCACTGGCCCAGTTTGCGGGGTCAGCCAGTTAAACAGTTTTTGACGGGCTGAAGTATTTGCGAGATCGGGCGCGAGAGATTTTACAAAGAACTTTTGTGCGGCTTTGGCCAGACCAGAGGTGTGAGGACTGCTCAATCCGATGGATTGAAATTTGGCATATGCATCGTCTGTTTCAAGCATGAGTTGCGCCAAACCCCTCGGCGCAGCATCAGGTGTGAATACTTGGGGCAGGGCGGTGATTAACTTCCGATGCCGCCCTCCCAAATCATTGCCGCGTGCAGACAGGGCTGTTGCAAGATCGCGGGTGTGGTTCGCGCCAACCGTAAAGCTGTCCAGATAGACACCCACCATGCCGTCGAGAAAGGCACCTGGTTCACGGGTGGCGATTTCATCGAAGTAAAATTCACGCACGTCGAGTAGGTCAGGCCGATTGCAGCGCTCTTTGTCGAAAACAGCAACCGCAGCCGAGATTACCCTCTGGGTGGTAATGTTTTCCCAATTCCACTCAGAGACACGCAATCGCATGCTTTGGGCCAGCTTTTCGCGATCTCGATCCTCTGGGGGGCGGACCGCATCGGGCCAGCGGCTCATGATGTTGTCTACGGAGCGCTGAATTTGACCAAGCGGTGGAAGAGCCCGTGTGCGGAAAGACTGGCCTCGTTGTAGTATGGCTCGCGTCGATTCACGGGGGCGGGTCGTCTCGGGTGTGTTCATGGCTGTTCCACGACGCTTTCCAGCGCCTTCCGGACAACTTCGATGCCATCGGTATCTTGGGGCGTCACCATGATGAAGCGAAGGTCAATTCTACGATTGGTTGCCCGGCCTTCTTGTGTGTCGTTAAGCGCGACAGGCCTGTCAGGGCCATATGCAGCAACTGAAAGTACCGGCTGACGCTTCAGGTTTAGGTGCTGCATAACCCCTTGGGCTGCTTGTGTCATGGCGAAGAAAGTGTTGTTGGCACGTGCTGCTGACAGCGTACGGTTCAGCCGATCTGTCCCGACATCGTCTGTATGACCTTCAATTTGTACGGCCTCAATCATCACAAATCCGGAATTACATGTACTATCGAAACGTGATGCTTGACCAATTGTAAAACATGGCAGTACCTCATTGAGCCGCTGCGCGAGCCGGGCGACTATGGCGCGTCTGTCGCTGGCCAAATCTGATCGGCCGGAAGCAAACAGTCCTTCACCCTGAAAGCGCAACGCGTCGGATTCTTCGCTCAATTCGACTTGCAAGTCAGGGAAATCAGCCCTGATTGCGTCCCGTAGTCGCGTTAGCACCTCACGCCTCGTTTGCGTTACTCGCGCCAGATACGCCTCAAGCGGGTCGACCTGTTTCAATTCGGCAAGCTCCTGGCGGAGTTGATCGATCTCGGCATCTTTTTGCTCAATCTCTGCGATTAACTGCCGGAGACGCTCTTCGAGATTTTCGATCCGCGTTTCTGCAGTTGTAAGGTTGGCGTTCAGCTTCAGGACCAGAGCTTCCAGCTGCTTTTTCTCCCGCAAGAGCCTTGCGAGTTCGGCCTCAAGCTGAGAAATAGTTTCTTCCCGTATTTCGGCCATCTGTTGCCAGCTATCTCGCGCTTCAACAACTCGATCGTATTCAGTCTTTGAGACGGCATCTGTATCACCTGCCTGGCTTGCGAAAAATGCCAGCAAAATCATCATGATGAATAGGAAGCCGACCGTCATGTCGGTCATCGAAACGAAGGCGCTTTCCTCTTCCTCTTCGTGACGTATTCGTTTTGCTTGCGCTCTCATGTTCGACGCTGCCGTTGTGAAGGAAGGAAGGCCTCAGCCTGTTCAACAACGCTTTTGAGGGTATCCAGTCCAGGAGCAAGGGCATCACGCATTTGTCCGACGTGATCTTGCGCCGACCCAAGAGCAGCTTCCAATTGAGAATTGTACTCTGTCAGGGCGCGGCCAAGCATCTCATCGATCTGGTCAAGCTTTTCTGCTTCGTTCGAAAGTTGTGCCATCGCGGCTTGTGTCGCCTCAAGTGAGCGACGGATGCCTTCGCGTTCGTTCCCAAGGGCGGTTTGGGCGGTGTCCAGCACATGTGTGGCATTCTCGGCGACAGAAGCTGAGTTTTGCATCAGTGTCTCTGAGACAGTTTCAACCAGTTCACCAACCCGCCGCAAGGCTGTTTCTATGCGTTCTTGCGAGGCACGGATCGGATCGGCCGCAGATACGAGGCTTTGGCTTGCCGTGCGGAACCCTTCGGATGCGCCGTGTATCGCATCTGCGCCGGTATTCATGCCCTGCGCCGCACTTTGGGCTCCGGTCGCTCCGCGCTGCACGGCCTCGGCCATAGTCTCCAGCCGTTTACTGACGGTATCGAGCCGCGACAAAAGCTCTTCGCCTATGACGCCCCCCATATCGGAACCAAGCTTTGCGATATCCGTGCTGGTCTGATGGAAGCTGTCCATCAGGGTTTTACCGACACTTTCAATTGCTTGCCCAGCCTCAGCGCTGGTTTGGGCCATGCGGTCTTGCGCGGCCTTGCTGCTTTCTTCGCTGGCGCTGGCCAAGGTGTCGCGGAACCCTTCGGCGGCGGCCCGCATTTGTTCAGCAGCAGTGCTCATGGCTTCTGCTCCCTGGCCGGTGTTGTCGCGTATGCCTTCCAGCGTGTCATTCATGACGGACAACAAGCGATCGGCACCCTCATTCATTGCTTCCGATGCCGTGCGACCACTGGCTGCCACTTCGGTGCGCATTTCAGCCATGGCGCGTGCCATCTGATCCAGCGCATCCCGCAGCCCGTCACCTGCCTGAGTGTTGGTTGAGCTCATTCGATCAACCATCATACCTATGCGGTCGGTCGCCTCCCCCAAAGACTCACTGGCGCGGGTCAACGCGTTCCCGACAGAGTGGGAGAGCTGTTGAGAGAGATCTCCGACCAGCCCTTCCATGTTACTTGTGCCCATGGACGTGACACGGTCGAAGATTGGGTCCATCCGGTCCGCGATAGCACTTGTGATCTGTTCTGGCAGAGCCTCAAGGGGCTTTTGAAGTTCCGCGACCATTCCCATGCCGATCTCGCGCAGATGTTCGCGTTGTTCGGTTGCTGCGCGCAGTTGGCGAAATCCGATGTCCTCCAAGCTGACGAAGACGAGACGTCGTTCTATGCCGATGCAAAGGCGATGCAGGGCCGCATCCACGGTGTTTTGGCGTGCGCGAAGGAGGATGGTGAATAAGATTGAGCAGAACAGGCCGACAAGCGACATGACAAATTTAGCAGACGCAATCTGCATAAAGTCTTGCATCGCCCTATCCATTCCCCCTGTGCCCGCGTTCATTGATTGCGAAAACTGGTGCAGGGCCGCGACCAACCCCAAGAATGTTAGCAACAGACCAGCTGAGACCAATGTGTTCGGCAAGATGCGGAAAACCCCCGGACCAAACCCCAAGTCATCGACGTTTAGGAACGATGCTGGCCGGATCGAGTTGCGGAGCCTCAGGGGGCCATCTACATCATCGTGTACGATGGTTTCGTTAAACTCATCGAAAGCTTCCCAAACCGTCTCCCGTGGACCTTTTTTGCGATAGTCATTTCGGAGTTCATGGATGAGTCCCGAGTGACCATCCGCAAATTCTGGAATGCCTTCAAAAGCTCTAACTTTTTCGTCCAGCAATTTAATGGCACTCAATTGGCGGCTCGATCGTAAAAAGTACCAAATCGCAAATATGATGGTGGCAAAAATGATCACACCTGCGATCTCACCAGGGCGGCTGTCAGAGAGAGTCAGCGCCTCTGCAACAGAGATGATACCATTCTTGAGGAAAAGGCCCAATTGTTCGCTAAATGTTTGAAACACCAGATTCTTCCTCAAATATTTTATAAGCCTTAGCCCAAGCTTTGATGCTATTTTCCATCATAGGTTACTTCAAGGGTGTAGTGCTTTGTCTTGAATAATAAATTTGGCGAAGCAGCTCAGGCTACCGTTTGCTGAAAAGGTAGCAGGCACAACGACCTTGATTGAGACGAAGGAAGCTATGGCAAAAGTGCATCTCAAGCAGGTCAAGGGCGGAAGCCCTAAACATCTCTGCCAATGGGGGGCTTACGTTGCCAGGAAGTACGACTGATCTGACCGCTCAATGGCAGTTACCAGATCGCCGATGGATTCGAGATATTTGGAAGGGGTATATGCCGCATGATCATCTGCCCCAAGAATCTCGTTCAGGATTGCCTTTGTGCCCGACGTACCGGTCGAAACACCAAAAGCAAAACCTTCCATCGCACAGTCATAATTCAATGATTTGGCATACATCCAGCTTGCCAGCCTTTCCTCGTTCTGGATCTTGCTGCGGAAGCCGCTTTTCAAGACGATCTCGCCACGGGCCATCTGGAAACCGCGCCAGAAGGCTTCGCCTTTATTCATGCTTAATTGAAGGTCCTGGCGTGTGGGTACGCCATGCAGCCGGCCGATGTGATACATGTCAGCATATGCATCCAATGCAATTGCAAGGTTCATGCCGCGGGCAGCATCCATTTCGAGATCATTTAGGTCCATGGTTGTGGATTTCGCTTTGACCTTTGACAGCGCGGCGGTGCCAACATGCAGATAAAATTGAGCTTCAGGGCTCTCTTTTGCCCTCTTTTCGAGTTCAATGTCGTCGGGGGTGGTCTCAGTAAGAGGCATGGCTGTATATGGTCCAAAGTCAAAATAATTCAGAACAAGACGTATCATGTTTAGTCTTTTGCACAATGGCTTCTTCCTGCGCATGACCTTTGAAAAATATAATAATTTTAGTGGCTTAACTCCAAATCCATTCGGAGGTTTTTCGAAGGCCTGCCCTGACATGTTCGTATCTGTTGGCTGACCACGGCTTTCAGAATTCAAATGCGGCGCTCTCTGCACATAGAAAGGTGTCAATTTCGCATGCCGGTTCACAGCTCAGGGAGACAACAATGCGTATCCACGACATTGCTGGCTTGGCGAGTTCGGCAGTTCAGAGAGACCCGGCTGGGTTTGATCTGACCGGTATCAAGCAACAACTATCGCTACACGCTGAGTAGCCCGAGCGATGAAAGTTGGACGACAATCAGTTCTTCACTTCATTCTTTCGGGTCTCAAGCTGATCTGGAGATCGCGCAAATCGATGGTATCGTCCGAAGTGTTAATGCCATCGAGAAAGTAGATCAGATCGTCTTGCCTGGGCTGGCCAAACGCCAGCCGGTAAAGCGCAACGGATCGCTTTAGCCACCCAAGCAGCGTAGCTTCGCGGCTATAGGGCAGGGATAGAGCGTATCGCTCAATGCAGACATCCCCATCCAGCAACCAGAAGGGTTCCAAATCGCCCGGGCGTTCCGCCTGACGGTGCGCAGTTTTGAACAGGTCTTGCCACGGGTCGGTGACAGGGGCGGGGCGGTGCAACGTGTGGGCGTATCTGGATGCGAGGTTGAGCCGGACGGCATGGTTCTTATAGCGGTGGACGCGGCCTTCACGTTGCTCCAAATCGACGGGATTTGAAGGTAGGTTCCAATGAACAAGGCGATGGCAATAGGGGTGGAAATCCAGCCCTTCCTGCCCGACTGAGGTCGAGGCCAAAACAAATGGTCTGAAAGGGGAATTGAAGGCGGTACGGACAGTGTCGGTACGTTGCACGACACCGTCTTCCTGACCACCTTGCAGCAGGCGTGTCGCGAAACGGCCCCGCATACGTAGCGCTGGCTGAATATCGATGCGCCCGCGTTTGACGCGATATTGCTTGATCTCGATCTGTGCTGGTTTGAGCGAGAGCGCATCGTCGATGACTGCGGCAAGCGATCCCACGGTTTCGGCAGGAGCCGCGTCCGAAAGCCCTTCGGACTCCACGAGAATATGAACATACTCGTCCATCACTGATTGCAGGTCATGGCTTGCGCAATGATCCAGAACCGTCTGCCAATAGACATCGTCGCTGTCACTGCGAAGCAAGGCCTGGCTTTCCGGTTGATTGAACAGGCCGCGAAAGGCCATGCCTATCCGGGCAGCAGCGTTCAAAATGGCCGGGTCATCGTATCCGAGATCTGGGGCAATGCGGTGAAGGGCCCGTAGGGCACATGTCGCGGGACTGCCCAGGGCGAGATCGGTCAGATGATCCAACAGACTGTCGTTGTCAGGTTGCCCAGTAACATGATCTGCGTTCGCGGCGTCACTCAGGGCCGACACATGATCGTGCCAGCTTTCTTGCCCATCGTCGCGGATGATATCGGACAGAAGACGCCCGCGTGCCAACCATGCCTGATAGGGCGCATGCGCTACGTCGAGTGATGCCGCACAGGCCCAATCCCAGTTCGTCGCACGCTCCGCATCGGGCTCTTTTGGTTCATTTGCGCGCATGCCAGTGAAAAGCCGCGCGATGGCACCGCCGCGCTGGACTGCCTGTAGCCTGCCACGAACGGTTTGAGCGTGATCCTTGATCCGTGCGCGGATCTGGGAGCGCATGGCTGCCGTGTCGGGCAGGGCCATGCCGCTTCGGAAAATCTCCAAAGGGTCGGCCGCTGCTGCGAGCGTCGGCGAAGGGATGACCAGAGGAAGCGCCCGTAACCCCGTCAGACGGCCTTTGGTGCGACGAAAGCTCAAGGGCTGGCTTTGTTTGCGAAAAGCATCCGAATAGCGGTGGTTCAACCCGCCCATCCCCATCGCACGCTCACTGTTGTAAGACAGCAAGGCCGCGATGGCATCGGGCACCATGGCCCATTGCGAAAAGATCAGCAGTTTGCTGGCTGAAACGCGCGGTCCAAAGTAGGGCAGGCTGGGCGGCACCCAAAGGCGTTTCGCCATGTCGTCTTGAAAGGCGATCGTTTTCAATGCCCGCATCCGGCCGTTGTTTTCGGGAACCGGGCGATAATTCTCGACATCTTCAACGTCGATTTGTGCCGATTTTGCCGCCCGAATGGCATTTGTCAAAGCCTCTGACGGAGCGTCTTTAAGATGATCCAGCCTCTGCCCCAGTTTGTAGTCGCGCAAAAAGTTAAGCAGGTACGGCGCGGATTTCCAGTATTCGACAGTCCCGGGGGCATCCGCCGCCGCTGCGACATGGGCAACGGCGCGGGCCTCAATAAGATCGGCCGGTTCTACGGTTATCGGTACATCGACGTCGCGCATCATGGCGTCACGTTGTTCGGTTTCCGAGACGCGTTCGGTTCGGGCGATGACTTGGCGCAACGTCCCTTCGATCCCGGACTTGACCTTACGCGCGGTGTCAAAGCTGCCGGGCAGGGCTTGCATCGCATTGCGAAAGCGGCGCATCTCTGTCTCAAGCTCCGCGCGTACTGCGGGCCCCCGATCCCCGAAAAGAAACCCCAGCACATCGAGAAATTCGCGATAATGATCCCCTACATCGGCATCATCCTCGCGAAGCGATAGCATCCGATAGGGGGTGGCCGACAGCAGCAGGACCTTGGCCCGGTTCCCTTGCGGGTCCTCAGCATCGAACAGCCTGCGAGCAAGCTCCGCGGCCTCGCCTTCACCGTGTAGAAGGTCGGTGAAACGCTGGAATTCGTCCAGAACGATCAAGTCTGGCTCAAGTGCTTCGGCGCTTTCGCGGGCAAGAATGGTGCGAAACGCGCCGACCAGAGCTTCGCGGCGGCGATTGAGATCGGTGTTGCCTTCAGGATTGACCTTGTGGACCTGTGCACAGTCTTCCATGGCCTTCAGTAAGTCCGTTTCCTTGGCAACAGCGGTGCGAAAACGCGCGACGATTGTATGCTCAAGTTCAGTGACGCGCGGTGATTTTCGTCTGGTGCGAAGCCACCCCTTTCGGCCGGAATATCCTTGGAACATACGCGGAACGGCGACTCTGTCGCATAGAAAAGGCCACAGTAGTTTCAAAAGCAACGCGCGTTCTTTAGCCATGCCGCCACCCTGTTTGAGGTCCAGCGACGTTCCGGGGGTCAGGCTGAAGAAATTCACGCCTTTATCTTTGATTCCGCCAGCGCTGCCGAGTTCCTGTGCCAGCATCGTCAGGCGTGTCGGCAAAACCCGCGCATTCGCGTCGCCCATGACATTCAGGCGAGCCACGTTCTGTTTGGCGATCGCGCCGTTTGAACAAATATAGACAATATCGATCCGGTGAACGGTGTCCTGCAAGGCTTCAATCGTGCGGGCGATTACGCCACGTGCCACCATCGTCTTGCCCAGCCCCACCTCGTCAGCTACCAGAAAATGCCGCACGGAATCCGCATCTGTCAGCAGGCGGCGCGAAACATAGTCGACCGTCGTGCGCTGAAAGGCTTTGAGCGGGCGCAGGGCGTCCTCGGCACTGAAACGTTCAGTCATTGCGGCGCTCCTTTTGCAGCACTTGTTGGAATGTTGCCCAAAGGTCGAGAAACTCTTCCGGGATCACGTCGCTTTGGCCGGTGTCCGGATCGCTGAGGCGGGTTACCAGCCGTTCGATGTCGCGCAGTTGACGACCATCACCTGACAGCGCGCGTACCATGTCTTCAAGGATCGGCGATTCCTGACCGGATCCGAACATGCCTGAAAAACTTCCGCCCTGACCGGCCGCGAAAAGCGCCTTGGCGGCCTCTGACACGTCACCCAGCAAAAGGCGGATATAGCGAAGGAATTTTTCTCGATCTTCGATTATGGATCGCAGTATTTCGGTGGTGCGGGTATCGGGCAGGTCGATCAGCTCGGTGCCGAGGGTGAATTCCTGCGTCAAACCCGTCGCGTTGTCGTGCAATTGCACGCCGATCCAGCGCGTGACGTCTTTCAGGGCGAGCCGTGCCAGCAGGCGTTCATCCCTGTCAATGTTTGTCAGGTTGATGCCATGTTCCCTGCCTGGGACCAGCGGCCAGATCCGTAGGGCGATGTCGTGGGGCAGTTGGCTCGGCTTTCGGAACTCAAGCAACAAACGGATACGTCCCTCATCGGCCGGGTCCTCTTGGCAGCGCAGCGCGGGGTCTGCCTCGGCCAACCGACGACGGGTCTCGTCGAGGCGCCTGTCGGCGGCGAGTTCGACAGAGATATCCTCGGGCGTGAAGGGCACGAATTCGCGCAGATAACGGCCCAACCGGTCAGGCGTCAGCTGTTCTTCCACGGTGCCAAGGTCGCTGGTGCGTCCTGACAACGTGGCGAAGACTTCGACATTCTGGCCACCAATCAGCGCGGGGGCTGTGGCGTTTCCCGACCCCATGGTGATCTCGGTACTGGAATAGCGTTCCGTGATAATGGCCTTTGCGTGCAAACCGCGCGCGGGCACTGGGCCTCCTCCGGTATCCTCGGTTTCCTCGCCGTCTTCGGTTTCCGCCATTTCATCCAGCACGTATTTCTTGCCGAAACGCGCAAGGGTTTCGGGCTTCAAAAGGGCCATTTCCTCTCCACGCCCCAGAAGACAGGCGTTTTCCGGCGAGACGCGGGCAACAAGTGCTGTCAGTGCGCTGTCTGTCATGAAAGGCGAGACGATCCCCAAGGTGCCGCCGACCCGGGGGCGCCAGACCTGCTCGGTCAACCCGTTGACGGCGAAGCTGATGCTGCGGATCTTTTCCGGTTTGTCCCATTGTGCACTTGTCAGGTCATTGGCCAGTGAGGTCAACATGTCGACGACGCGACCGGGCGCTGCGCGACCCGAGGCAAGGTCGGGCAGGGCTCGGACCAGCGCGACCAGTGGCGCGTTGGCGGCGACCTCGGGGCCGCCGACCGAAGCGTCAAGCGACAACGACAAATCCCACGAGGTATCAGTCGTCAGGTTGCGCGATAGAAGGGCAAGGCGCAGGCGCGGTAGCCCATGCCCGCCGAACGGGGTGAAGCGCAGCAGCCAGAGCTTAGGATGAAAGGCACCTCCGCGCGGGGCGACCACTTCGGTCACCGTGTCTTCAAGCAGTGCGGTCAGGGGTGTCGATCCTTTGGGGACAGACTTGATCCGCCCGGCCTCGCAGAAGATCGCGATGCGCGACGACAGCCGTTCCAGCCCTTCGAGCAGGGCCAGCGGCGTGTCGAGCGTTTGCTGGCGGGTCTCTGCCGCATGAAAGGCCAGCGTCGCCGGGATCACCAGCGCGGTTTCGAAATCAAGCGTGTAAGTCGTCGCCAATGCGGCGTCCAACTCGTAGCCCGCTGGTGCGCGCAGGATTTCCCCATAGAGCGCGCGGTTTTCGGGGTCGAGGGCGGCTCTATTCGGCATCGACAAGATCCCTGATGTGGTTCGATACTACGGGCCGCCAGCGAAAATTCATCTGGCTGGTACCAGAGGCCCCGCTCCAGCGCATCAGCGCTCCATCATTGCGGAAACGGGACTTTGCGCGCTTAAGGAGAACCTCACGATCTCGAACAAGGCGGCGGGCCTCGGCGTCTTCATGAACGCGGCCTTGGGTTCGCGTGACGATGTCGCGCCATATTTCGATGAACCGGCGGCTGTGCGTCTTTACGTCGTGGCTGGTGTCGCGGGACAAAAGCCATAGATCAGAAAGATCCCAACCCTCAAAGACCTGCGCTGGTGTCTCATCGGCCCATTCGTCGATGTGGGCGGTGTAGGTTTCGATCCGGTCATGCCAGGAGGACTCTTCGGTGCCTTGCATGGCCGCTGCCCTTTCCGACAACATGAGATTGTAGAGCAGAGAGGCCCCAAGCATCAGGCGCGAAAACCGTTCTGCGTGGTCGACCAATGTGCCGATCCGGGCGGGCCACTCAGCCCGATTGGGATGTTGCCAGATCATGTCGCAGTCCGGTGCGCTGTCCATACGGGACAACAGCGTCAGAAGGCTGTCGGGCGCTGCTTGCGTCAGCCGATCGCGCAAAAATCCCGCTTCGTCAGTGGTCAGTTTGAACTGTGCCGTGCTCCTGGCAGTTTCCAGAAACCCGTCGGGTGGTTGCGGCAGGCCCGCTGCCCAAAGGGCAGAGGCCTCACCCGGCGTCGCCTCAAGACAGGCGTTGCGGCTGCCCTGAAACCGGCGGATGCCAAGGGTCAGCAGGCCAGCCCAATAGACATCGCTGGGCAGGCGTTTCAGTTTTTCCCGGGCTTCGCTGCCGATGACATTCTGTTTCTCTCCGCCCTTGATCAGGGCGTCGATCAGTCGAATTTCAAGCCCGCGCGCCCGCTCCCGGCGTGCGGCGGCAGAGCCGGTCTGGGCCCCGGCCATCCTGTAGATCCAAGGCACGAACAGCATGTATCGCAGGCGTGTCTGGATCGTAGAGGTGCCGGGAAACATCAAGTCGGCCAATGAATCCCTGACCGAGCCAAGGCCCAGTTCATCCCGGCTGTCTTCGCTGTCGAAAAGATCCATGATCCGGCGTGTCCGGTCGCGGTCGGCCTGATCGAAATCAATCCAAGCAAGAAACGACATCAGGCGGGTTCCTTGATTGTGGAGTGGGACACTGAAAGCGTGCCTTCGCTCATCCAGTTGACAGCAATTCCTTGCAGCGGCTTGTCGCGCCAGCGGGCGCGCACCAGATCGGCATAGGCCAACAACTGGGGCTGATAGCTGGCAAAGCGCGCCTTCGGATCGGGGCACGGTCCGGATTTATGGTCGACAATCAGCAAGCCATGTGGCCCTTCGGCGAGGCAGTCGATAATAGCGTTGGTCTGCGACCCGTCTGCAGCGACCGCCTGTAGGGGCAGTTCAAAATGCATCTGGTCATAGCCTTGCGCCGCAAGCCAATCGACGAGAGCCCGCGCCTGCGCCGCAATTTCGTGTAGAGTGTTTTCGTTTAGCCCTGATGCGGCAGGCAGCGACGTTGCAAGGTCTGGACGTTGCATCAAAACACGCAGTGCCAAATGCCATGCTGTGCCGCGCTCGGCCGCGCTGCCTTTGCGGCTGTCCTTGATCCCGGCGCTTAGCGCCAGCGTGTGCAAGTCAGGCAGTGCCTGCAGCGTGCTGCCCTGCAGGGAAGAAGGGCTGCGCCGCCAAGCTGTGCGCGGACCATCAACGACCGTTTGCTGCGTGCCAAAACGAACGTGACTGTACACCTCCGAAGCTTGCGGTGTTTCGGGAAATTCAGGGATGCCCACATAGACACGCGCGACGAAACCTGTCCCGCAAAGCGACAAGGTTCCGTCTTCGGCCTCCAATCCGGCCCGGTCGCGCAACAGATCGACCATCCGTTCGGCGCACTCGCGCGGGGTGGTTTTCTCCTTCGGCAGAGCCAGGATCAGCAGGTCACGGGCGCGGGTCAGAGCCACGTAGAGCTTCCGCGCTGCTTCGCGCTCGTCCTCTGGGCGCTGCGCTTCGGCAAAGACCGCCTGCGTTTCGGGCGCCGCGAAATCTGGCAAATAGCGCAATCCGGCATGGTCCAGAACCTTTTCGAGAACGTCGAACCCCTCGAACTCGGCGCCCAAGGTGCCCGGGTGTTCAGCGATCTTCTGGTCAAGCCCCGCCACCACGGTGATCGGCCATTCGCGGCCCTTGGCAGCATGCCAGGTGCATATCTCGATGCCCGAGCCAGACCAGCCGTCGGGGTCTGGATGGCGGTTCCAGGATTTTTCTGTCTGGGCCAGGATCCAGCCCAGAAACACCTGAACCCCGCAACCGTGAAACCCGGCGGCAACGCGCAGATCGAGGGCCATTTGGTCAAATTCTTGCGCCTCTGCTTCCAGCCGGGCAAGATCAGCCAGCGCCTGGGTGGGCACGGCCAGACCCGCGGCCCATTCATGCAGGGTAGTCACCCGTATTACCGCCGCAACTGTGTCGGCAACAGTTTGCAACTCAAGGCCAGCGTTCAAGGCGCGCAGCGGTTCGAGCGCGTCGTGGGTGTCGATTACTCCGTCTGCAGCATTCCTGAGCGCGTCTTCCAATCCCATGCGTGGCGGTCCGAGCGTCAGCCATGTCAACGCGGCTTGGCGGTCCTGCGGATCGGCGGCATAAGCCATAGCGGCGCGGGCGGCGCGCATCGCGGGCGCGGTCAGCCAGCCTTCTTGCTGGATGCGCACCGGCAGGCCCCGTGCTTCCAATGCCGCAGAGACGGCACTGGATTTTCCGTGGGTGTAGCACAGCACCGCGATATCGGTCGGTTTCGCAGGGCGTAACGCGTCGAGCGTCTTGTCATAGATCTTCGTCCCGTCGGCCAGAATATCGGAAATCCGGTTTGCGATGCAATCCGGCGTTGTATCGGTCCTTCCGCCGGGTAGTTTCATAACCTCGATCGCTGTAACCCCGGTCTCGTCGCGCTGAGGCGTCAACGGATCATAGCCCTCAGGAAACAGCACAGGGCCCAGCGTATTGACAACCGCCATGATGCGCGGATCGGATCGCCAGTTCCGAAATAGCGGCGTGACTTTGTCTGGATGACGGGCCTGCAAAGCCGCCGATAGGCGGGCATCTGCGCCCTGAAATCCCATGATCGATTGTTTGGTGTCGCCGACGATCAGCGAGCGTTTTGCGTGATGCGCCAACCGCCAAAGCATGGCGAATTGCACGGGGTTAGTGTCTTGGAACTCGTCGATCACCACACAGTCGATTTCGCCGAGCATTGCGTCAAGGATCTCGGGGCGGGAGCGCAGCAGGTCCTCTGCCTCAACGATCATGTCGGCATAGTCGATCAGCCCGCTGTTACGTTTGGCGCTCTGGTAAGCCTCAAGAACCTCTTGCGCGCCGGTCACGAGGGCGGTCAATTTGCCACGAGCATCGGCCAGCGGGCCCGGGTGTCGAGGCAGGGCGTCTGCAGTCGCGACGACGGCTTCGGCCAAAATATCGTAGCCGTCCGGCGTCGGTGCGCCTCGTTTGGACAGGCGCAGCCGCCGCAGTTTCTGCCAAAGCGCCCAGTCGCCATCAAGGACACCGTCGCGGGCTGCGCGCCGCAAGTCTCGATGGTTGGCTGAGAACTCCTTGCCGGCGGATTTGTTGCCGCTGAACAGGGCTGCGATATTGTCGGGAAACGCGTCAAGCAACTCAGTGACGGCGCGATGGAGGGCGTCGGTCAAAAGGGTACCGTCAGTCTCGCAGGGTCCGTAGCCTGTATTCAAGGCGTCCAACGCAGCGGTCAGGATATCGGGCGAGGTCCCACGCGCGCCGAGGCCACGGATTAGGTCTACGGTGGTGAGAACATCGGTGCGAAACATGTCTTCTGCACTGGCACCGGACTGCGGGTTCCATGCGTAGCCGAACTTGGACAAATCTGCCACTAATGGAGTCAGCGCGTCGCAGCGGTCCATTTCCATCCGGATCAGCAGGTCGCGTTCCGGCTCGCTTAAAAGACGGCTGGTTGGCGAACGGCCTGCGGCAAATGCATGTTCTGTCAGAATGCGCTGCCCGAGCGCATGGATCGTGCCCATGTAGGCACGGTCGATTTCAAGTGCGTCCTGAATGCGGCCTCGCGTCATCAATTCACCGCGCACCCGTTCGCGTAGTTCCGATGCGGCGGCTTCAGTAAAGGTAACTGCAAGAATGCGACCGGGGGCCACTTCGCCGCTTTCGACCCATGCTCCCAGTTCTTTCTGGATGTGATAGGTCTTACCCGCACCGGCGCCGGCGGGAACCAGAGAGAGATTGGTCATTCGGTTTCCTCCTCGGGTAGCATGAAGGCGGCGACAAAGGCGTTGTCCCCCAGTGCATAGGCCTTGATCCCGCGCTGCTTCTCAAAGGTCTTGGCGTCGCCTGCGCGGTTCAGGCGGATGGTGCCTGCGCCGACCTGAGCGACCAATTCTGCAAGCTCGGTCATGGCATGGGCGGAGGCATCCGCGCCCGCCGCCTCGATGCGAGGCACTCCAGCGCCTGCGGAATCCGACAGGACTGTGGAATCCAGCATCGTGTGATAGGCGGTGACGACCTGCGCCCCCTTGGCCACCAATCGGGTCAGGGCAGTTTCCTCGGACGGGCGCTCCAGCATGGCGCGATACAGGGCCACCTGCAGGTCCCATCCCTTGGCCATCCTGTCGCGTCGGTTGCCGGAACTGGCGCGCTTGTGGTCGACCACAAGGATACGCCCATCCGGCAAGCGCAGCAGGCAATCCGCTGTGCCATGCAGCAAGAGGCTTCCATAATCACCTTTCAGCGCAATTTCGTTGTGCAAGACTTCAGCACCTGTCGCTGTCAGAAAACCTGCCCAAGCCAAACAGACATTCTGTGCCTCTCTCAGCAAGCTGCGGCGTTCGGTGCCCCAAGACGGTCCGGCCAGCCAAGAGGCATGGCGGCGGATCGCGGCATCAAGCGTCTGTGGTATCGTCTTGTCGAGGGACGCGGCCGTGGGAACCGGCGCGCCTTCGGGAAAGCTGTCTTCCAACACCTGGTGCAGGATCGTGCCAAGCGTCATCACGTCCAACGCCTCGGGCGCCCAAGTGCGATCCTTTGCGCCCAGCTCGTCCAGCAGCCAGGCCAAAGGGCTGACAAGCAGCGTTTCCAACCGCGAGGGAGATTGTGGCACCGGGCCGCCCTCAGGATCCTCGCGCAGGCGCAATAGATCGAGGCCGGGCTTGTCCGGTGTGCCCACGCCTCTGTTCAGGTGCACGATGCCGTCGGCCGGCAGCTCGGGCGCGCCGCCCATCGGCACTGGTTCCGGTGTTTGGGTTGCGACAGGCCAGCGTTCCTGCGGCTGTGCCATGATGTCTTGCAGCAAATCATACGGCTCCTGCGCGCCCAGCATATGCGCGATCAGCGCCAGCCCGGTCGAAGGCGACAGCCGGTCACCGCGCAGATCCATCGCGGGTACCAGTAGCGTCAGCCCGTCGGTTGCAGCGCAGAGCTGGCGGCGGAAAAGCTCCAGTCCACGGGCCAGCTTTTCCCGCCGACCGGGCAGCGCAAGCCCGGTCTTGGTGCGGATCAGCGCGACTTCGCCTTCGGTGAAGAACGGATCGGATCCGGGCAGGTGTGGCCAATGCGATCCGGCCATCCCGAGAACGATCATCTGGGATACTGGCCGCCATGGCAAGGCTGTCTCCTTGAAGAGAGACACCCCTTCGACAAAGCGTTCCTGCCCTGAGGCTGGAACGACCTGCGGTGCGGCCAGCCTGCGCAACAGCGGCCAATCAAGCGTTTCGCGGGTGACGGCGCGCAGCTCGGCAATGCGAGGATAAAGCGCGGTATTGGGCGCGGCGCGAGCGACGACGCCGAGCCGCGCAAAAAACTGCTCAGGCGTGGTGCACGGTCGCAGCGCTTCCAAAACTTCGCGTGCCGGACCGTTGAGCTCCGAGGCTGTGCGCGACCACCCTCGATCGATCACCTGACGGGCCATCTGCCGTCCTGTTTCGGGCGACCAGGGCATGAGCGGCGAAATATAGAGCGACGCCATCGCTGTACGCGGTGCCTGTCCTTGCAGCAGCGCCAGCAAGAGAGACAGCAGTTCTCCAGTTGCATCGCGCAAGACAGGCTCGGCGGGCAACCCCGACAGTGGCAGCCCGACACGGTCAAACGCGTCGCCAAGCCCTAAGCGATAGGCCGGATCATCCGGGACCAGCAGACCGATTTGCTGCGGAGCAGCGACGATCCCGTCCTCTAACATCTGCTGGGCGCGGGCGGCGGCAAAGTCCATTTCCTCTTGCGGATCGCGCAGACCATAGCAGGTCACTGTGTCGTCCGGTGTCGCAGGCTCTGTCTTTCGGCCCAGGTTGTTCTGAATCTGCGCCAGAGACCCCGTGCCACCGCTTTGGCGGGTGGGGAGTCGCGGGGCACAAGATGCCAAGGCAGACGCCGGGGCTTCACCGTGATTGGCCTGCAGTGCCTCGGCCAGCGCGGCCTCGACGGGATCGGCGAAAGGGCAGGGGGTGGGGTCAAGCAATGGCAAAGGCTCTAACGCCTGAGATGCTGGGCTGTGCAGCACATGCGCCCAGATGGCAAGCGGGCCGGGTAGGGTTTCAATTTCCAGCCAAAGATCGCGCAGCGCCGTTAGATGGGACCGCGCGCGCCCGTCCGGCAAGGCCGTTGGGGTCAGCGCCTCTGGATCAAGGCGAGTGGTCGCGCGGGCGACCGTGATCAGACCTTTCTCCACCGCGCGCGCTGTTTCTTCCGGGGCAGCGGCAAAGCTCTGTGACCAAGGCGCATTTCGCCCGATCAGGTGCTCCGAGATGTTCGGTGCATCGCCTTTCGGCGCCAGGTAGACCTCTGCAAGCAAATCGTCGGTGATGTGGCGCACCGCGCCTGTCAGCGCGTTATGGGTCAGGAGGGGATCGATGCGCATGGTTGGGGCGTTCCTCGAAAATCGTTTGTCGTTAACTGTTCACCCTGTGTGACGGACTGGGGTGACAAAATCTGTCGTGATCTTTATGGAAGTGCCGGAAAATCCGCGCGCCTGTGTGCCGCGACCATCTCTCGTAGACTATCAGGTGCGAGAACCTCGACCTGATCTCCCCATTGATAAAGGTGCCAGGCCATCTCCAGTTGGCCCGACGCAAAGAACTGCACCGTCAGCGTGCCGTCAGCCTCTTGGGTCATCTCTTGGTTTGGATGGAAGACAAACTGCCGCGCAGTCGTTGCAGACTCGGGCGAGAAACGCCAGACGACGGGTCCGAATTCCGTATCTGAATGAAAGGAGCCGAATGACTGCGCTGCAAAGCCAGACAAGTTGAAATCGGGATCTCGGGCAAAGCTGCGCGAAGTGATTTCGGCGGCTTCGATCCGATCCAGTCGGAACCTGCGCATGTGTCCATCGCCATCGGAGGGTCGCGCCACCAGATACCGGCGAACGCCCAGAAGCAGCCCGTGCGGTTCGAGCAATCTTGCCTTTGGTCGGTCGTCCCTTGATCCCAGGTAGCGGACGTTCAACTCCCACGGGGCGCGCAACGCTTCTGTCAGAATGCCCAGTAGCTTCAAGTCGGAGACGACGCGCGGTCCGGGACGGGAGGCGAAGCCCTGCGCCTCCAGCAGCGCTTCTGCGTCAGCCTCGGTCCGGCGGGCTTGGCTCGATGGCATGGCGGC
>TARA_R110002110_G_scaffold17861_2_pt1 | contig 21981 bp, 36 predicted proteins | sample TARA_R110002110 | Tara Oceans TARA_R110002110 (sample SAMEA4397330) | marine metagenome | biome: Polar Biome; feature: [SRF] surface water layer (ENVO:00010504); material: water (ENVO:00002006), including particulate matter (ENVO:01000060) such as... | depth 5 m
AGAGTTTAAGAATTTTAGAAGATGGAGAGAACCACGCTATAAAGGCGCCCTTCCTCCCAAACTAAATGCCTCATCGCCCACGCCCCCAACAAGAACCTCCAGAGCGCCCACGGAGGAATTGGCAATTAAAAGTGCCCTGGCCGCGGCCAAGAAGGTTCCGTCTACCGAAGACTTTGACGTGAGCGATATTACCTCCAAGGTCGCCGAAGCGACACTAGAAAAGCAACGCCAAAGACTCCAGGCCGCTGTCAAGGCTGATAAAATAAACGTGAGGTTTGTATACTTGGGAGATTTAATGGCCATAGTGATGGCAAGCGTATTTAATGAGATTCCAACTACCTCTTTTTCACAGTCACTCACGTCCGGACAGTTATTCGGCAAAGGCGGGGTCACAAAAACTACCACTCTGTCGACCGGCCCATCACTCCCCAAGAGCCCTAGTTACCAGCATATAATTGATCACTTTCACACAATACTTGGAAACTTAGAATACGAAGACGAGTTAGGCAATAAAAAATATGTAAATCTTGCACACATACCGGTGTCCCTGGAGATGTACCAAGATTTCATGGTCAAGAACGTAATATCAAAGGACCTAAATTATTATTCACTTATGAGATTCTTTGATGATCTGATCAAGGACATTATTTTGGGTTTGTTTAGCGATCAGTGTTTTGATGGCCTCTTGAGCGTGGACGCCAGGACTAGCACGCGATTGGTGGAAAGCGAAACCGGCCTTAATACCGGAGCCAGGCTGTATACCTTCCCGGCCCCATATAAAAGATACAAAGCTTTGTGGCCCAGCAGGGCGGGTGTTGAGATCACCGGCACGAAACAATACTTTTTTGATCCGGACGAAAGCTGCAAAGAAGCTCCCTTCAAGGAACCCAAGCAATATTTTATATTTAATACTTTGAATACATATCCTCAAGATCTGGCTGGTACCCGTGTCCCTGGTGTTCGCGGGGACAATATAGGAGACGAGGCCAGAGGGATTCTTCACTTCACATACGGGGAAGACAGGGGGATCCTAAAAACCGTTCAGTTCTCCAAGACGGATCAAGAGTACCTTCCCGAGGCTCGGTTCGCTAGCGGCGATGGAAATCTCTTGAATCAACTATCAAATGTGTATGATGCTAATTTTAATATGTTAGGGAACAATATTTTCAAGCCTGGAATGTTGATATACTTTGATCCCTCATCATTGGGAGCCGGAAAGCCTTATAACCTTAAAAGAGACTCGAAAGGAGACATTACAGACCGTTCTTGGTCTAACTTGATGGGAATTGGCGGCTATCACCTAGTTACAGAAGTTGCACACTCGATCAAGCCGGGAAAATACGATACTTCTGTCAGAGCCCGGTATGTATCATCTGGGGAGGATAAGAGCTAGTCATGATAAATTTTAAAGGGTCAAATAACCTAAGTGCCAGAGATATGATGACTAGCAGGAGTCTCTACGACGCTTATATCTTAACATTACTGAGTGATATATCCGAGCCCACGCTCGAAACCGCACAGATAAAAGACTTCTTGAAAGACGAAAAGATGCTATATGGTCGCCTCGATCAAAATATCTCCCACACAGTGTTCCCCAACTCACAATATCTTAAGTCCATACCAGCCTCCCGTGGTGGAGACGGATTGCAGGCAGTTAATTTTGTTGTAGATGCTTTTGTTGCGATGAAATACAAGTTTGATCAAGACTTTCGGAATGGAAGCCTCGATCCAAACTCAAAAGCCCTGTCAAACCTTTCTGTCAAGAAAGCATATACAAGCCCTCTTTTTCAATACGATCAGTATGTAGGAGTCTTTGTCAATGGGTTTGTGACATACGCCAAAGAGTATCAAATTTTACTACAGATTTCTGATTTTGACTCTTTCATACCGGTCTTTATGGATTATATTGAGATAATCTCAAAGAGTGTGCCAGTTACTCGAACCATGTATTTTCTTTCAAAATATGTTTCGTCGAGAACCACCGGCTTAGTCTTGGAGGTGTATGAGGGTGATTATAGCAATGACAAACTAAAGGCCGACCTCTTTTATAGCGATAGGAATTTTGAATACTTTAAGAACTTGGCTTATGTTTTCGGCTTTATGGTAGATAAGCACATTCCCTGGCGGCTCGTCGCAGATTTGAATTCTCCGAGAATGAAAAAGTATATAACCGACGCTATAGGGGTTCCAAACTTATCAGCAGCCGTAACTATTCCGATTGTCTACACAGAAACTTACCCTGATGACATAAATATGCTTGCCACAACAGCAGTATCGTGCTATAATGAACTAGTGAGAAGATACCCGATGACAAGTGTGGTGACAGCCGGAGCCTCAATAGGACAAAGCTCCACCAGAAGCGTATTCGGGTCTAGTTGTAAAACCAGAAAAACAATATATAGAGAGGTTGTTGGCCTAGAAGAGACCATTAACCAATATTCACTATCATATTGGTTTGAACTGTACGCCAAAATAAGAAACTTAGAGACCGGGATGGATTATGATCCCCATATCCTGGGCCAGATTGTAAATAATGCAAAAGATTTATCAAATTCCCTTGACACATCGGCTGGACTGGGTTATATTTCTAGGAAATTTGATAACGTGTCTCACTTTGAGGGTTCGTTGTTTTATGATCTGACGAGAGCAACAATGTCAGAGGATCCGAATGCAACGGAAAAGAGTCTGGCAGAAACGGTTTTAAGAAGCGTTCAGGCATCAAATTTTATAGTATATTAATATTCAGGGGGAATATTGTATTTTCAAACACTCGACGATAAGAGCGAATGTGTAGGGGTTTATAAAGATGGACAAATCTATTTCGAAGGTCTCCCCACGGACCTTAAAAGAACGTGGAAGTATGCAGAGTATCTTGAAGAAGACAGCGTTGAGTACGCTAGTCTTCTCTGTGGAAGTCGGAGCCTTAATGACGCTTGTCCCAGTTCCCTAGTGGATGATTGGGATCACGTCGAAGGCAAATTAAAGGCATTTTATCGCTCGTTTGTGTTGGCTAAGGTCAATATGAACGAGAATTGTTTTTTTGACCTCGTTCCAAGGCCATTTTTGGTGGAATATTGCGAAATTCGCAACAAAATCACTCAATATGTCTTTGAAAACTATGAAAAGCCGCAGAATTACGACTTTTTGGTCGATTTGACCAAAGTACTGACAAGAATAAAGCATCAAAAGTTAAATATTGATGTATCCTCCCTGAAGAACAAGGCCCCGATGGTCAGGTTCCATCAGGCTATGGATAAGTACGCTCAAATCAGCCCATATTGCCAGTATAACATTATCGGCACCAAAACTGGCAGGTTGACAACCCAAAAGAACTCCTTCCCAATCATGACAATGGATAAAGACTTCCGCTCTATCGTGAAGCCAACAAATGACTGGTTTGTCGAGCTTGATTTCAACGCTGCCGAACTTCGAACGCTGATGGCCCTGGGAGGCTCTGCGAGGCCCCTAGAAGACATCCACGAGTGGAATGCGTCCAACGTGTTCCCTAAAGGTACCGCACGCGAGGAAGCCAAGCAGAAGCTCTTCTCGTGGCTGTATGATGAAAATAAAGAAAATAAGGCCCTCTCAAGCGTCTATGATCGAGACAAGGTAAGGGAAATGTACTGGTCCAACGGCATTGTTAAGACGATGTTTGGCCGAGAGATTGAGGCCGACAGGAAGCACGCCCTAAATTACATTATTCAAAGTACCACGGTGGATCTTGTGTTGAGGCAAGTGATTAAAATATATGATTTGCTCAAAAAGAGACGCTCCTTCGTGGCCTTTACGATTCACGACAACATAGTGCTTGACATTCCAGACGAAGAGAGGTATATTATACCAGAGTTGATTGAAACCTTCTCCGATACAGCCTTGGGCTGGTTTAAGGTGAATGTTAAAGCCGGAAAGGATTTCGGCAACTTGAGGACGTTGAATCTATGAACATCATTGGTCTCGGAAAAGCAGGTTGTGCCATTGCTGATCGTTTCAGCGAATACTCGCAGTATAATATATTCAAGATTGATGTTGACATCACCGGTGATTCATGCTACTCTCTTAAGAGGCAGCAAGGACCGGAAGAGTATGAGCAAAACGCACCAAACTTTAAAGACTTCTTTGGAAAGATTGAAGGTAAAACTGTTTTTGTTATGGGTGGATCTGGGTATGTATCTGCGTTGTCTCTGTGTATAATCGAGCAGATTAAAGAGACATGTGACGTAGACATCCTGTATATCCGCCCCGACACTGAACTTCTCAGCGGAAACAAGAAACTCCACGAGCGGGTTACCTATAACGTGCTTCAACAATACGCACGTTCGGGAGCCATTGGTAGAGTTTATCTTATTTCCAATCCAGAAGTCGAGAATATCATTGGTTCTGTTCCTATTATGGGTTATCACGAGACTTTGAATGAGTTCATCGTTTCAACGATCCATATGATTAACATTTTCAACAATTCCGAACCTATTATGGGCTCACAGTCAGCCCCTGGCGACTCGCGTAGAGTTTGTACAGTTGGTATCTATGATATCGAGAAAGATGAGGAAAAGTTGTTTTTTTCCCTTGACAGCATGAGAGAAATGCGTTATATTTATGCTGTAGGGGAAAGTGCATTGCGTGAAGACGGCGGTCTCCATAAAAAGATCGTTTCGCAAATGAAAGGGAAATCCTCTGACGAGACACCTAATGTTTCGTTTGGCGTTTACCCTACAAACTATGAAGAGACTTATGGCTATGTCTTGGCCTACAGTCCAAATATACAAAACTAGCAGAGTCGGGATATTTGCCGCTCTGACTTCAACCAACTAAAAGGAAAAGTAAAAAATGGCTATTGATCTAAATAAGATGCGCTCCAAGCTGGAAGCGCTTAAGAGTCGAGGAAACCGGGGCGAAGATGGTCCTATGTGGAAGCCGAAGGAGGGAGAACAGGCTATTCGTATTGTTCCTACCTCTGATGGCGATCCCTTCAAGGAGTTTTGGCTCCACTATAACCTTGGTAAGAACCGTGGCTTTCTTAGTCCCAAGCGGAACTACGGCATTGATGACCCTCTGAACGATTTTGTTCGTCAGTTGTTCAACGAAAAGACCGATGAGTCCATCAAGATGGCTAAGAAGCTGATGGCCAAGCAACGATTCTACGCACCGGTATTGGTCCGAGGCGAAGAAGAGAAGGGTGTCCGTTGGTGGAGCTTCGGTAAGAAGGCATACCAGCAGTTGCTGAGCCTCGTACTCAATCCAGAGTACGGAGATATCACCGACATTGAGACCGGTACCGACATTGTGCTTAAGTACACTGTCCCGCCTCCCACGCCTCCCGGTCAGCAGAGAACAGAGTGGCCAGAGACGATTCTGACCCCACGCCGACGCAGTTCCGTCCTTTGTGACGACGCTGTCGGTGGAACTGACCGATGCGCTGAACTTCTAGATAATATTCCAAATCTTGATGATGTCTTCATTCGTAAGACTCCCGAAGAGATTCAAGTTATGCTTGATGAATGGCTGTCCGGTGATTCAGAGGGTAATGAGAACGTTGTTAAGTACGACAACAAGGGATCAACGACTAGCGTTGATGCCGCATTTAATGAGCTAATGAACGCTTAAGGAGATAATATGTTCACTTATATCAATCGAGACCACTTAGTGGGTTTCTTCGCAGGCGCCTTGGCGCTGCTGTTTGTGTCTTTCATGACCGGCTGCACCACGGAATGCGAGGATGTTGATGTCGATACCGATGTTGTGGAGACAGACACGGATACAGATACCGATACGGATTCGGATACTGACACAGATACTGACACCGACACGGATACTGACACTGACACGGATACCGATACCGATTCAGATACCGGTTCCGACACCGACGTTACGGTTTAATCAAACGCCCGCAGGAAGGCATGGGGTTACAGATGCCTTCATATTTAAAAGAAAAGGAAAAGTTTTAATATGTCTGAGAATCCAAAGGATAGCAACAGTAATGTATTTACAGCGCTGTTTATCGCGATGTTTGTGTGTCTGGCCCTCTTTATGGGTCACAAGCAAATGAACACTACGCTTGCCGACAACAACGATGAAAATTCTGAAGTGGTTGTTATTGATGAATCTAATGAGGATATCAAGGTGACCGCTGAGAAGTTCGTCCCGAACGAGGACGATGCCGAAGACGATGTTGAGGAAGGTATTGTGATTACCGGTAATCCTCCTACTTCGGAAGAGTAGTTCCCCCCAACCGCAGGGAGGCACGGGTTTATAGGTGCCTCATTTTTTTTACATTAGGAGGGATAATGAGTTTTTATAATAGAATCAAGGCATTGGGTCTGGAAGACGACACCAACGTGAATCTAGTTTTGGAAGAAGGGTGCGACGTGCACCACTATACTGACGATTTTTTGTCAAATGCGATGGCTATTACTGGTATCGCCCATACGTTGGCCGAAGTTATTACGGACGGCCCGTTATATGAGTCCGGATCCGACATCTTACAAGAGATGCGAGATGAAGGCTTGCTTGATGATTATGAGCGAGGAAGCGAGGACTTTACTAGCTTTGTTGCCGAGGTGATTGAGGATAACCATTGGGACTACGACTGGTTCGAGCACGACACCACCAGATATGATTACAAGCGAGGTCATACCACATTTACGCTTGAGTTTGACGTTCGTGCGGGAGATCTTAAGGATCATCCGTATGCCTTTCATAACTGGGCCGCATCCGTTCACACCGAAAACGGTACCCTGACGTTGGATGCATAATGGCTAAAGCTAAAAAGCAAAAAGCCGGAAAGCTTTCTATTGCTGATATGAGAAAGATCATCAATAAGAAGGCCGGCATTACCGTGGCACACGATCTCGGCGATGACAATCCAACCGAGGTCAAGGAGTGGATTCCAACTGGTTCGCGCTGGCTGAACTCCATTATTTGCCGAGGCAAGTATGCTGGTATTCCAGTTGGCAAGATTAGTGAAATCGCCGGTCTCTACTCTTCTGGTAAATCATATATGGCGGCTCAAGTCGCCGGCAATGCCCAAAAGATGGGTATTGATGTGGTTTATTTTGATTCGGAGTCCGCTGTGGATCCCGAGTTTCTGGCAAATGCCGGATGTGATGTAGAAAATCTGCTTTATATCCAGGCACAGTCAGTTGAGTTTGTCTTAGAGACAATAGAAGAGCTTTTGGCCAGCAATGAGAACCGTATGCTCTTTATCTGGGATTCGCTAGCTATGACGCCGGCTATTTCGGACATTGAGGGCGACTTCAACCCGCTTTCCAGTATGGCTGTCAAGCCTCGTATTCTGTCTAAAGGGTTCGCCAAACTAACGGTTCCGATTGCTAACTCGCAATCAACCTTGCTTATCTTGAACCAACTAAAGACCAACATCACAAGCAATATCGCAGAAGCCCGTTTGGAGCCGTATTTCACCCCTGGTGGAAAGGCTGTAATCTATGCTTATTCACTTCGTATCTGGCTTACCGCCCGACGAGGCAAGGCAAGCTTCATTTACGACGATAGAGGCTTTAGGGTTGGTACCGAGGTTAAGGCTAAGATCAAAAAGTCAAGGTTTGGGTCTGATGCACGAGAATGCATATTTAAGATCCTATGGGCAGGCGATGATGTGAAGATCCAAGATGAAGAGTCTTGGTTGGAAGCCATAAAAAGCTCCAAATACCTTCACATCGGCGGTGCTTGGTATACCCTAGAGCACGAGGACGGCTCGAAAGAGAAGTTCCAGAAGGCCAATTGGGTTAGCAAGCTACAGGATGACAAGTTTCGTAATCGCATTTTGCAACTTATGGAGCAGGAAGTTATTCTTAAGTTCGAGAAGAAAGAAGTCGATGCCAAAGAATTTTACGATATCGATGGCGAAGATGAATAAAATTCATTTTCAAGCGTCTAATTAAGACAGGAGAACCAAACAATGAAAATTATTACTTGTCTTTCTTTCTTTCTCGTCGGGTGTGCTCACGTACATCCACACCCGGAAGTTGTGGTGGCCGTCCCGGCCTATGCTGCTCCGGTTGCGGTGGTCCGTCCGGTCCCCGTTGTGGTTGTTGCCGAGCCCCCGCCGCCGATCGTCTTGGTGAAGCCCAGGCCAAAGCCTGTTGTTGTAATTAAGCCAAAACCCGCTGTTCGGTCTAAGACCGTCATTGTTAAGGGTAGAGGTAAGAAAAGAGTTAGAGTGCGCCGCTAAATATCTTTTAGCTTGACGTCAGCCCCTCAACATGGTATATTATTTATGTTGAGGGGCTTTCTTTGTAAAGACCCAGGGGGGATAAATGAAGCGTCTATTAGTAATTGATGCACTTAATATGTTCATTCGGAATTATATTGTGAATCCGATGATTTCGACAAACGGCAATCCGATTGGTGGTGCCGTGGGGTTTTTAAACTCCGTCAAGAAGCTGATGCGGGAGGCCAATCCCGATCAGGTGATTATCTGCTGGGATGGTGCTGGTGGCTCACAGAAGCGCCGTACCGTGGTCAAGGAGTATAAGCAGGGTCGTAAGCCCTTGCGAAAGAACTATAAGATAGAGGGCATGTCAGAGCAGTCCGAGAAAGAGAATATGATCTGGCAACAGCGTATCCTAATGGAAATGCTCAATGAAATGCCCATTATGCAGTTGATGCTGGATCGCGTCGAGGCAGACGACATCATCGCGATGGTCACCCAGTCACCCAAGTATGCCGGTTGGCAAAAGGTGATTGTTTCCTCTGACAAGGACTTCTTGCAACTGCTGGACGGGGAAACCGTCCTATATCGCCCGATCCAGAAGAAGGCTTGGACGAAGAACACGGTTATTGAGGAATACGGTATTTCTCCCGAGAACTTCGTGATCGCTCGTGCTATTGCCGGCGACAAGTCCGATAATCTTGCGGGCATTCGTGGTGCTGGATTGGCGACCATATCGAAGCGTTTGGACTTCTTGTGCGAAGACAAGATGCACACGCTTGATGATGTGTATGGCTATTGTAGTGAGACTGAAAGCAAGGTTAAATTTTACAGCAATGTCGTCGAGAACTGGGACACCGTTGAGACCAACTACAAGGTTATGAATCTCACCCCTCCCAGCATCTCAGTTCAGGGCCGTCAAAAGATTAACTTTGCGCTTGATAACTTTGAGTTTGAACTGAATGCCACTGGCCTTAAGTGCCAATCGGTGGAACACGGGTTTGGTTCTTACGATTGGTCAGAATTCACGGCAATGCTTCGCGGCGTTCTTGAGAAAAACAGAGAAGCTGCTTGACATACGCGCCAAAATAGGTTATATTCAATAGCCATGGGGGGATATTTAGTGGGAAACGAAAAGCCTAACTTTAGCAAGTATGGCAAAGACTTTCAAGAGTCTTTATGTCAGATGATCTTGCAAGATCGGCCGTTTGCCGATCAGATTATGGAGGTTCTGGATATTAATTTTCTGGAACTTCGATATTTACGTGTTTTTGTGAGGAAGATTTTTGAATATCGTGAGAAATACGATGTTCATCCGACCTACAAGACTATGATCTCGATTATTCGGGCCGGCCTGGAGGAAGAGAATCCTGCCACGCAGCAACAGCTTAGAAGCTATTTTGCTCGGATTCACAACACGCAAGTAAATGGTTCAGAGTATGTAAAAAACATTGCTCTTGATTTTTGTCGAAAGCAGAAGTTAAAAGAGGCTATGATCAGGTCAGTGGCCTTATTGCAGAAATCCTCTTTTGACGAGATCGCTTCGATCATTAACGAAGCCATTAAGTTAGGCGATCCCACCGACGTCGGCTATGATTACTTAAAAGATTTTGAGAGACGGTTCGAGTTTAAGGCTCGAAACCCGATATCTACAGGTTGGCAGGAGATTGATTCAATCTGCCAAGGTGGTCTTGGTATAGGGGAGCTTGGAGTTATTATCGCCCCAACGGGCGCTGGCAAGTCAATGGTTTTGGTCCACTTGGGAGCCGAAGCCATCAAGTTGGGCAAGACTGTAGTACATTATACTCTTGAGTTAGCCGACGTCGCAACAGCGAATCGCTATGATTCCTGCATTACAAAGGTTCCACTCGGCGATCTACATTCTTTCAAAGAACAGATCTACGAGACTGTTCAGGACCTAGAAGGAGTACTGATTGTTAAGGAGTATCCAACTAAATCGGCCTCCACTCGGACTCTTAGAACTCATTTAGAGAAACTAAAAATGAGGGATATCCTCCCTGATATGGTCATCGTGGATTATGGTGATTTATTACGACCAATTTCTGCTAAAAATGAGAAAAGACACGAGTTGGAATCTATTTATGAAGAGATGCGAGGTTTGGCAAAGGAATTTAATTGCTGTGTCTGGACCGCCTCTCAGACAAATAGATCTGGTCTGAATGCTGAAGTTATCACAATGGAATCAATTTCAGAGGCTTACAATAAGTGTTTCGTGTCAGATTTTATTTTTTCGCTTTCAAGAACCGTAGAGGACAAACAAAGTAATTCGGGTAGATTTTTTGTTGCTAAAAACAGGAACGGACCCGATGGCCTCGTATTCCCTGTCTCAATGCACACCAGGAACGTGCAAATAGATGTATTGAAGTCAACAGGGGAAGGTCATCCCGCATTATCCGCCAAAGACCAAAGCGAAGTCTTGAAAGAGAAATACAAGAAATTTAGAGAAAATAAGAAGAAAAACGGAGAACAATAATGGAATTAGCGTCAAGTATTTTGTCAGACATCGTGGTGCATATGAAGTATGCGCGGTATTTAAAAGAAGTTTATCGTCGGGAATCCTTTACGGAACTGACCGATAGAAACAAGGCCATGCATATTAAGAAGTTTCCTAAACTTAAACAGGAGATCGAGGCTGCTTACGAATACGTCTATCAAAAGAAGGTGTTGCCCTCGATGAGGTCAATGCAGTTTGGCGGAAAGCCCATTGAAGTGGCTCCAAATCGCATTTTTAACTGCGCTTATATGCCAATCGACGATCTTCGTGCTTTCGGGGAGATTATGTTCCTCCTCCTGGGCGGCACCGGTGTCGGATATTCAGTTCAGACACACCACGTTGATAAACTGCCCGAGATCAACAAGCCCAACGGCAAACGTACATATCGCTACCTCGTTGGCGACTCCATCGAGGGGTGGGCAGACGCTATTAAAGCACTTGTTAACTGCTATTTCCGCGGGACGTCAAAGCTACGTTTTGACTTTTCAGATATCCGTCCGAAGGGCGCCAGACTAGTTACGTCCGGCGGGAAAGCCCCCGGCCCACAGCCTCTCAAAGAGTGCCTGGTCAAGCTGGAGGGAATGCTTGAAGCAAAAGAAAGCGGAGATAAGCTTCGACCAATCGAAGTACACGATATGGTCTGTCATATCGCTGACGCTGTTTTGGCTGGCGGTATCCGTCGTGCCGCTCTCATTAGCCTATTTTCTGCCGACGATAATGAAATGATCGCGGCAAAGGCCGGCAACTGGTGGGAGAAGAATCCCCAACGAGGCCGAGCCAACAACTCTATTGCGCTTATGCGCCATATGATCACAAAGGAGTTTTTCCTTGATCTCTGGAGCCGCGTGAAGGCGTCTGGAGCAGGAGAGCCAGGGTTCTATTTTACCTTTGACAAGGATTGGGGCACAAACCCGTGTTGCGAGATCGCCCTACGACCTTTCCAGTTTTGCAATCTGACCGAAGTTAATGTTTCGGATGTTGATACCCAGGAGGAGTATGAGGCCCGCGTCCGAGCCGCTGCCTTTATTGGCACTTTGCAGGCGTCATATACTGATTTTCATTATCTGCGCGCCGTCTGGCAGCGAAATACAGAGAAGGACGCCCTAATCGGCGTCTCAATGACCGGGATCGCTTCCGGCAATGTTCTTAAGTTGGACATGAAGGCCGCTGCCAAACTTGTAAAACAGGAGAATGTCCGTGTGGCAGCACTTTTGGGGATCAACCCTGCTGCACGCTGCACCTGTGTTAAACCCGCTGGCACGACTTCTTTGACGTTGGGCACTTCATCGGGAATCCACGCTTGGCACAGCGATTACTATATTCGTCGAATGCGCGTCGGCAAGAACGAGGCCATTTATGAATATCTTAAGGAAATCCACCCTGAGCTTCTTGAGGACGACTATTTCCGCCCTCACGACACGGCAGTGATCTCCGCCCCACAGATGGCCCCACAAGATGCCATCACACGCTCTGAGAGCGCCCTAGAGATGCTTGAGCGCGTCAAGAGGGTGAGTATGGAGTGGGTGCGACCGGGCCACGGCAAAGGCCAAAATACGCACAATGTGAGCGCTACCGTTAGTATCCGCGACGAAGAGTGGGTCGAGGTGGGCGAGTGGATGTGGGAAAATCGCAAGCACTACAATGGACTGTCTGTGCTGCCCTATGACGGCGGCACCTACATCCAGGCACCATTTGAAGATTGTGATAAACAGACCTACGACCAAATGATGAAGAGCCTAGAAAAAATTGATCTGACCAATGTGATAGAAATGCAGGATGATACTAACCTACAAGGCGAACTAGCCTGTTCGGGTGGGACCTGCGAGGTTAAATAACTTGACGAGCACCAACTAGTGTGCTATATTATATATAGATGGAGGGAATATGTATTTGAAGCCAAGAGGCAACTGGATCCTTGTTGAGAAGAGAAAGTCTGCTTCTACAGAACAAGAGACAGTTGTATTGTTGCCAGAGGACTATAAGAAGCCCGATAACCCCTATTCGGTGGTGAAGGTGGCAGAGGACTCTAGCTTGATTGAGTGGAGTTATGGAGATATGCTCTTGGTCCCAACTCATATTATTAGGGAGATTATCATCGATGATCAAACTTTCCTTATGATCGAGAAGAATCATATTATGGCAAAGGTGGAACAATGAGGCAGATTACTTTCTTGACTGCCGACGACGCTGTTTTGATGGAAACTTGTATCCTGGGCACCCTAAATACTTGGAAAGCGTGGGTTGAAGAGGGAGAACTCCCAGAGGGCTGGACTATTGAGAATGCCCTCACCATAATCGAGCAACTTGTTGCGCTCAAAGAGAAGATAAATAATATTAATAATAGTTTCGACTCTCTTGTAACCGAAGATATCCGAGCCGAAGTGGAGGAAGCAGCCAGGGAGCAAGGGTACGAGTACGATGATACTCCGGAGGCCCCCATCCCACAGAATGTTTTGAATTTTCCGACACCGGAGGCTTAGTTGAGGAAGAGCATAGAGTTATATGGAGACGGAATTGGAACAGTTGATCTCGTACAACACATGGGTGACGATCTCACTATTGTTAATAGTGCTCGTGTTAGTTTCGGTAAAAATAAGGAAGTCTTAGATGAGAAAGACGAAAGGCTTATTAATTATTTGGTCCGTCATCGGCACACGAGCACGTTCGAGCATAATCTTGTTACTTTTAGGTTTACTGTGCCTTTGTATGTACGAAGCCAACACCACAGGCACAGAACGTGGTCGTATAATGAGATTTCCCGTAGATATACTGACGTTGATATCCAGTTCTACGAGCCAGAGGCTTTTAGAACCCAGCACAAAAGCAATCGACAGGCATCAAATGCCGAAGAGTTGATTAATCCATTAATTGATTTTGGTGGCGCAGGAATGTCTGCTATTCTCCCTGCTTCTGACATCGTAAAGAATTTTCATCAAAATGCTTTGCGTGGATACAATTTGCTTATCGAAGCAGGCGTTTGCCGAGAACAAGCCCGTGGTGTTCTGCCGCAGAACATGTACACCGAGTATTATGGCACAGCCAACCTGAACAATCTTCTAAAGTTTATTGACCTTCGCACGCACGAAGGGGCTCAATGGGAGATAGTAAAAGTTGCTGAAGCCTGCCTAGAAATCGCTGAGGGCTTGTGGCCTGTTGCCGTAGGCGCTTATAGGAAAAATAAAAAACAATCAATAACAAAGTGAAACATTTCCCATTTAGCAACTATTAAGGAGTACAACACGATGAGTAAGAAGGTGTTTGAAAATTGGAAGAAGTATTTAAGCGATGAATCCAGAGAAATAGAATACAATATTGATGACGCAACTATTTTTGGTGTTGTTCATACAAGCCCGCAAAGACTACGAAACTGGGCAGAAAAAGAAGGTGTAAGTGAAGAGTTAATACAAAGTTTAGAAATGCCTGTTGCTATTTTGAAAAACATCTTTGTCCCTGTGGAGCAGAGAGGAGAAGGTGTCGGTAGTCAATTAATGGATTATTTTATAGAGGAAGCGGACAAAGCCAGAACTATTATTCTTATAGCTGATAGCGACCAAAGTCAAGCAGAAGGCTTTAATTTGGTAAAATGGTATGAAAGCTATGGATTTGAAGTAGTTGGGGAAGACAGTGCTAGAAATGCGGTGATGACATATGTATATGTATAATGTTGCCGAGGCTTGTCTGGAAATCGCTGAGGGCTTGTGGCCTGTTGCCGTTGGCGCTTATCGGAAAACAAAGAATGAAGACTAACAGATTTTATCCAGTTGCTATTGCTTTAACCGAACAATGGGGTTGGATGGCTATCTACGAAGGATTTGATTTTCGCGGACTTTCATTTGAAAAGGTCTTCTGGCTTTCGGAGCCTAGTGAAGAACTAGGAATGCAGGTGAGTATCTGCGAGAGGCCAGAACCTCTTGCCGGTGGTCCAAATATGTTGCTGCCCTCGATGTATAGAATGATGTCTGATATCAAGTGTGAGTTTGATATCGAAAAAATAAAGAGAGCGAAGAATGATTGATCTTGATAAGCTTCTCGCGCTTGACAAACCGGAAACTAAGCACAGAATGCTTGATTATCTTTTTGATAAAGTTGATAAACAACTGTATACAGAAAATTGGGATCCTATTCACACATTTCTAAAAGAGATAGATCTAGATAAGATCTCGATCCAACTCGGAGTAGGAATCTTATCAATTACAACACCACTCGGTAGGTGCGATAGTCGCATTCTCTTCTCTACAAGATTTAGAAAAAAGATCACAAAAACAGAATCAAGTAAACGAGTGGAACGACTTTTATCTGGTCTAGAAGAAAAAGAGATTGAAGAATGACGGCAGGTAAATACTATATTCATTTTGATATTTTTAGAATGTGTGTTAATATACATTTGTTCCCAAAGCTAGAACATCGCTATTTTGGCTACAATGAAGGATGGTGGGATGGTCCCATATACAGCTTTGGGTTGGGGTCGCTCCTGTTAATCTCTGCTGCTGAAATAGAAAGTACCCACGGAGAGTGAAGAATGAAATTGCTTCGTAAGATTTTAATTCGTTCGGGAATCTGGGGCTACTTCTACCCGCCATATGATTTCATTGGCGTCAAGGTCCATAGAGATTGGCCTTGGAAGAAAAAACCTTTGACAGTCGCCGAGATCATATCAGTGCAGTATTGTTCGTGGTCTTGTGAGTGGGGCGCTGACGCAGAGCCATATTACGAGTGGGAAGATTTAGTAAAAGAGGTAAAAGGCACTTGGGTACGAGAAAATGAAAGAATGATTGCTACAAGTACCCCGCCACAGACAACATCCCCTTCTTACAAAATATTTAAGGAGAACGAAGAATGAAAGTCGGTGATCTAGTACGATTTAAGTCTATGGCCTCAAGCCCCCAATCCCCCGACCAACTCAATCCGCTTATGGGCGTTGTCCCGGATCCTGAACAATCACTAATAGAGTATCAAGCACGGCAAATCCAAGCCGAAATCGATCACGCGGTGCTTGATCGTCTGGTCTATGGAGGCCCTTCCCCGCCCTTCAGCGGCGAATTGGGCATCATTATAGGTCTGCTCGATGACTCCACCAGCAGAGTGCATTGGTTTGAAAAATCACTTAATGCACGAGCCCCCAATTTGTGCCTGGAACTTGTGGAGAGCGAAGAGTGAAGCCGGGTGATTTATGTAGAGTTGGCGGCGGCGGCTTTGTCAGAGACCTTGAAGAGAAGCACGGATACCGAGTCACCACCGCCAGCGGTATTGCCATTTATCTTGGAGAAGAGAAAACCACCCCAGAGTTTGAAACTCACTCGGGCAAATATTATGTCTTCTATGAGTTCCACACAGGAAATAGGCGAACACCATTTGTCTGGTATTGGTTTGACGGCAGCGACATAGACTCTGAGTATGCTTATGATAGCGCAATAAAAGCACTACAAGATTTCAAGAAAAGAAAAGAGAGCGAAGAATGACAAGTATAGAAGCGATAGTTATAAGCACTGTGTTGGTAGGAATAGTTGCCATAGTGTTTAGCTTTTGGCATTACGAACACAAGATCGATCTTGCTCGCGTCGAAGCCCACTACCAACTGGAAAGGTATATACACGTTAACTTCCCGTCCGGTTCGGAACACGAACTAGAGATATATGGTAGAGTGCAGTTTAAAAATCATATTCAATTTTTGACAGAAACCCAGGTTGCTTTTCGAACCCGTGGAAGAACGTCATCCTCTGATCCCCAGGGATATCTTAGCGGCGAGACGGTTACCATGTCGTGGCGCCTTTTCCAAGTTCTCTTGATCGAAGAGTGTGAAGAATGACCGAAACAGCCGTTATATTTTTCAACCTTGGACTTTTTGTTGGTTGGTGCCTTTTTCGAGATGCTAACTGTTGTTTGTATAAGGAAAGCGAAGAATGAGTTATAAAGCATCAATGGAAATGATCGGCTCCTGTGTTAAGGTAGAAGATGACGGAACATCAAGCATTGTAATGCATGTTCTCTTCACCGACACAGAGGGCAACGAGGTTAGGTACCCTTGGGAGGGATTGAAAGAGTCGGTCCTTGAGTGGATCAGGATCGAGCAAGGGAGTATCCCCAATCCTTTTAAAGTGGGCGATAAAGTGAATATATGGGGTCAGCCCGTCACCCTAGTAGAGGATCTGGGCACGCATCGGCAGCCTAAAGACTACCATCAGCCTTGGGCTAGCCGTTATTACTACTGTGCTCAAAGAGAAGATGGTGGCCTATGGCAAGTCCATACAGGAATGATCACGGGCAAAATATGTGAGGAGAACGAAGAATGATAAACGAACTTTTTCGGCGCATCGCGCCTCATACACTAGAGATGTGGCTTGCAACGCTTGTGATATTGTCAGCACTACCAATCATCGCTGGATACGCCTTGTACGGTGAGTTGTTTTATGACGATTGGAAGTGCGGATTTGCGCAGTGCCGTATGATAGTGGAGATCGAAGAGTGAAAGTCGGTGACCTGATCCGTATAAAGGAAGATCCAAAAAACCGTCCCGGTCAGGAGGAGCATTTTGGTATTATTACTGAGGTTATTCGAGCCGACGAAGAAGGTGATGGTAGCGTCGTGTTTTGGGTTTGGTCTTTCCGCCCAACTATAGGCGATAGGATTGCTTTTTCTGATTCCATTGAGGTGTTAAGTGAAAGTCGGTGATTTAGCAATAGTTCTTCCTTACGAGGTGAAGCTTCGTGCTCGCTGGAACAATGAGACCAGAAGCGAAGACTACATAGGGCAATGCGGAACTGTTACAGAGATTATGGAAGAGCTTTGTGGTCAACCTCTTACCCCACCACAGGTGTATGTGGAGTTTGGTGACGGTTTTGTTGGGTCATACAGCCCAGACAAGTTAGAAAAGTACAATCCACTTTCTATTGACGAAGATTATTACATTACGCCGAGAAAAGATAAACCTCGTGGGTTCTCGCAAGAAGAATATAAAGAAGACATTGCTTATTTCAAAAAGATTCTTTTTGAAGCGCTTAAGATACCGAAAGGATTTCTCAAGGAGAGCGAAGAATGAAAGACCTACCAGAAATAAAAGTAGAAGTCTCTGACGAAAACCCTAATACTCGTCGCTTAAATACAAAGTGGAAAATGCAATCAACCGGGAAGAAAGATTTGGTCATTGACCGAAGCGGCGAACACCCGATTGTTTACAGATATGAAGAGTTTGAACTTATAAGCGTGGAGAGCGAAGAATGAGCAAGTTTAAAGTCCACGATCTAGTCTATCTTAAGCAACCATGCACACTGATAGGAGATCACGTTGATGGTTTTATTGCTGATGTTATAGAACCGGGAAAATATTTGGTCTGGTGGTTTGAAAAATGTAAATACTGGGTGGAAACTGATCAATTTCTTGAACCAAAAGAGCCTAATCGTAAATTCAAAAAGGGCGATTATCTTACACGAGGCGGGCCCCTGACACAACGCCCCGATGGCACATGGCCTGAGCTTGGGCAAGTTGTGTATGCTTATCCACAGGGATGGTACTTGGTTCGTATTATTACAGTAAACGAGGGCAAATACCTTTGGTGGTATAGGCACGCAAGACCTGACTCGGGAAGATACTGGACATTACACGAAAAAAAGAAAATAGAGAGCGAAGAATGATAGCGAAAGCCACTTGGAGTAGTAAAGAATATGACATACCAGTTAAAATAGTAGAATATTTAGGCGAAAGGCACGGAGAACACTGGTTCCTTGTGGAATCAAAGACGGGAAGGACTGGTGTTCCGCGCTCACAACTGAAGAACATTGATTGGAGAGAGAAGAGTGAAAATAGTTGTTGACACAGAAGAGGCATCGTGTTATTATTAGATAAGAGTGAGAACGATGAAATCATATCTTGATTTTCCATCCCCCGAGGAACAGGCAGAGGAGCACCAGATGATTATACCAAAGTCAGAACGAGTTATGCCAAAGTCCAGAACTGAATCTGAAAAGGTCGCGATAACAATAGAGTATTTTTCGTCATACTTGGTGTGGCTCAACAAACTAACAGACAACGAGTTAGAAATGTTGCACGCAAAGTTTCACGAGATGATGATCCCGTCAATCGGGTTCGAAAATATCCGAGCCCTGAGAATTATGGCCAATATGGTAAAACATAAACTAGGAGAAGATTATGTTGCTTGATAGAACCGTGTTTAGAATGTATGTTAAGGATGGTTGTCCTTATTGTGACCAGGCGAGGGATATCGTCTTAAATGATTTAAATAGCAGCCTTCATACTGTTAATGTTTCGGAAGAACCTGAGATCCACGAACTAATTATTAAAGAGACAGGGCACCGAACAGTGCCTGCTGTTTATTTAGGAACTGAGTTCATTGGCGGCTGTGACGACCTTATTGAAAAAAGCAAATCGTCCGATTTCAAAATCAATGTTCTCCGTGAAGAAATCAGCATTTTAAGAAGTGAAGTCATAAGACTTAGAAGGAGTATATAATGGCTAGTAGTGCATGGGCCCCAGTTAGGAAGGCTAAGAAAACACGCATCGGAAATGGTAAGAATACCAAGTTTAAGACAAAGGGCTCTGGCGGGACAACTCCAAAGGGCTACCGAAAGAAATACCGAGGTCAGGGTAAGTGACCCTGAAGCGCCCATACCTTAAGGCGCTTCTAGGAGGTTTGACGATTGGGATAGTACCAGCTTGGGCCGTTTCGTTCCTGGCAAAGGCATTTCCAAGTCTCAAGCCAGAGGAACTAGAGATTGTATCGGAGTTTATGGCCAATGGCATAGGCCCGATCCAGATCATCTTTTTTATGTTGATTGTCTTTGTTGTTCCGGCTATGGAAGAACTTTTTTTCCGTGGCTGGCTATGGAAGTTGTGTGAGTGGAAGATCTCTCCCTACTATACTTGGATTACGATTTCTATTCTCTTTGCTTCTATCCATATGGAGCCTCTACATGTACTTGGGCTCTTGCCTTTTAGTTTCTTTGTGGGGTGGCTGCGGTATAGGACCGGTGGCATTGGACCTTCAACTGTCGCACATATGGCGAATAATGGTGTGGGATGCCTTCTAATGGTCCTGTAGGAAAGAAAGAACTAGAGTTCGCCAGAGATAAGATAGTGGTCGGGGGATGTCTCCGGTCGCTGATTTATGCTGGTTTGAATGAGTTGCCGGTAGTATTTACCAGCCCAAGTCCTCCTTTCCGCTTTGATGTCTTCCCCGGTGATGATCTTTCGTCACTGGGGTTTAAGGTTAAACCCGAGACAACCAGTAGGGAAGTATGGGAGCGACTAATGTTTATTCTCGGCGTTGCCGGCCTAGTCATTTCGCCCCCTGGCCCCAATACGCTGAGAGTCGCCGACAACATACTTGTGTTGACCGCACAGCCTAGACAGATTAAGTTTAACTTTAGGAAATTGGTGATATTCGATGACAGGCAGATCAAGGGACTACCGAGAATCACAGAAGAAAAAGAAAAGACAAATAGAGTTATTGATTGGGTTAATGTACGCAGTGGATGCCGTCATGATTTTGATCGTTTGGAAGACGATGGAAGCGATTTTGTAAGAGAGATACTCTTTTACCCCTCTGACCGTTCCGACAATAAGAACTTTAAAGACCTGGCGGCAATATCATATTTGACCAATGAGCAGTTAAGAGATTTTGATTATTCGGACACTATGGCAAAGTTTAAGATCAAAGATATGATGAAGCAAGCCGGCATTCGCGGAGCCCGCAACGGCAGAGACCAAAAGCGCCCCGACAAGTACAAATATTACGCCATCAAGGTGGAGCCGGCAGAAAGGGAAGTTATATCGCGCAATGTCAGGCACTACGAGCCCGACGAGCGATTTGAGTTTCGCTACGACAGCATCGTGGAGTTGATCGCCAACGCCTCCCCGCCCAGTGGGTATTTACGAAAGTTGTGCGAGGCGTTTTGAGTTTTCATTTGTCCGGCATCGTCCCGGTCGTGAGCAAGCCGTTGGATTTTCAGATGGATTGGCACGATTGTTTAATGCCCTTGGCGCCAAATTTTTACGCAATCGAAAGGGCCGTCCTTGAATGTGCCTACGCCGGTTGTGAAACCATATGGATTATCGCCAACGACGACACTTCCCCACTAGTTCGACACCGACTTGGAGACTATATACAAGACCCGGTATGGATTGGAAGAAAGAACAAGTTCCCATCCGAGAGCAGACGACCTATCCCTATTTTCTATGTTCCAATGCCGACAATTGACGACAACAAAGAGCATTGTATATCTTGGACAATACTACAAGGGGCCAAAACAGCCTACGATATAGGAGCCGGATTAAGTAAATGGGTGGCTCCATCGAGGTTCTATGTTTCTTTTTGTCACGGCATTTACAATCCAAAGATATTAAGGCCCGTGAGAAGGGAGATATCGAAAGATATTAACTTTGCGGTGACATACCATGACAAATCTTTTGCAACCAACGACTATTTGGGCTTTACTTTTAATATTGAGCAAATGAACAAAGGGCTTAACATCTTTAAGGAAACCGACAAGAGCTTATTATGGGGAGAAGAACTAGAGAATGAGAAAGAATATTATGAAAAAAATCTTTCACTTGACAAAGTGTTCGGTTCTGTTGTATTATCTAATCATGAACAGCTAGAGGCGCCATGGTTTCACCCGATTGACGGGTGGGCTCCATACTGTACATTTCTCGCGTCTGACGAGAAAGCCGAGATGCGACATCCCGGCAAACTAATTATATCTTATCGAGAATTCAATCCAGTGGGGGAAAATGATGAGTGACAAAAATATTCCGTTTGTAGGTCTGCACGCACATAGCGTTGCGGGCTCTATCTTTGATGGCCTAGGCTATCCACAAGAGCATATGAACTTTGCCTATGAGAACGGTGCTGACGCACTCGCCCTCACGGATCACGGTAATATGAACGGCTTGGCTTGGCAGGTTCTGCACGCCAAGAAGATGCAGGCCGAAGGCAAGGACTTTAAGCCTATCTTCGGGGTGGAGGCTTACTTTGTGCCTTCCATCGCGGGGTGGCGTGAAGACTATGATCGCGTGATGCAGGACAAGAAGGCTGCACGGGCTGCCAAGAAGGCAGAGACCAAGGGCACAACAGTCGAGGATGAGGGCGAGTCTAAAAAAGCCGCGAGAAACATCCTTAATCGCCGGAGGCACCTTGTGCTGTTGGCCCAGAATCAGACTGGCTTGAACAACCTGTTCAAATTAATCTCGTTGAGTTATGAGCCCGAGAACTTTTATCGGTTCCCTCGCCTTGACTATGATCTGCTCGCTAAACACTCTGAAGGGGTCATCGCGGCCTCGGCTTGCTTGG
>TARA_R110002110_G_scaffold415846_1_pt1 | contig 21886 bp, 24 predicted proteins | sample TARA_R110002110 | Tara Oceans TARA_R110002110 (sample SAMEA4397330) | marine metagenome | biome: Polar Biome; feature: [SRF] surface water layer (ENVO:00010504); material: water (ENVO:00002006), including particulate matter (ENVO:01000060) such as... | depth 5 m
GATTGTTTTTGATCAAGTTTCTATAATAATTCGTGGGGATAGGTCAGGGTCAGTGTCGATTGATTTAATCATTAAGGTCACCCCATAAACTCTTTAAATTTCTGGCTCAGTTTCGGTTGGATTAGATAACCGTAGCTTTTATGGGGGTTCTTTTTATCTTCTGCGTTTACGAAGGGGTTGTAGAGTTTTGTGTAGTCTCTTAGCGCATCAGACCGATAGTCTTTAACGTATTTTTTCATACCGTCGAAGAAGTCATCTTTCAGGGTTGAGTCGTGGCAGACGACGTCGCCGTAGGCTGAGAAGTTGTGCCATTTTTTTATGTTGAGTGGATACAGCCTTTGTTGTTCTTCGAGGTTGGTGGACTCGGCGGAGTTTTTCCAGCGTTCTATTAGCATGAAGTCTCTGAGTTTGTCATCACCGAGCGGGCTGCCCATGGTGATGAAGTAGTCGACTTTGTTGTTTTTGTATTGGGTATATTTTTCTTCGCTGCGGTGTGAGAACTTCCATAAGACATCGTAGGAGATAAACGTACCCATCGAGTGACTGATGATGACAACTTTGTGATTTTTATCCCATGCTTTCGTCAAGATGTCTTCGAGGGGTTGTCTAATTTGTTCGGCGATGAATTGGTCGTTTCTGTATAAACGGACTTCGCGCATGTATTTTTCGATGACGTTGTCTTTAATGGTTAAGGCGTTTCCGAGGGCATCAACTATGGATAAGCCAAATTTCTTTATATTCGCTTTTGCCCAGCCGTCTTTTTTTATGTGCATTTGGTTTTTGAGTCGACGACGGATGCCGATGACTTTATTAACGTCTTTATTTAAACCGCTGACATAGTCTGCGGTGTCTTCGATATGATTGGGGATGGCATTCGCCCAATAGGCCGATTTAAAAATATCCGGGTTGGCTTCGAGTTCCTTGGCTAGAGATATTGAGTCGATGCGGATATTTTCAATGAATGCTTTTTTCCACAAGCGATGTAAATCTGCCATTGGTGGTTTTGCTGCAAGGCCGTGCACAAAGACGATGGTTAATTTTGCAGTATTGACCATGATTTCTCCTTTAATCAATGGTATTTAAATACAAGCTTCTGTGATTTGGTGTGATGTAGGTAAACTAATAACGACCTACTTCGTTGCTATGATGTATGAAGCCCATAGTAATACTTATTATAGACTAAGCAATCCTCTATATTGGGTAGGTGTAGTAACATGATTTCTGCTCAAATTAAGGTATATAAAGCGGCCTTTGGCCTCTATCATCAGTAATCACTCGATGAATGCGCATGAGAATCAAATCGCCTTTCTGAGAGCGTTCACCAGACAATAATAATTTAGGTTAAACACAGCATGAGTATAGCGAATACAAAAGACAGTTATGGCGTTGTCGCAATTTTATTGCACTGGATCATGGCGATACTGATTGTAGGTTTGTTTGTATTGGGTGTGTACATGGTTGATCTGGATTACTACAGTAAGTGGTATAATTTGGCGCCATGGTGGCATAAGTGTGTGGGTATGCTGGTTTTCTTTTTGTTAATAGTCAGAATGATTTGGGTGATGATTAACCCGCGACCGGAGCCATTAGTGACTTACAAGCGCTGGGAGATTCTTGCCGCCAGATTTACCCATGCGTTGTTTTATATTCTATTGATATTGATCTGCATGAGTGGCTATTTTATTACCACAGCCAAAGGTGCCAGTATTGATCTATTTGGTTGGTTTAATATCCCGGCGTTAGGTTCTCTCGATAAAAGCCAGGCCGAACTATCGGGAGAAGTTCATGAAATTGCTGCTTATGTGATGCTGTTATTATTTCTGCTACATGTTTGTGCTACAGTAAAGCATCATTTTTTTGATAAAGATGCGACATTGATCCGTATCTTGAAGCCCATTAATAAAAAGGAGCGTTCTTCGTGAAAGTATTTTCAGTTGTACTATTGGCATTAAGTCTTTTATCAACCTCGGTAATGGCGGATGAGTATGTTATTGATAAAAAAGGCATGCATGCCTCAATACAATTCAGGATTATGCATCTTGGCTATAGTTGGCTCTGGGGTCGTTTTAACGACTTTGAGGGTGACTTTACTTATGACAAAGATAATTTAAACGCATCTAAGATAAACGTCACGATTAACACCAGCAGCATTGATTCTAATCATGCTGAAAGAGACAAGCACCTACGCGGCGAAGAGTTTCTTGATGTTGAGCAATTTCCACAGGCTAGCTTCGTCAGCACTTCGTTTACAATGAAAGAAAACGGGTCGAGTGAGTTAAAAGGAGACTTCACATTACGTGGGATCACTAAGTCGATTACCATCTATATGAGCTATTTAGGTGAAGGTAATGACCCTTGGGGCGGTTACCGTGCTGGCTTTGAAGGTACAACCGAACTCATATTGGCTGATTACGGTATTCTCAAAGAACTCGGTCCTGCATCCAAAAAACTGGATTTGTTTTTGTCTATTGAAGGTATAAAAAAATAACGTGCTGACTCGAATAAGTGGTGTCAGATGAGAATGACACTGACTTAGGCTCCTTCGGCAATACGCTTCCTCGTTCGTCATCCCCGCGAAGGCGGGGAACCAGTGAATATAACATCTCTTGTCTAGCTGGATTCCCGCTAAAAACATGCGGGAATGACGGGAGGGATTAAATGACACTGACTTAAGCTCCTTCAACAATACGCTTCCTCGTTCGTCATCCCCGCTCTCGTCTGTCATCCTCGCGAAGGCGGGGAACCAGCGAATATAACATCTCTTGTCTAACTAGATTCCCGCTAAAAACATGCGGGAATGACGGGCTTATGTAAGTGTCATTCGTGGCTGATTAATTAAGGGAGTCACATAAATTTAAATGAGATAGGCCCTTTTCTTTTATGGTTTTTTCTCAAAGGCAGGCCTAACCCATATCAGGAAGCAAGCAGCAGAGATGCCCGAGGAGCCGAATATCATACACATCACCAAGATCTGATAACGTATGGCGATTAATGGTGAAACGCCAGATAATATTTGTCCCGTCATCATGCCGGGAAGGGAGACAAGCCCTACGGCAAACAATGAATTGATTATGGGTATGAGTGCTGCCTGTAATGCGATGTTACGTGCTTCTTCATAAGGAACGTTTCTTTCAATCTCTGCGTTCAGTCGTTCAACGGCAAGACTGACGCTATTCATTGAATTCGCGAAGATCATGCCGGCCAATGGAATCATAAACTGTGGTTGATACCATGGTTCAAGCGCGAGGACCGCTTGTGTTACGAGTATTAAGGTCAATCCACCACCAAGCCCGATGGACATAAGGGTCTGTTTATACAGTAGCCTGCGTTTGCCCTTTATCGTTCCCAATGCTATCCAGCTTGATGCAAAAACCATCAGGGTCAGGATAACAATGATTAGCCCGGCATGATCCGTTTCAAAAATGTAAACCAGAAAATAACCAATAATCAATAGTTGCACTAGCATACGTGCAACAGCATAAAGCGCATTACTGGCGTTTAGTGACCATTTAAACAGGATAGCGATGACGACTAGCGCAGGGATAAAAGTCACCGCCAGATTGATTAAGGGTATCGTTTGAATTGTCGTCGCCATTCTTATATCGATTATAGTTGCAATAAAGATACTGGAGTAAACTAATGTGTGGGACAGTTGGGATTTTTTTTAAAAAGAACTTAAACAAATTCCAGACATCCCGTTCAATGGAATTGTGACCTATAACATTGAGCTGTTAGATTAGATCCTAGCTCAGTAAAAGTAGAATAGAGAACAAGTCAACTCATATGTTTGCTATTCTTCGTTAGAGTTGCTGCTATAAAAAATAATGTTAGGAAATATGACAATGAAGAAAATACAAATCACCCACTTTTCTGATGTCCTTTGTGTTTGGGCTTATGTGTCTCAGGTACGAATTAATGAGCTTATCGATAATTTTGGCGAAAATGTCGATTTTGAATATTTATTTTTCTCTGTATTCGGTAATGCTTTGGGAAAGATTGATAAGGCATGGGAAAATAAGGGCGGTCGAAAAGCATACAGTCAGCACGTACAAAAGATCGTCAGTGAATTTGGTCACTTGGAAGTGCATACTGATGTTTGGGTGAAGGATGCTCCGCACTCGTCTCTTCCCTGTCACTTGTATTTGTGCGCAGCACAGATAGCAGAAAAAAATGGCACCTTAGAGTCTGGTTCATTCAATCAGCTCGCATGGCAAATGCGAAAATCATTTTTCTCTGAAGCAAGAAATATTTCAAATAATAAAATCATCAGGGAAATTATTGAAGAGCAACGCTTGCCTATATCAGAATTTGAAGTAAATATTTCTAATGGAAAGGCCTACGCGGTCTTAAGTGAACATATGCAGAATGCACTTGATAAGCAGGTCCGTTCTAGTCCCACGTTAACGTTTAATGAGGATAGGCAACGTTTGACGGGCAATGTCGGTTATCGAATTTTGGAGGCAAATGTACGTGAGCTTCTCGAACGCCCTGGAGATCAACAAACATGGTGTTGATCTAATACGCGGTCATATTAATGTAGCGCTCATAAAGCTAAGGTCGATTTTTTATCATAAGCCTTTCGGCATGACTTGCTAGCCAATATCCGGCAAGCATTGATAATACAAATAATAGTACATTTGGTGATAATGTTACCAAAGCAGCAATCGATGGGCCTGGGCAAAGCCCAGCGATACCCCAGCCTAAACCAAACAGACAAGCGCCGATGATTAGCTTTTTGTCGAGAAGTGTTTTATCGGGTAATGAAAATGTGTCGGCAAACAGTGGATGTGGGCGTCTTAGAATCATGGGAAATAGTGGTGCTGTTATCATGAGTGCACTCCCCATAACAAATGCCAGTGTTGGATCCCAGTTTCCCGTTATATCGAGAAATCCAATCACACGAGCAGGATTAATCATCTCAGATACCGCTAGACCCAGACCAAAGAGGATCCCTGTAAGCAACGAGACTAAAATATTTTTCATAATCCAACAGCTCGTTTGATGTATACAGTCAACATAGCCACAATCATGAATACTAATGTTGCTGTAATTGAACGTTTAGAATGACGTGCGATGCCGCAGACACCATGTCCAGAAGTACAACCCGACCCAATACGGGTTCCTAAACCAACCAGCAGGCCTGCGACGATGAGCATAGCGCGATTGGCCTGCATCTGGATTGGCAGATCGCCTTGTACCACAAGGTATATCCCAGAGCCGATCAAAAGACCAATTACGAACATTATTCGCCATAGTCCATCATAGGATAGTTTGGTCACAAGCAGGGTGCCTACAATTCCTGAGATACCTGCAATACGACCATTGAATAACAATAATAAAACAGCCGATAGACCAATCAGCCCACCACCAACACCACCACCTAACCAGTTTGTCTCCATCTTAGATTTTGATTATTGTTAATACTTCAAAAAGAAACTAGTGCCATGTTTGTTGTACATCAGGTCGCTCAACAAGTTTATGTTCATCAACTTCGATAATTCCTTTGTTGATTCCAATATTGGAAACATCTTTTTAAATAATAGTAAATATAATCGGTTTAAGCTGATTATACCGGGGTCTTTGACTCTACCTGTTCCGCTGCATTCATGAATAAGAAGATACCCGTTCTATCATCTGCTTTAATTTTTCTCTTTTCTATGACTTGTGTGTCCCAAAATAAATCTTTAAGTGCTTCTGCTGCCTCTTCTGCGTCGTTAGTTGAGTTGATAAGCTCATGTAGTTTTAACGCATCCTCTTTTAGTATTTTGCCGGCTTCTTTTTGTGGATCCATGAAAGGATCAGTTATGCCATCTGAGGCAATAAGTAACGCGGCACCATTTTTTACATAAAAACTTTTTTCGTTCAAAAAAAATGATTCGCCGATGCCGACAGCATTGCATAGGCCATGATGTAAATATTGTTCTACTCTTTTAAAATAATTTTCCGATGTGATTTCCTTGCCATTAATTATGGTGCCTATCTCAGTCATGGCCGTTTGCTCTGCTTCATCTCTTTGCATATTTAAATCCAATGGTAATGTTTGCAGTAATTTGCCATTGGGCTTTTTTGCTAATATAGAAACGTCACCAGCACCAAAGGCGAACATCCCTCTGCCTCTGTGCAATATCCCTGCTATCGCGGCATAAGCGCCTTCATTTATCTTTACCGATTCCGCATTGATGGAGTGCAAAAGTTCTCTTAAGTGTTTACTGCGGACTATATTTATCGCATCTTCTTTTAATCTTTTATCTATTAATTTAGCGACATCTCCACCGGTTCTTGTCCCTTCGTGCGATGAAGCACCATCGATAACAACATAAAGGTCGCCATTTGATGTTTTGTAATGGCCCCACATATCTTCGCCTTTGCAGGTGTTGTCAAAATATTCTTTCCATTTAACGGAAACTTTATTCTTGAAAAGCATTTAGGGTTCCATTATTCAACATAGTTGGATCAGGCTTTTATAAATTTCTACTTTCGATATTACTTTACTATTTCCATTGCGACTTCAAACGCATCTTCAAAGTGGAAATAGAGTGGTACGCCCATGCTATACATTTTGACTAATAGTCCCTGCTGAGTTTGGTATTTAATATCACCAATAGCCAGCGGCCCAATACCAACGGCATTGCTTTTGCTGCCTTTTAAGGCAGCGCCGTTGTCGTTTAAATTGATCCCGGCGATACCAGCTGGCGGGACGGCATTTAAATCGGCGGCAATCTTGAGTTTGCCCGCGGCTGCGACTTGTTGTTGATTAAGGACTTGTACCCCCGCCTTGGCTGTTGCAAAGATCAGGTCGGCATCTTGTAGCAGGTCATCAAGATGATCATTGGCATCACCCTTGACGCCTTCAACGACGGTTCCATATCGAGTATTGCAAAATTCTGCGACGAGATTGGCTTTGTCTGCGGCACGTCCGAGTATGGTTACCTTGGCACCAAGTTTTGCTGCCAATACAGCGGCGGAAGCACCAACAGGGCCGGTACCTCCTAACACCAGTAGGTTTTGTCCTTTTAGGTCTTCGTTATGTCTTACCTTGAGTTGATGTGAAACAGTGGCGACCATCGCTGCGGAGGTGGTGAATGCACCACTGGGATCGGTGAGTATTGATATTTCAAATGGTGGCAGCATGGCTGTTTTCGCAGCATTGAACATATCCATAGCCAAATGCATGTCTCTACCACCGATAAATATCCCTGTGCGTTTTAGACTTTTAGGCCCTCTTGAGAATATGGTGTCTTGCACTATGGTGGCTACTTCGTCCAATTCAACGCCTAAATAAGGCATGGCATGCCAACCCGCGTCAAATGCCATGTTGACATCAAAGGCACTGAGGTTTTTTTCGGGGGTGATCATGTGTAAAAGGTATGGTTTTTCCATCATTATGACCCTTGAGTATTGTATGGGTGAAGGCAAACTCTAATAGCTTAGATAATACACTATTAAAGCTGTCGTATTTTAAGGTGGAAGTGATTAGAAATTTATTATTAATATTGGGTAGGTTAACATCATGAATTGTATTGATTACTGAGGAATATTTAGTTTAATGCTAATAGTTATATCTCCGGCCAAGACTCTGGATTTTGAGACTGCACCGATGACGACGGATCACACGCAGCCTGAATTTTTGAAAGATTCCAGGCAATTGGTATCTGAGTTAAAAAAGCTTGCCCCACATGAGGTTTCATCTTTGATGAAGCTCAGTGACAAGCTCGGCACGCTGAATTATATGCGGTTTAATGATTGGAAAACGCCATTTACCCTGGACAATGCTAAACAGGCATTACTGGCTTTCAAGGGTGATGTCTATACCGGTATCGATGTAGATAGCTTTAGTAGTCGAGATCTCAAGTTTGCACAAGATCACCTAAGGATATTATCCGGGCTCTATGGCGTGCTTAGACCGCTAGATCTGATCCAGGCCTATAGATTGGAAATGGGGACTAAATTTGAAAATAAGAAGGGCAAGGATCTATACGAATTCTGGAATACAAAAATCACCGATCAAATCAATAAAGAACTTACGGCGAGTAAAAGCAAGGTATTAATCAATCTTGCATCGAACGAATACTTTAAGTCGATCCATGCTAATGATATCAAGGCAGAGATTATAGTCCCCGTATTCAAGGATTACAGTAAAGGCCAATATAAGATAATCAGCTTTTTTGCCAAGAAGGCGCGAGGTCTTATGAGCGCTTATATAATCAAGAACAGGTTAAAGGATCCGGAAGCGATTAAGACCTTTAACGTGGATGGCTATAAGTTTTATAAATCTGAGTCCAGTGAAACAAACTGGGTATTTCAACGTAAAAAAGAGTGAATGAGATAGTAGCTTAGAGCTGCTTTTATACCCTATATTGGGTATAGTTTAAAAAAATATGTATACCTCATACAGGGCACAAAAACAGATGGAGGTGCATAGAAAGTAGTGGTAGGCTGCAAATTATGCCTACCCAAGAGTCTGATAGTAATTCAGTAATGACAATTGAGCCAATTGATGTAATCGGGCTCAATTCGCTTCAAGATTTTAGAAATCGTATCTGGATGATTCTGGGCTGGGCGGCAGTGCCCTTTCTATTGCCATTTTCGATCGAGCATTTCATTCAGAACCGTTATTCTTCCGCACTAATAGGGTTAACTGTAATGTTGATACTTTCTGTTAATTCATTCTCACTGTTTAAACGGCATAAGCAGTTAGTGCCTTTTTGGTTGTTTTATATCTTCTTATTAATGTCGTTGGTTTATATGATCCAGACTATGGGACCAATGATCTTGTTTTGGTGTTTCCCTACCTTATTTGTTATAGGTTTTATCACCGAACGGATAATAGCCAGAACGATGACAGTAATTAGCCTGCTTATCTTAATTCCGTTCGCTTTTTACATTTCAAATGTTGAATTAGCGAGCCGCTTTGTTTTCACATTATGTATGATTTGTTTTTTCAGCGACATTCTTGTTGGTTATCTTATTAAATTACAAGAAAAATTGTCCCTGCTTGCAATCCATGACCCATTGACTAATGCATTGAATCGCAGACAATTAGATTCTTATCTATCAGAAGCAATAGAGGAAACAAAACGCGATTTTGGTCCCGCGAGTCTGGTACTACTTGATATTGATCACTTTAAGAAAATCAATGATACGCTTGGTCATAAAGCAGGTGATGATGTTTTAAAAGACGTGGTCAATATACTTCATCGAAGACAGCGCAGACTGGATCATGTTTTCCGTATTGGCGGAGAAGAATTTTTAATCTTATTAAGAAATACCGAGCTTCAGCATGCAATCACAACGGCAGAAAGTTTACGTAAGTATATCGAAGAGAATGAGTTAGTTGTAGGGAAGCAGATAACCGTTAGCCTTGGAGTAGTCGAATACAAAGCAGGCGAGAGTTCTAATGAATGGCTTGCACATGTCGACAGTAATCTTTACGAAGCAAAAAACCTTGGTCGTAATCGTGTTTATCCTGAGCCTATTGCAATAGGCTAGTACCAGGGCTCCTCTATCGTATTTGGCATATAGATCAAAAACCGGGATTTCTAGTGAGACGAGAGAGCCTTCTATACGTAGCGAAAGTTCATTCCATTCAAGCCTAACCCTCTCTCTATCTTATGCATTTTTCTTAGTATTAAGCCGCTCTCAATTCGATGGTTTAGAATCATGTATTATTTGAAATTGTTTCAATTTACGTTATTCAATTCTAAGTGTATCGATAAGACTCGGTCAAAATTAAAAAATAGAAGACAGAGATAAATCTATGCTATAGATATTTATAACAACGACGAGGAAGATCTAATGAAAAATTTTAAAGAGGCTTATGGAGATTGGGCATTGGTAACGGGCGCTTCTTCCGGTATTGGCGAAGTCTTCAGTCGTAAGTTAGCGGCTGTAGGAATGAATGTTGTATTAGTAGCTCGTCGAAAGGATAGATTAAGTAAGATCGCGAAAGAATTGAATGATGCGCATCACATCCAGACCCGTATAGTTTGTGCAGACTTATCGAATGAGGAAGAAACCAAGGGTGTTGTTGCCGCGGTAGCTGATTTAGAGATAGGCCTATTAGTGAACAACGCAGGGATTCTAAATACGGGAAATTTTCTGGATAATAACCTGGAAGATGAAATCAGGCTGATCAACACAAATTGTAAATCATACATTATCTTGACGCATGGGCTAGGTAATAAGATGCGGGAGAGAAATCGAGGAGCATTAATATTTTTATCTTCTTTGACCGCTGTTTCTGCTATATCTCGTTGGGCTAATTATGCTGCTTCAAAAGGATTTGATTTACAGTTTGCCGAAGCAATAGATGCTGAATTGAAGGATTATAATATAGATGTCATGGCCTTGTGTCCGGGTTTGACACATACTGAATTGGTAAAAATATCAAAGTTTAATAATCCAATGACGATGAACGCTGATGTTGTTGTTGATATCGCTTTGAAAAAACTAGGTAAAACTAATTTGGTCGTGCCAGGTCTTATGAATAAAATTAATTTCTTTTCGACACGAATTAATCCACGCATGATTAATACCAGGATATTTTCATCCGTTGTAAAACCTACCCAAGAAGCAGATCTCAAAAAGTAAGCTGTTGAATTTAGAGTTGTTTTATCGTTTTAAAATAATTCTTGTAATTTAGTACCGTACGGTCCAAAATAATGCGCATAAATTATGGTTGTTAAGACAGCCCTTTTTAAAATCTGAATTTATCCGAGGAATTAAAAATGAAATTTGAGTTGTATACAAAAGATAATGCGCCGGAAGAGAGTAAACCTTTATTGAAAGATTCACTAGAGCTTTTTGGTTTTGTGCCTAACTTGCATGGGGTCATGGCAGAAGTGCCAGGTATGCTGTCTACATATAAAGATCTGCATAATGCGTTTCAGGCAACAAGTTTTGATAAAGAAGAGTTAACAGTAGTTTGGCAAACGATAAATATTGAACATGAATGTCATTATTGTGTCCCCGCTCATACTGGTATCGCGCATATGATGAAGGTAGACACTGCGATTATTAATGCGCTTGTCAATAAAACAGAAATGCCTACGAAGAAATTACAGGCTCTACACGAAACAACTTTAGCCTTAGTACGTAATCGAGGTCATTTAAGTGATTCGGAATTAAATACATTTATTGAAGCAGGTTATGAAAAACGAAACTTATTAGAAATTATATTAGGGCTTTCGCAAAAAGTGATGAGTAATTATGTCAATCATTTAGCTGAAACACCGGTAGACGAACCATTTTTACCCTATGTTTAAGATGTTGTAATCCAAGAGTAAATTCTACGGCGATATTTTGAGATAACAGTGCATCCCGTGCACCGTTTAATAGCTGATTGCACCAAAAAAAACATAACAAGTTTAAGAGTAAAGTTATAGGAAAGTTTGAGTCGTTCTAAGTTACTGTTTTAAATGCTTAATTTTAATTTCTCATGTAAACGAATGTTGGCATCTCATTTGCTCTATTTTTATATGAGAGTTTATTAGTGTAAAGATAGATGTTTTTTATTGATTAACATCTGAACTTCTCAATCATTTCTCTAACCCTTAATCTGGACGGAGGACCCTCTCCTCCGTCATTTTTTTGTGTGATAGTAGATAGTAGTCATTATGGTAAACTAGCGTTTCCAGTAACGAATATTTTTCTATTTATCATGTTCAACAAGTTCCCTCGCATAGTTTCTGCACTGCTGTTATTGATGTTCACTTGCTATAGTAATGCGGCATCATTAGAAACGTTACTTGACGGTTTAGACGGAAAGCAACATAGACTAAGTAATTATATCGGCAAAGGAAAATGGGTTGTTGTAAATGTATGGGGAACCGACTGTCCATATTGCAGAGCAGAATTGGATGCATTGATTGATTTCCATGATGAACATGAAGATAAAGACGCCATGGTTATTGGCCTCACTCTTGATTGGCCCACCTTTGATTTTCCAGATAAGGAAGAGCTGCAAGAGTTTGCTTTGGATTATTTTATTGAATACCCATTAATGCTGGTTGATGCCAAACTCGCAGCCGAGGTTGTTGGCAAGCAGGTTAATATGATTCCATTGACGTTTTTTTATAACCCTAAAGGTGATTTAGTGTTACGTTTAAATGGTGTTGTGACTAGCACACAACTGGAAAAAATAATTAAGAATGATAGCGTACGTTATGAAGTAGAGTGGGCTGATGACGTCCCGCCTGAATTCATACCAGAGAAATAAAGTTACGGGGTTGTTATTTAGCTTCCTTGTCAACAGTCTCGCCTTCGATTAGATTGCCTTTTTCTTCTTGTTTTCTTTCATGTTTCCAATTGGCAAGAATAATAGCTAATAGGCCCAGTATGATCTCATCAATTAAAGGGATGAAATCAGGTATAAAAAGATCGAGAATAAATAGACCGATGACAATCAGAAATAAGTTTTTAAACTTTAATTGATTGGCGTACGACAAAAATAGTGTGATCAGTGCGCGTGGGTTCATGGGTTTATTATAACAGCAAGATCCGGGTGGGTTGAGCTGGTTTCTCATGATAGATTCTTTATATGATTTATAAACCGACTGATTATAGGCAAATGGCGGAGGTTATTAATTACCTGAGTCAGCACTATGCAGATCAGCCTTCATTAGAAAAAATCGCTTCTGTTGCTGGTTTAAGTCCGCATCATTTTCAGCGTAAGTTTACGACCTGGGTCGGTGTAACACCAAAATCCTTTATACAATATCTGACCTTTGATAACGCTAAAGAGATGCTGGCTCAAGGTAAAAGTATTTTGGATGTGACCTATAAAACCGGTTTATCGAGTCCGTCACGCTTACACGATCTTTGCCTCAAGATTGAAGCCGCATCTCCAGGAGAAATAAAGTGTGGTGGCGAGGGGCTTGTTATCGATTATGGTTTCGGTTTCAGCCCATTTGGAGAATGTCTGATTGCCAGTTCACCACGAGGCATTGTTAAACTGGCGTTTGTAACAGCTGGGAATAGAACACAAGTTACCAATGAATTGCTGGGCGACTGGCCAAAAGCAAGCGTGAGATATAATGAGCAGGCTGCAATCGCATTAATAGACAGAATATTTAGTTATGAAAATGATCAAGCATTACCTTTAAGTGCGTATGTTAAAGGGACGCAATTTCAATTGAAGGTATGGAGTGCGCTATTAAAAATAGCGCCAGGTGAGTTGATAAGTTATGGACAGCTAGCTAAGAGTATAGGTCAGGCTGCAGCCTCAAGAGCTGTTGGTGCAGCAGTAGGAGGTAATCCACTAGGTTTTCTAATACCATGCCATCGTGTCATTCGTGGAACCGGAATAATTGGCCAGTATCGTTGGGGTTCGGGGTTAAAGCGAGTTCTGATCGCCTATGAATCTATTCTGAAATAATAATATCTGAACAGCATAATTACTTTATTTTAGAAAAATAGAGGCTAGACTAATCTTTACGGCTTTAATTAGTGAGGTGTTTATTATGCCTTGGAATCGTGTGACATTTACCATCGATCAGATAGAAGAAGGTGCTCTTAATGATATGGAAGACCGATTTGAAGCTGTTTTCATGGAAGCAGAAGGACCGCCTGATATGGCTATCTTCTCAGACAATGATTATACAGACGGAACAATCTCTTTTTATTTTACACCGGGTTGTGAACTGGATTGTGAAAATATAATATTATTTTACGATGCTGAAGCATGTGAGCCACCCGACATCGATGATGTATTTCTGTTTTCTGGTAATGATGATGCGCTGGATTTATTGGCTTAGTTCAAGCTTATTTTAATAATATCGTCCTTGAATTTATTTGATTAACCCTCACATACAAGATATGAACATTGAACCTACAATTCCTTGTCCTGTGTGTCATGCTCCGATCTTTGTCAGGCAGGTTAATTTTCCCTCTGGCGATAGCGCGCGTTTTTATGCAGAACCGCTATCACTCTCAGATGAAGTTATTTCATTTCATCAGCATCAAATAGGTGACATAGAAATTTCATCGATGCATTAGAAATAACCGTGTATAACAAGAACAATGGCTGGGTGGCAGAATATCTTATGCAGTGGTGTGCAAAGCCGCGTATGTTGGTTCGAATCCAACCCCAGCCTCCAATCTTCGTTTAATAAGATTATTACTTCGCGCTATTTGAGATTCAGCTTTAGTTAATTAAACTTACAAGGTAAAGATTAAAATAACCGATAAGAAACAAGGTTGGTGTGTCCCACGTATGCGGTGACCATGCCTCTGTCAATGTCATTACAATAGGTATTGTAAGTAAAGCGACGATAAATCCAGTATCAGTAAATGAAGATTGGAAAACCATAATTGTTATTATGCTTGTTATCAGAACACACATGCTTCCTTCGATTGAACGTTCATATTTTATTTTTGAGAAAAGGGCATGAGTCTTGTATTTATGTTTTCCGAACCTTATTCCTACGGGTTCCGCTAGTCCGTCTCCGATACCTGCAATTAGAATAGGGATTAATAGCAGACTCGCAATACCCTTAGATTCAAAAAGTATAATTGCTGGAATGATAATGAGGTAGCCCGCAGCAATTTGAGTTGAGAGCCACAAAAGGGTGTTCGGCCTGTCTTCAGGCCTATCAAAAGAAAGAAACATTCTTGCGAATATTGGCACTCTGGATCTCGATGGTGCAATGTAGATTAATAAACACAACATGATGATGATAGACTTTAATAGAAGCCCTTTAATACTTTGTTCGTATGGAATTACGGTTTCTAAATAAATAGGAATAAAAAAAAGACAAAAATGGTTTATCTTTCTTGTATAACCAACCTTGACGTTTTTATAGAAAACCAGATTGCCGGTTAAGTATTGGATTACCCATAAAGATAATATTTGAACCGCAAGGTTTGTCACAAAAGAAATATCAATCATTCTCTATTAGATTTATGTCGGGTACGGTGAGCCTATATGATGTGCGCCCTGTGTGCGTGAAAAAGGATCTGTGTTTTTAGCCTGGTTCATTCTGCTACTCCCATCAGCATGAATTCTTCCTCGGTATAACGCGGGGTAATATGTTGTGGGCAGTTTCGGTCCCATGCTTCGATATGAACCAGGAATGCACGTTCAATATTCGCTTTGTATTCATCGACCGCAAGCTGCCTTATTAAAGTCTCATTTGTTTCTGTGGCTTCCGATGTGCCCCAGAGTTTAATGCGTGTGCGGTTTGGGTAATCCATTAGAAACAAGCAGACTTTATTATTATCTTGTAAATTACCGTATGAGATGTACTGACGATTACCACTGAAATCAGCAAAACCCAGTGTTTTATTATCTATGACTTTTAGAAAGCCCTTTGGGCCACCACGATGTTGAATGTATGGCTGTCCTTCGGCATTGACCGTCGCCATATAGAATGAGTCGCGTTGAGCTATAAAATTGGCTAAAAATTCTGTAACTGTACTTTCCCAACTACCGCGTTGCTCTATATTCGCGTAGATACTACGAGATTCTTTTTCCTTTTGAATTTTCTTTACTGTATCTGTAAAGGCTATATCACTTACATACTCTCTCATAGGATTTCTCCATAGTTAGTTTTAACGCACAGTCAATATCACGGAACACAATATTACTTAATATATTATAATGAATTTTAGTTTAATGCCGTGGATTTTAGATCGTAGGAGAATAAGTTATGGGTAAAATGCTTGTTTCAATTTATGGTGTATTAAACTACTTTATTTTTTTATGTCCTTTATCTGTCCCACCGGATTCGTTGGCAATCTTTTAGTTCCGAAAACCATAGATTCCGGGGACGCAGCTGTAGTCATTTCGTCACTAATCGGTAAAGTTGTGTTGCCTGGAATATAGAGTCATCGCTTGGTGTTTTGCTTTTAAATAGTTTATTCTGATTTGGCTGGTCTGTGATAGGTATATATCAGTTTTAAAGGGCAGGTGTATAGCCATTTAGAGTTTAAAATGGTCGGGGTGTATAAATTATGTCGCCACCCACTTATGTCGGGTTTCATAACCGGATTCTGGTCAACGCCGATAATGATTATCGGGCACCTGTTGTTTTTGCGATGTCTACAAAATTATCATAAAAAGGTACTAATGGTATTCTCATTCAAGTGGTAATGAGCAGCATGTAAATAGTTACATGTTTTGAAATGATACATCGTGCATATGATGCTGTGTTAATCACTATATAATAGCTAAAATGTCCTCAGAATTACTTGATCTATTTAATGCGCATAATGGCGTTGTCTGTTGCGTTGGTGCAGGCGGTAAAAAAACTACGATGTTTCAATTAGCAAAGGCTCATGCTGGTCGAGTGGGTATCACCGCAACTGCGCATATTGAATATTTCCCCAAGACATTAGAGGCGACGAATTATATTGGTGCAGAAGTCGATGTAATAGAAGCCATACGCAATGACGTTTCTTCTAAGGCAATTGCCTTTGCTAAACCATCAGAGAGGTTTGGTCGGCGTGCTGGTATTAGTATGGAGTTATTACAGACGGTCACGAATGAAAACCATTTTGAATTGATTGTGGTCAAGGCAGATGGTGCGCGTGGACGTTTGGTGAAAGGTCCAGCAAAGCACGAGCCAGTCATTCCGGTATTTGCTGACACCGTTATCCCGGTTGTCTCTGTTAAAGTAATCGGTAAGAAGCTAACGGATAAGGTTTCGCATCGGGTTGATCAAGTTTCCAGGATCACGGGATTAAACGAGTATGATGAAATAAAGCCGGAACATATCGCGCGTTTGCTTTCATCAAACGATGGTGCACTAAAAAATACAGGGGCAGCGAAAGTAATCCCGTTAATCAATATGGTTGACTATAGTGAACAAGAAGTATCTGCGAGAGAGGCTGCGCAATTGGCCTTAACGATGACGGACCGATTTGATTATATTGTGTTAGCAGCCATGAATCAAAACGATCCTATTATTGATGTAATCGGATAAATATACATTTGAGAGATAAAATGTATAGCAGGAAAAAAAGATGAAGACTGATATAAGAAGTTTTGGAATATTATTTCAATCAATAGGCATTAACGTTGTTGTCCTTTTATCGTTTATGTTTTTTTGCTACATAGCTCTTTATTCTTTGTTTGAATACGATACATGGATTGAGTGTCAAGAGTTCGAGCGTTATCAGGAGCTTATTGATGCTTTTCGAGAAGCATTTTTAGCAGGGAAATATTATCCGCGTTGGCTCCCTGAATTTTATGGAGGGTACGGGTACCCCACGTTTGTTTATTATCAGCCCGGTTACTTTTTTCTGTGTTTGCCACTTTCATTAATATTCGAGAACACAGCATTTGCAATGAAATTGAGTGTCTTAATATTGCTCATGTTTTCCGGGTTTGGTACTTATTTATTTGCAAAAGAGATCGTGGATAAGAAAACGGCAGTATTTCTGGGTTTTTGTTTCATTTTAACGCCCTATATTTCGGTAGAAATATTTGTTAGAGGTGCTCTTAGTGAACTAACAGGAATGTTATTAACACCGTGGCCACTGTATTTTCTTGTCCGTATGCACCGAGAAACTAATTCAAATTTAAAATGGCGGTTTTCCTTCTTCGGGCTCACGTTGTCATTATTTTTTATCGTCATCAGTCATCCCATCGTAGCAATGTTTTACTATCCGGCATTTGTGCTATGTGCTGTATATTTTTTCTTTAACTCGAAAGAGAGGACTACTTTAGGGGTGGGCGTGGTTCTTGCTCTGTTTACTGGAACAATTGTATCTTCACCTTACTGGTATGGTGTATTGCATATGAAGCCGTTTGTAAATTTTGATGCGCTTGTCGATGGGTATTACCAGTCTCAAAATCATACAGTATTTGTTAGGCAACTCTTTTCTCGTGTATTTGAGTTTGGTGATTCAATTCCATTATCTTCAGCCGACACGATGTCTTTTCAGCTTGGCGCACCATTTTTTATATTAGCGGTATTAGGATTTATATTAAATAGGAAAAATAATTTTCAAAAACTTGTGTTCGGAATATATATGACTTTAATTTTTCTTATGTTGAATGCGGCGAAGCCTTTTTGGAGTCTTGATATGATGACGCGATTTGTGCAGTTTCCATGGAGGTTGTTAGCGATAATAGGCATATTCCAGATTATTTCTATGTCTGGTTTATCTGTTTTGTCCAAACATAATGTTGTAAAAAAATACTATACGGTGTTTCTAGTTGTTCTCTTTTTTGGGGCGTATGCATGGCATAGTAACCAGTTTCATGTGGCGGGTTATTTGAGTGAATACTCTAAAGAAGCAGTAAGAAACAATTTTTTAACATATGCATTTAACGACGAATTTAAACCGAAAACTTCTAAAGAACGCCCTCTCTTACCCCGTGTGGAGAATATTATGATGCGTGCTACTAATGATGTATCAATAGAACCTCTTGCTGAGAATAACCCTCATAAGATTGCATATCGTGTATTTACTGGAGCTGAGAAGACGGAGGTGACGATACAACAATTATACTTTCCTGGTTGGGAGGTATTTGTGAATGGCAAGCATGTGTCTGACGAGCAATTAGTAAAAAACCTTGATGATAGCGGGTTAATTAGACTCGGTCTCCCTCCTAATGCTAAGTATGAAATTAATGCAAGTTACGTAGGTGTGCCTGGTCTCATGTCTATGAATGTCATAGTTGGGATATGGTTATTGTTTATCATTGTATTTCTATTGAAATTTGAATATTTTAATAAACGAATATATCGTTGATTATAAATTAATGGCGATAGAAAGGAGGGCGTAAATTCAAGGAGAGATTAAAAGATGGCAATCATCCTGCCCATCTAAAATTTAAATACAGCTTCTATTAGTTTGTCGTGGTGCGAGTTATATTTTATTTAAGTAATGTGTCTATAATATTCATGTTTTCAGGCAAATTATTTATATCAATATCCCAGGCTACCGGGAGATAAAGCATTACAAACAGAGTAATCAATACTGCTCCAACCAGGTTAACCCATATTCCCGTTCTTGCCATTTGACGAATGGTGACGTAACGACTACTAAATACAATAGCATTTGGAGGTGTTGCAACAGGTAACATAAAGGCAAAGGAAGCGGCTAGTGCTACTGCGATCATCAAGCTATAAGGGTGTATCTGCATTGATATTGCCAGTGCAGCAATGATAGGCAGTATCATTGAAGCTGTCGCCGTGTTTGATGTTATTTCAGTTAATATAATGACAACCGTCGTTATGACAGCAATAATTAAAAACAGGTTGCTTCCTTGTAGTATGCTAAGTTGGTTAGCAATAATCTGTGTCAGCCCACTATCATTAAACCCCTTGGCTAGTGCGAGTCCGCCACCAAAGAGTATGAGAATATCCCAGGGGATTTTAATAGCCGTTTGCCAATCGAGCAGGAACTCATGTTTTTTAAAACTGGATGGAGTGATGAAAAGCAATAGTGCCCCTCCCATCGCTATTGTAGAATCTTTTACCATCTTGAATTGATCTGTATCTAACAAGCCTCTAACCATCCAGAGTACTGCGACACTACAAAAAATAAATAGAACAGTCTTTTCTTGCGAAGACATCGGCCCAAGTTCTGTCAGTTCACGACGTATGGTTTCCTTGCCACCAGGCAAGTGGTCTATCTCAGTAGGGTAGGCGATGTGTGTTAAATAATACCAGGTAAATATCAACATGCTGACTGATAAAGGGAGTGCAAACTTCATCCAGTCCAGAAAGCTGATGCTTTGCCCAAGTTGAGTTTCAATTATGCCTGCGAGAATAGCATTCGGCGGGGTGCCTATTAATGTAGCAATGCCACCGATGGAGGCAGCATAGGCAATGCCTAGCATCAACGCTATACCAAAATGGAAATGCTCAGGATCGGTATTTATTTTGATATTAGGATCCGAATGAATTCCGCCTATGACCTGTTTTAGGACAGCAATACCAATCGTGAGCATCATCATGGTTGCAGCAGTATTACTAATCCACATCGATAACCCGGCTGAGGCGATCATAAAACCAAGAATTATTCTATTGGGTGTAACGCCGACCAGCTGGATTGTATGTAAGGCGATCCTACGGTGTAGGTTCCATTTCTCGATGGTAACGCCAATTAAAAAACCACCAAGAAAGAGATAGATGAGATGGTGTGCATATGGTTGCGTCACTTCACTACCATTCATAACGCCCAGAATTGGAAAAAGTAATATCGGTAACAAGGCAGTAGCCGGTATCGGAATGGCTTCGGTAATCCACCAAGTCGCCATTAGTAGCGCAACTGCCAGCACATGCATTGCTTCCGGCCTTACACTACCAGGGACAGGGGCTAACAGGACAAGGACAAACAAAAGTATGCCGATTCCAAGCCCGGTGGCTTTACATTTCAACATCGCATCGCATTATTCAAGTGCTTTTAAATAGAAGGTCATTATAATCGTTCCATATGGAGATCATTATTATTTTTACTAATATGAATTCTTTAGAATTAATTTGAACAATATAATATTATGGTACTTTAAAATTTCATTGATCTAAAACAAGATTTATTATGCGTTTTTAAAGATTAAAAGTGAATGCGCTACACGGCTTAGCGTTGAGGGCAATCGTTTTAATTAACAAGAAACTAAAGAGATATGTTAAAAGATTTTTTTAAACTAGAAGCAGCCAGTGGAATTATTTTGTTCTTTGCTGCGGTGTTGGCGATGGTTATTGCAAATACCCCGCTGAGCGTTTTTTACGACTTATTATTAGAACTCCCTGTTGAAATCAGAGTTGGTCCTTTATTAATCGCTAAGCCGTTATTGCTATGGATTAATGATGGACTTATGGCTGTATTTTTTTTCCTGATTGGGTTGGAATTAAAACGTGAAATTATGGAAGGCGAGTTATCAAGCCCGAGCAGTATTATTTTGCCAGCGATGGGAGCCTTGGGCGGCATGCTAGTGCCGGCGATAATTTATTCATGGATAAACTGGGGGAATGAAATTGCCATAAAAGGTTGGGCAATCCCAGCAGCGACTGATATCGCATTTGCGCTTGGTATTCTATTGTTACTTGGGAACCGTATTTCTACCAGCCTTAAGGTTTTTCTTGTTTCTATTGCGATTATTGATGATATAGGTGCAATTGTGATAATCGCTCTATTTTACACCAGTGATTTATCCGTAAATGCATTATGTATTGCATTATCGTTGATTCCCGTACTGTATATTTTAAATCGTAAAAACGTTACGAGTGTTATGCCCTACATTTTTATCGGACTTATTATGTGGACAGCAGTTCTTAAGTCCGGGGTCCATGCAACTTTGGCGGGCGTTTTAGTTGCATTTTTTATCCCAATAAAATCTATAGAGAATCCGGAACGATCTCCCCTTAAAGAGCTTGAGCATGATTTACACACGGTCGTTGCCTATGGCGTATTGCCCGTTTTCGCTTTTGCAAATGCGGGTATTTCTCTAGAAGGTGTAGGCATTAATTATATATTACACCCAGTACCATTAGGGATTGCTGCAGGATTGTTTTTGGGTAAACAACTTGGAGTGTTCGGGTTTTGTTGGATAGGCTTGAAGTTCGGATTAGCCTCCTTGCCTAAAGGCATAGATTTAGTACATTTGTATGGCGTTTCATTATTGTGTGGTGTCGGTTTCACCATGAGTCTTTTTGTAGGCTCACTCGCTTTTGAAGAAACCAATGTCAATCTACTCTTTGATGAAAGATTAGGTATTATTATTGGTTCAGTGCTTTCTGGCGTGTTGGGTTATCTTGTTTTGCATTGGCGAAGCAAGAAACGTGATTCAGTCTAGGAATATTTTATCGACATAAACTTAAGCCATGTCTTTAACGGGCTATATCGGTACAGGAGTTAATACAGAGTTTTTCTTTATACTTCATATTCTGACCTGTACCCCGTAAAACGGACACGGACTATGCAGCCTGTTCTT
>TARA_R110002110_G_scaffold47357_2_pt1 | contig 21865 bp, 25 predicted proteins | sample TARA_R110002110 | Tara Oceans TARA_R110002110 (sample SAMEA4397330) | marine metagenome | biome: Polar Biome; feature: [SRF] surface water layer (ENVO:00010504); material: water (ENVO:00002006), including particulate matter (ENVO:01000060) such as... | depth 5 m
ATTTAATGGATTTAGCAACTAAATTACAATATGAAGTTGATAGGTGGAAAAAAGATAAAGGTAGTATGTTTAAAGGTAAAGATGGAAAATGGAATGAAAAACAAGTAAGAGCCTATGTAAATCAAGCAATACCACCTGCTGATGAAAAATTATTAAGCCCTAGACTTAAGAGTGATTTTAAGGCAAAAATTAAAGGTAGGATTAAGACAGAAAGAAATCGTTTGATTAATAAAATTATGGAAGGATTTGGTATGGCTGGTGTAAAAGGTTCTGGTATTAAAGGTAAAGATTTAAGTTGGATTATAGAACAAGTAGGGTCACCAAAACAAATGTTAGGTGAATTTGATGAACCTAAACCAAGATTTAGAGTACCACATGATTATTCAACCGGAGAAGGTGAAGAAGAATTAACCGAAAGTGAAGCACAAGAATTATTTGGGGAAGGAATTGCTAGTGGAAGTGAAGCAAAGCGTGGTGGAGAAAAATTCAAGGTTTTAGATACTCACAGGGGTAAAACTACTTTTGGTTCTGGTGAAGGATATGAACAATCTGGTGATAGTGCAAGAGAAAGAGCCGCTTCTGCTGCTCAACGAAGAGAAGAAATTAAAGATATATATGAGGAATAATAAATGACTTGGTATGATGTAATTAAAGAAGATAGCCCTATACTTAGGGATTTATCTACAAAAGAAAGGAAGCATTTAAAAAAGACTTTACAGGCAGCAGAACCGTCTGAATATTTTGGTCAAGACTTTACTAAAATGGGAGAATTGATTGAATTAATGCAAGAATTAGATTTAGTAAAAGGAGATAAGAAAATGAATAAGAAAATGAAATCCTTATCTGAAAACAATGTTGATGTTGTGGCTAGTGCTGCAAAATTAAGAAAAGAGTATGAAAAAACATATAGAGAGTTAAGACAGATAGTTTACCCAAAAAGCAGGGGGCTGAGAAAAAAATGACAGAAGAAAATGAAACGAAAAATGAAACACTAGAGATTTTAAAACTTTTAGTGGAGAAAATTGAAAAATTAGAAAATACCGTATATAATGAAGATAACCTTCTTATGAAAGCAGGTTTTGTGACTACTAATAGTCCAACACCTAGTATGGCAATTAATAGTGGTAATATACCTGATTCAAAGACAATTGCTAAAATGAGTTGGGATGAAATTCACAAATATGTGGAGAATATGGGTGGTTCAGTATGAATGTTGAAGAAATAACTAAAAAATTGGAAGAAATTAGAGCAGATGCTTTTGAAAGGGCATCTTCTCATGATGAACAAAGTAAAACTCAATTAGAGGATTATAATAGAGTTGAATTGGATGAAGATGTTGCAGGTGAAGATGTTAAATTAGAAAGAACTAAAGGAAAAGATTTTCCTACGCCTAAAACATTGAGTAGAGCAACATCTATGGATGGGGGTAAAGGCCCAAAAGAAGATATTTATGTTAATGATGCTACTTTGAAAGCACCGTCAATTGATGAACTTCAAAATAAATTGGATAGTTTAAAAAAAAATGAAAGGAAAACAGGTAGATTAACAAGAGGGCGTATAACTGAAAATCCTGATTCTCCTCTTTCAATAGATAGAAGAAAAAATGAATCAGAAGAAGATAAAGATGACGACTATTTAGATGATATATTTGCTGGTATATTTGAAACTTTCTTACAGGACATGGACATAAATTTAAATAAGCAAATAAAAGCAGGTTCCTCTCAATTTGCTTTATCTAGGGGTATTTTAGAGTTTGCTAAAACAGTTAAACTTTTGGGCGAAAATTTACAAGCAGGTCGATTGGCAAATCAAAAGCAGCGTATTAATTTAAAATAGAATGGTGAATTAAATGTCAATAAGCGGTCTAGTATTTGAGAAAGACATAAACCCTCTTTCTAGGCGTATTACACGCCTTTTTGAAGATACTAGAGTAGCCTATCTTTCAGCAAAACAAGACCCAAAAAGATATGGCAAAGATTGGGGTAACATGGTTGATAAAATACAAAATGTGTATAATAACATTGATGACCTTTCTAGAGATTTAAAAGAAGTAATTGAAGAAAAGGAATTAGAATCTGATGATGTTAAAAATGTTGAATCAGTATCAGCATCTTCAATTTACGATGGGATAAAAGAATTACGCTATAATTCTGAAAATGTGCGTGACCCATTTACTAAAAAATACGGAGAAAAGGTATTGGAAACCTTAATGGAAAGTAAAGAGGTATTTGCTGTATTTATGCATTGGGCCTTAAGAAATAACAAGAACGCCCTTTCAAACGAAGTTTGGGAAAAGTACCTGCCCAAAGGCGACCAAATTACAGACGGGTATCTCGGATTAGACCTACATAGTAAGGACATACCCCCCTATATTATTGAACATTACGGGCATGAGAAAAATTCTCAAGGGGTTAAAGGCAAAGTTAAGGGTGCTTTGGCCTTATTTAAGGATATATTCATTAATTTTTACTCAGAATCCGAGTGGGAGGTCTTACTCGGTTTGGAGATTTCTAAAGCAGACAAAAAGGAAACAAAAGATAGTATTGACTTTATAACACCTAATAAACCAATGTATAGGATATTTGATATTGATGATATTAAAGAGTTAAAAGGGTTTACTGGAGAATGGGTTGTTCAAGAGAAATATGATGGTATGAGAATACAGATTCATAAACTTGACAATGAGATAAAAATTTATTCTTTTAATGGTAAAGATATTACTAGTAAATGTCCTAAACAAGTTAAAATATTAAAAGGTAAAAAGTTTGGTGATTGTATTCTTGATGCTGAATTATTATTGTTTGATGGTAATAAACCATTACATAGAGCACAAGTTGTTGCTAAGATATTCAAAGATAAAGAATCAGATTTTATATTAAAAGCCCATGTGTTTGATATAATTAGACACAATGAAAGAGATTTGGCTGATGAACCACTTAGAGAAAGGATACAAATTCTTTTTCAAAATTATTCAATTCATTCAGACGAATTGTTACAATTCCCATCTAAAAAAGATACTAGAATTGCAGATAGTTTAGAGGATATAGAATCTTATGCTAAAGAAATTATGAAAATACCTACTGCCGAAGGTGTAGTAATTAAAGATATTGAATCTACATATATTAGAGGTACAAGAAAAAATCCTAAATGGATTAAATGGAAGAAATTTGTTGATTTAGATTTGATTGTTATTGATAAGAAAACCACTAAATCTAATCTTAATTCTTATACTCTTGGTGCTGGGCCATTATCAATGGAAGATGCTAGAAAATTAGAAACTAGTAAAATAGATGATAGATATTATCTAAATGTTGGTAAAGCATTGAATACTAAGGTTGATGTTGAAGTTGGTAAAATTGTTAGAGTAAAGATTGATGAGGTTAAAAAGAATAGTAAGGGGCAATATAGAGTATATTCAGCCAAAGTGGTTGAAATACCGGAAGTGGAAGAACCTGATAAATTAGTTACTCTTGAGTTCTTATCGTCTGGAAAACAAACTACAAAATATACAGCAAAAGCATTAGAAAAGGCAATAATTATTACTGATGGAATACATGGTACAGCCGAAGTGATTATTAAGAGTGATTTTGATGGATTTACTATTTATGGATTCAAAGATAATAACTTGATGGCAAAAAATGCTTTAATTGATTTAGATTGTTTAAAAGAGGAAATAGGAGAATTAATAAAGGCTAAGAAAGGTAAACTTAGAGTGTCAATTAAAAACTTTTTGCAGGGAACCCCTGAAAATAAAGCAACAATACAAGAAATATTAGAATATGTTAAAGAAGAACATAATGATTTATTTAATGAAGTTTTTAATGGTGATGATAAAAAGTTAAGAAACCATTTAAAGAATGAGGCTGAAGATATTTCTTATTCTGGAGATAATATGTTTTCTGGTTTAGAAAATGTACTTGAAAAAAAAGATGATGAGTATAAAACACCTGAGCAATATCGTAATGGTAAATTCAAATTATATTTAAGAAAAGATAAGAATTTGTCTTTAACATTCCTTTTAGGTAAAGTTAAATTAGGTTGGGAAATTAAAATTGAAAATGTTGAAGATATTTTTGATTTATTTGGTAAAGCAGGTAAATATCCAGCACAAGTACAAAGGACAGTTTCAAGAGAAAAATTAGTTGATGAAGGTGATGTTAGATTGGGTGTCCAAAGAGAAGATTACCATGAGTATTTCATAAAAGGTGATAAATTTGAAACTAAATTACATTTAAGAGTTGTGCCTTTAGATGGAAAGAAACAATGGATAGCATTTTCAAGTTTTACTAATAAACCCGTTGAACCTAAGTCAGATGATGGTATATGGGATATTAACGAGAGCGACAATAAACATTTGTCCTTCGCATCACTTGATTAGGTTTCCCTTTATATAGAGAGTGTAGGATGGTGGTATAGTGAGTCAAGTAGCCTCTATTAGAACTCTTAATACAGGGATTAAACACGATTTTAGAATATTAAAAAGCGATAATTTACATATCGGCGGCTATGCTTCAATTGAAATTGTGGATAAACAAAATGATTTAATTACTTTAGAAGCATTAGGTGAATCAGTAAAGAAATTTATGAAAGCCCCTAAATATAGAAATGTAATGACAAATCATTCAAACGTTCAAGTTGGGGAAGTAGTTAAAGAATATAGAGATGATTCTGGAAGATTATGGAAAACTGATGTTGATGATGTTGGATTCTTTGTTGTAATAAAATTAAGAAGTGATATAGAAAAAGCAAAGGAAGTTTCAAGAGAAATTAGAAAAGGAAGTTTAAGGTCTTTTAGTATTGGTGGACAAGCACTAGAAAAGAAGAAAAGAAATAATAATGAACTCGGAGATTATAACGAGATTTCAAAATTAGAATTACATGAGATTACAATTTGTGAAAAAGGTATTAACCCAGAAGCAAAATTTGATATATTAAAAATGGATGGTAAGAAAATGACAAATATAAATGAAGCAATAACAGAATTGGGTACTATTTTAAAGAGTATCAAGAATGATGATATTACAAAGGATTATGACCCTGATGCTGCTGAAGCAAGATTAAATGCAGCAGGTGTTTCAGATGTTGGTAGAGATAAAGGTGCATCGGGTTCTTCAGGTGAAGATGATGTACCAGCAACAGCAAGACCAAGAGCAGTTCAACACGCAGATTCTACTAATTTAGAAGATGTAGAAGATGTATTAGTTGAACCTGATGCAGATATTGATTTTAGCCCCGATTTAGATGATGATGACATAGAAGGTACAGATTCCACAAATGGTGAATTAAACATGGAAAAAGAAGAGTATTTAGATGCAAATGAAAATGAAGAAGAATTGGATGATATTGAAGCATCTGATTCCGAAGAAGAATTGAAGAGTAAGAAGGATATAATGGGTGACCCTGTAGAAGCAGGTGAAGCCGGAGAAATCATTTTTGAAGGTACTGCAAAGAATAAGCATGACCAAATTAGTGTTGTCGGTAAATCCATTTGGAATGGAGATACTAACGGTTTAGACCTTTCAGCAGAAAACCTTGAAAAGGCTTATGCTGAGTTTAAGGCAGAACAAATGGAAAAGATGGCTTATGAGGATATTAAGAACTCTTTTGAATCAAGGTTTAGTAGTGAAGTTTCTGTAAAGAAAGATGCAATTGCTAAGGCAAAGTATGACCCAAGAGTAGAGGTTAATGAATTAAAGAAGCAATTTGGTGATTTGTTAGATACTCTTAAGGATGATGCTGAAATGACAATTACAAAGCAACAAAAGGCTGTTGATGCAGTACAAGCAAATATTCCAACATACGATGAAATTGCCAAAATGGATTGGAATGAAATTCATTTGACAATGCAGAATTTGGAGGAAAAAAGCGGGTATTAAAACCTGTTTTAAGGATGGAAAAAAAGGTGAATTAAAATGGTTAAATATATTAATACAATTAAAGACTTAGAAGCGGCTACTTATGGTAGCGTTGGAAATAACTCTCTTTTAAAGAGTGGTGGAATGGTTGCGACTTTACATAGTGGTCACGATGGATATAATACATTAGGCGGTGGTGGTTCTGCTGCTGGTCAAAATCTATCTTCGTTATATAATGTAATTTATGGTCAAAAAGTTTGGTCAATGCTAAATCAAGAAATTAACCCATTAAGTGTCTTGCCAAAAAGACCTTATACAAGTAGTGGTTGGAGAGTAATGACAAAGCGACCTATTGGTGGTTCTGGTGCTGCTTTTGGAATTGGAACAACAAATTGGGCGGCTGCAAATGCTATGGATGCTCCTAATGCTGATGAGTTGGGTGGTGTTGATGAAAACCACGCTTTATCTGCTACTGGATTACAGCCTATTGCTCCTGAATACACAACTTTGTTTATGAGTCCAAAGACAATTGCACATCAATTTGATTATTCAGAACTTGCTGCTGAAATGGCTAAAATTGATGATGGTGTTGGTGACCTTCGTTCTCTAATTAGAGAGGATATGGGTAAAATCCACGCAGAAGTTCAATCAGTAATGGCAGTATTACCCCTTGAAAATTGGGATAATGCTAGTTATGCTGCAATTGAGCGTAATTACACTTCATTAATGAAGGTTGTTACTAATAATGCTGAATTAGAGGCTATGGCAACAGCAAATACTATTGCTTCTGCTGGTAGTGGAACATTTAATAATCAAATTGACGCTATTTACGGTGATTCAACAAGTCGTGCGGCTGGAACAAGTTTTATGGATTCAGTCGTTGATTATGGTTCAGGATATGCGGCGGCTAATGTTAGAGGTTTAACTACAACAACAATGAATAGTCTTATTCAAAGCCTACGACTAAATGGTGGAACACCTAATGTTATTCTGACTGGTTATGATACAATTCAAACAATTGCTGACTTACTACAAAGCCAAGAAAGATTCCTTGAGCGAAAAGAGGTTATTCCTTCGCATAATGGGGTTAGAGGTGTAAAAGGTCGTGAAGTTGGATTTAGAGTTGCAACATACTTTGATATTCCAATGATACCTTGTAAGGATATGCCACAAACAGGGCAGGGAACTACTAAGGTTAGTGATTTGTTATTCTTAGATACAGACCATCTATGGCTAGCAGTTATGAAACCAACACAATACTTTGAAGATGGTATTAATCATGGTAATCCATTTGGTGTTAATATGCTGGGTAATCGTGGGTTGTTCAGAACAATGGGTGAAGTCGGTTGTACTTTCTTTAAGGGGCAAGGTAAAATAACCAATGTCCAGTAAGGTTTTTGGAGATAAGGGGATTTTAAAATGACAAATACAGTAACTTTAATTGCAGACCATAAAGGGGTAACTTCCCCAAAGGTAATGGGTGATGAATACTATGTTGATGGTTATGTTGATATTACATCATATACTTCAAATGGAGAACAAATGACAGCAGGGGATTTTGGATTAAGCACAATTCACGCAGTAGTAGTAACAGGTATTTCAACTGATACTATTTCTGGAGGTTATGCAATTTCAATGATTGCACCTGAAATTACATCAGGTGCTGCTGGCGGTAAATATGCTGCTGCTTCATCTGCTGAATTTCAAATTCATGTTCCAGCAGCCTCAAATACAGATAATGTCGGTGAAATTAGACTTAGAGTTTGGGGATTAATTTAAGGTGATTAATTGGCTAAATTAACATTAATAACAGAAGTACCAAATGGTACTTATTTGCTTAAAGGTTATGGTCAAGATTCAGATAAATTAATTAGAGTTAATGAAACCGTTGAGTGTTTAGCACCAAGAGCAATACAATTTATTGGTTGTAAAGACTTTACTGTAGAATTAGATAGTAATGAACTAAAAGAGATAGATGATAAAACATTAGAACCTTTGGTTGAACTTGGTCAGTTTTCTAGTGTTGATTCTCTTAGAGAACATTATGCTCCTGTAAAACAATCAATGGTTTCAAAGGTTTTATCTAAAACAACAGTTAAAACTGAAGAACTACCTGTTAAAGAAACATTAGAAGAAACTTCAGATAAGGCAGTTTTAGCCGATACTTCTGAATGATTCCGTTATGTTTATAGGGGGTCACCCCCTCATAATTAGTATGGGTAATACCATGAACGAAAGTAGGTGAAAAAAATGGGTTTAGGCGGTTGTAGAAGTAGTGGCGATTTAACGAGTAGTGCGTTAGTATTTAGTGGAAGATGTAAATTGGTTAGTATTCATGGTACTAATTTACACGCAACAGATACTAGTACAATAATAATTTATGATAATGTTGCGGCTAGTGGTAAAATAGTAGGATATTTTGTTTTACCCGGTTTAAGAGGTGCTGGTGCTGATGGAAGTGCTGCCGCTACATTTTCTCCAACAGCACATTCAATGGAATTTGATATGCATGGTGTAATTTGTGCTAATGGGTTATATTACTCAGCATCAGCAGGAACACCCCATGTAACAATAGAGTATTCTTGAGGGATTTTAAATGGCAGCAATTAATAAAGATACTAGATTAGTAATGACCATCCTTTTTGTAGGGTGTTGTAGTGGATTAAATGTATATTTTTATGCACAATATGGTAAAGACTTACCTTGGACTCATTTTAGTCATGCAATTTTATTCTCATTAATGACGGTTGGTGGAATAATGGGTATTAAAGCCTTTATGGATTTAGTAATGAATGAGAGAATGGAATTGTATTTATTAGATAGAAAAATTAAATTTTATTGGGAAAAACAACAACGGGATGAACAACAAAAACAGCGTATTATGGAAAGTATGAGGCAATATAAGATGCCGTTATATGTTCAACCTTCTGATGAGTTACCACCAGAATTTTTAGAACAATTACAATAGGTGATTAATTGGGGTGGCTTCCGAATATGTTAAGTGCGAATGAAAGCACTATTACTTATGATATGACTAGAGCGCATTCAGCAGATATTTGGTTTCTAAAACTTAGGGCTTGGACATGGGGAATTACTGCTTCTGTTGCTGCATTATGTATTGGTAATATAGCAGGTGTTTTTGGTATAAATATTTTTGGAATGTTATTTGAATTAATTAGCGAAATAATATGGTGATTTCATGTGTCGTTTCTTGCTGGATTTGCAGTATTCTTTGCAGAAATAGGATTAGCAGTTTATAATAGGGTTCATGCTTATCAATTTGGGGTATATGGAGCAGGTGAAGTTGGAAAAACAACATTACACAGACAATTAAGAACTAGAGGGGAAGTACCTGACATTAAAAAAAGAACAGAAGGTATTGAAAAACCAACTAGAAAAATAATTAAAATGGATGGGGATTTAAAAACATTAAAAGCATCTGATATAGGTGGTCAAAGTCAATATTGGAACCTATGGAAACAGGATATTAGAAAAAGAAAAGTTGAATATATTATTTTTATGGTTGATGATAGGCATTTAAGTGAAAAATTTAATCTTGATAATCAATTAGCATGGCAATACTTAATAGATTTAATTACAGATACTCATTGGCGAGATAATAAAAGAACAAAGAAAAAGAAAATGAGTGAATATCCAAAAGCAATAGGAATATGGGCAAATAAATTTGATATATGGGGGAAAAAATATGAATACGACACAATTGACAGTCACCCTATATTTGAACCATTCAGGCTTGGTATTCAACAACTCAATGAAATAGGTATTCCGGTACATAAATATATTGTAAGTGCAAAATCAGATTCAGAAATGGTATATCGTGGTGTAATGACAATGATTAAGGATTATTAGGTGATTAATAATGATTCAAGGTTTTAATCCCGGTTTAATTGGTAATCCAGCAGGGGTTAATCCATTTTCTACTCATAAAGTATCTTCAAGAGCAGCAGGGCCGGTAATTGGATATGAATATAAAGAATTAAAACCTAAGAAACAAATGAAAGAAATTCGTAAGGTTCTTTTACCAGAAAAGAAAAGGTTTTTATTTATTAAATTCGGATTTAAATTTAATTTACGTCATCGTTGCGTAGTATGTGGTTCTCAACAAGAATGGGAATTATCAGACCCAATGCGACCACCTTTACCATTATCTAATGTAAATAAAGGCAGACCATTACAAGGAACTTATTGTCCTAAACATTCAGGATTTTTTAAACAAATGGAAATGTTGGAACAGCAAATTTTAGCAGAACAACATGGATTAGAATTTCGTTCTTTTATACCAAAACCAAAAATACCATCTTTAAGAAGAGGTCCATTATCATCATTAAATCAATCTGATATAACATCATTAATTGCTATGGGGTGGGTTGTGCAACCACCACAAGGTACAAAAGAATCACCATTAGAACAATATAGTAGACTAATGATTGAAATACAGGGAAAATTATCCCAAGCACAAAAAATAATACCAATGATAGAAGGTGAAAATAATGGCGAATAAATATTTAGCAGCGATTGATAATCAACAGCAACAGAATTTTAAAACAGTTAATAATTTATTAACTTTACAGGAGAACCCTGTTGAAGAGTTTTTCCAATATCACGGGGAAGAGTTTGTCGCTTCTTTAGCAAACATGATTGAGGATATAATTCAGAAAGTAGTTAGTGAAATGTTATCTAAATTAGAGTTTTCTTTAGATAGTGCAAGCAATACTATTAGTTTATTACCAGAATGTCTTTCAGATTATCAAAAAATTACTGAAGAAAATATAGTATTAGATATTCAAAACATACTTAATAATGCAGTTAATAATGAAGTTGTTTTACAGCGTAAAATGGCTAAACAACAATATCTTGAAAGTCAAGGTTTTAGTCCACAAACAAGTGGCGCACAAGCCCAAAATCTCGCATTAACCGCCGGATTAGGAGGGGGTTCTGCGGCGGCCATTGGTGGTGCTTCTATGGGTATTAATCAAGGCATACAAACAGGTTATCCTGTTCCCCCTGCTGGTTATGACCAAATGAATAACGCTTATTGGATAGACCCCCAAAACGGACAAATAACTTATTCTCCCCCAAGTGGCGGATTGCATTTAATGGAAAAAGCAACTAAAGTCGCAGCATGGGCCAAATGGCTTGCTTAAATCAAGTGAGGGGGTAATATGTTATGGTTAAATATTTTTGGCCTGAAATCGAAACTAAGGGTATTAGTTCAAAAGAAGATATGCGTACAATAACAGAAGAAAAATTAAGAGAGACGTTTATTCATTTTATTATTAACCCTTATAATAGAACTAATAGTGATAAAATACCAGAAAGTTTGAGAAATTTAGAAGAAAATCATAAAACCCATGCTCTTTCAAATAACGAATGGGATGATGAAAAGGAATCTAATTTTCAAAATATGGCTAAGGATGCTTATTCTTCTGTTATGAAATCCGACCTTGATGGGTTGGTTGATGAGTATTTAATGGGTGTAACTTGGTTAAAGGATTTATTTTCAAAGGATTTCCCTTCTTTTTACTTTGAAAATGAAGATAAAGAAGAAGAAATTTTGAAAAAAATAACTGTAGAAGATTTTAAAGAACCTAGAAAAGTAAAAGAATTTATTGGAGAATCTCAAGAACTTGGTGAAACAGATTTAAGTGGTGCTCAACAAGATATAATAGATAATAGAAGGTCAATGACACAAAAAGAGTTCTTTGATAGTAAAGCATTTAATGATAATATAAGAGTTAACTATGATAAGGCTAATAATCTTATTGAAGTTGGATTTACTGTTGACCACTCAAACGGTAGCATTGGTAAAAAAATTATTAATGAGGCTTGGCCTTCTGCAAAAATCGCATTAGAATCTGATTTAGGTAGTGAACATTTAACTTCACCAAAATTAGGATATAAATATGAAAAAGAGAGAGAAGGGATAACTAGTGCTGCTAAAGATAAAGGTAAAGGTTATAAAGAATCTTCAACAAATGTTTGGTATAAGGAAGGAAAAGAACCTCAAAAAATAGATGCTATTAGTCAAAAGAAAGTAGATAAATATGGGTTTGACCCACAAAATCCTACTAAATATTGGGAAGAAGATGTTTATACAGATGAAAAAACGGGTAAAGAAATTGTTGATACGACTAAAGTAAAAAATCCAAAGGCCGGAGAACCAATAGATACTGAACCACAAAAAACAGAAATAGATAATTTGGCTGGTAATTGGCGAGAAACTTTAAGAAGAAAGGCTGAAAAGAAATTTCCACTAACTAGAATTAAAGGTAGGACCAAAGACCACAAAGATACTTTTAAAGATGATAATAAAGTAAAACGAGAAAAATATTTTAGACATTTATTAAGAGAAAATGAAGACGATTTTAAAGAACAATTACCAAAATATAGAGGGGAACACCAAGAAGCAGGTAATGTTACTGTTGATAAACTTGATATAGAAAACAGTATAAAAATTAATGCTACTGAAATGAAATTACTAACTAAAAGTTTAGGTTGGTTTGATAAGGCAACTAAACTAGAAACACCACAAAATGTTAGAGAATTATTTGTTAAATTAATGAAAAAAGATTCTTTTTATAAGTTAATAAAAGATAAAATTGATTTATCACCACAATATTTTAGAAAGTTTACTTTTACTTTTAAAATAAAATCACCAAAACTTCTTGAAGAACATGGTCTTGATGATGGTTATTTATGGATGCCATTAGATATTAAAATAGAAGCAAAGAATAAAGTATCAATGAGTCATTTATATAAAGTATCTAAACCGCATTTTCGTGGTAAATTACCTAAACACTATGCATATAAACCAAAAACTGGTGGAAAGAAGAAACAATCAGAAAGGGCTTCATCAGCAGAAGCAATTGTATTAGATTCTAAATCAGGATTTAATGAAGCAAGAAATCATCTTTCAACATTAATACAAAGTGGTATTAAAAGATTAGAACGAGCAGCCCCATATTTAATAGGAGAGTGATATTATGGCTAAATATTTCTCACCATCTGATTATACTTCTATTGCTCCTAACTATAGTAATGGTGAAGGTTATTATACTAATGTAGATTTAGTTACTGATTTACTTCAAATACCTGCTCTTAGTGGTTCAACCAATCCAACAGAAGCACAGGTTGGTCAATATATTAAAAGAACAGAAGATTATATTGATAATAAAACAGGTATTTCACATAGACCAATTACTTATATTGATGAGTACCATGATTTTTCTTTTAGGGGTGGAACGCATCCTAGATATTGGTCAGATTATGTGGGTTTTGTTCAATTAAATAATGTTCATATACAAAAGATATTAAAATTAGAAGTTTGGCAAGGAAGTTCATGGACAGAATTAGCATCTGCAACTGCTTCAATTACTGTTGCTTCAGATAATACAAATAGGGGTGTTACTAGTACTATAACTTTAACTTTACCAGATTCTACGGCTATTGTTTTAGATACTGGAACAACGGCTTCTACTTTTAATAATACTTTAGCACCCAAAACTACTGTACAAGAAATAGTATATTTAATTAATGGTGTATTCCCAACAAATACTGCTACTATTACAGGTGCAACTGCGGCAAAATCTGATTCCCAATCGCCTCAAAAATATTTTTATGCTACTATTGATTCTGAGAATCAAAATATAATAGTTATAACTTCGTTATTAATGGGTGAAGATGGTTCAGAATGTACAATTGCTGTTACTGGAACAGGATTAAGTAAAACTGATTTTACTGATAAAGAAGATATGGCAAGATTAGGTAATTGGTGGAAAATAGATAGAGAAGGTAGAATTTTCTTTAGAACTAAATTTCCTTATTTACATAGAAATTCTATTAAAACTACTTATATTGCAGGTAATCCTAGAGTTCCGGGAATTATTAGTGATGCTGCAACTAAATTAGTAGCGTGTGAAATACTTAGGCACGATGACCAAACAATTTTAATTGCTGATACAGGTGCTAGTATTGATGTTAAAACTAAATATGATTTGTTAAAGAAAGAAGCAGAAGATTTAATTAACTTAGGAAAAGAAACTGTATTTTTACTTGATTGAGGTGTGGTTATGGGTGAACTTGAAAAGGTTTTAAAGAGTTTAAAAAGAAAACAACATCTTTTTAATGAGATATATAGAATAGAATTAGAAAAAGAAAAACATATTCAGGAGTTATTTCCAGCATTTGCTATTGGTGATAAAAAAGTTATCTCAGAAATAGCAGAACAAAAAGCATTTGAGAAAATTAATGAAGAAATAGTTAAGGCTCTTGAAAAAGATATGGGTGATGCTCTTGGATGAAACAACTTATTTAGTTACTTTGCTAAATCCAGCAGCAGTTACAAATGGTTCAATTTCTCCTTCAACATTTACAAGTGGAGGCAGTACTTTAAATAATAATTGGGTAGGTTCAGCAGAAGCAGAATTAGGTAGTAGTTATGCAACATTAGTAGGCACACCTAATATAATTGATATTAGAAATATGACAAAAAATAGGGCAGTTAGATATGATTTGTCATCTGGAGATTTAATTATTATTTCTGAAAATGGTCAAAATATAGATTATCCAACAATTAATTGGGATATTAGAAATGAAACATATACTATGACAATAGATATAAGAACCATTCATGATGAAAGAGCCGGAACGGATGCAAACTTTGGCCGTGATAGATTAGAAAGACTTTATAGGGTAGTGCGTCATAGGCTAGAACAGAACCGTAAGGGTTCAACAATTACGATTAGTAGCGATTCAAAGAAAATGAATCAATTATTTTTAGGTTCCAGAACTGAGGCAAATGATAGAAATAAACGCCTGTTCGGATATAAATTAACTGTAGAAATGAAAAAGTTTGCAGTTGCACTACCTTAAGTATGTATGTAAAAGGTAAAATAAGGTGAAAAAATGGTAAAAAATGAAAACATATTTTTAGGAAGCGGTGCGAGTTTAACACTTGTGCCTGAAATTGACTTATATCTGAAAATTGCTACAACTAGCAGTTCAACAGTATTAACACTTGATACAACTTATGATTGGTTATTATTAGTTCCAGATTTATATGTTGGTTGTACTGTTGATTTTTATGATGATTCTGCTGCTACACCAACAGTTCCTACTTCTACTCATATTATTAAAGCAAATTCAACCAATACAATTACTTTAGCAGCAGGAACAGGTTTTGAAGCAGTAGGTGGTGGAACTACTGCAACAGATTATGCAGCAGGAGATTATATTACAATTAGAGGATATGGCGCACCTTGTTATGGAATGGAAAGAGATTCTGCTGGTGCTATTTCTACAACAGGAACTTATGCTTCATTAAATGCAGATAATTGGTTAGGTATTATTGAAACCGCAACTTTTCCTAATGTTGAACAAGAATTAAAACAAATTAATCTTGCTTTAGGTGCAACAAGAAATGTATCTCATCAATATAAAGGAATTAGAACTGCGTCTGGTGGAAGTGTTAATTTAGTTATGAATACAGGTGCTATGCTTTATTATGCATTAGGTAAATGTACATCTATTACTTGTAATTTATTTGGTGACCCAACTACTTCTAGAAGAACTGCTGCTGTTGATTATAGTGTAATTAATAGTGGCAATGTAAGTGCTGGTAGTAATTTAATCGCTGCTGCTACTTCAGCACAAAGAACATTTAATGATTTTACTGATGAAGGTCCAATTTTCTATAAATCTCAACAAGGAACAACAACATTATTACCACAATTATTACCAACTGATGCTGATTCTGATATGGAACATTTAGCCCCATCTACTACTACTGCAACATTAGTTACAAATCCAATTAAATATACTTTTGATGAATGTAATAATTCTGATTTACCTTCTTTTGCTTTAGAACAAACTATTGTTAAAGACCCATCTACTGCTAGTGGATATGTAACTAATGCTGATTTTTCAGAAACAGCCACAGGTGCAGACCATGAATCAAAGAATTTTACTAGAATTGCAAGAGGTAATAGAGTTAATACATTAACTTTAGCAGCAAATGAAGGTGAAGAAATGAAAATGACTCTTGATTTAAATACAAGGGCTGTTGAAAGTGTTACTAAACTTTATAACCAAAATAGTTTAGATAGTAAATATGTTTCAAGAGCAGGTGAAGAAGAGAACTTTAATTTATTTAATTATAATGAAGGAACAGAATTTATGACACCTTTCTTTTTCTCATCAGGTAAATTTACAATTTATGGGCAAGAATTCCTTAAAATGAGTAGTATGACATTAACTATTAATAATAGTTTAATTGATAAAAGATATATGGGTGGACACCGAGATATTAAGGAAGCACTTGCAGGTCAAAGATTGTATGAATTACAATTTAGTGCAGTTGTTACAGATGATATGCTTTTCACTCAATTATTAAATGAAGTAGAAAATGTAGGTACAAGTTCTGCACCTTCTACAACAACTGCTGGTTTAATTGAATTTGAATTTGAAAAAGATAATGGAGAATATGTTAAACTTCATTTAAAGAATTATTTAATTGATACAGCCACATGGAATATTCCTGATGATAAAGGTCCAATTACAATTGATGCAACAGTTAAGCCTAGAAGTTTATCGTTGTGTGAAGTCAATACTCATTGGGTTCTTCAGGGGTGATTAAATTGGTAACTAAAGAAGAGAAATTACAACGCCTTGAAGATAATCTTCAAAAAAAGTTAAAAACGCTCAAAAATAAAAAAAAGAAAAAACCTACTCTTAAAGTAGTAAAACAAGAAGAGGAGTAAAATTTAAATTCCATCACAGTATGTATGTAAAGTGGTAGATGGATGTGAAAAAATGTTAGAAGAAAAGATAACCGTAATAGATAAAAATGACTTGTTTATACCAAGTGAAAGTGAGTTGCATTATATTAAAGCAACACCCAACAAAGAAGAATATTTGAAAGTTTGGGTAAAACAACCTTCATGGCTTGAAGTTGAAAGAGCGATGAACTCGGTATTAAAATTAGATGCAAAAAATAAAGATGTTGATATTGATTTGAATGCGATGTATAGATATTGTGTTGAAAACTTTATTGAAAAAACTGAACCTCATTTAAGTTCAATAGATATATTAAGACTTACACCATTTGTTGGTAATCAAATGAAAGAAATCCTCCCAAATCCTCTTACGAGTATGCAGGGGGATGAAGCAAAAAACGAAGATTTAGAGATGCAGTTAGAATAGGGTCAAAAGACCCTAAAGTTGCCTCTCTAATGGTAGTTTACGCTTTGGCGCAAGCCTTTCAAATTAGCCCAATGGAAGTATATAAAATGCCAGCAGATTTAGTTATGGATATGTTAACGATTCATTTAGAAGCAGAAAAATATAAGCAAGAAATGATGGATAAGGAAATGAAAAAGGTTAAGTGATTTTATGTCTGAAGAATGGGATATGGGTCATCAACTAAAATATGTGCAAAAGCAATTAGAAAATACTATTGATTTATTTATGGGAGGTAAGGGTTTAATTGCTCAAGTAACTACTTTTCGTGATACTATTAAGGACACAGTTAAAGGTATGGCTCCCCTTATAGATAATTTAGGTAATTTACAATCAGCCCAACAAACATTAACAAATGTTACTCAAATTCAAACTGATGCTCAAGAAGCAGCAAATAATACATTTGATGCTTCTGTATTAAGTGAACACTTAATAGCATTACAAGCGATACAAATATCTATTGAGGAACAAACTGAACAAACTAAAGAGAAAATTCAAACTGATGCAGATGAAATAGAAAAAACTAGAGATAAAACTCACAGTTTAACTCAATTAAAAGAAGAATTATTAAATGTACATAAAGTTACTAAGGATATGGAAAAGACTAAATTACAAAGTATTTCTAATTCTAAAGCATGGACAGCGATGAGTAGGATTTTATCAGGAAGTGGATTATGGGCATTACAAAACAGAATTAGAGCAGTAATAGATGTTGCTAATATTTGGGAACAAAGTAAATTAAAAGCAATAGAACAAGATAATGAACAAATTAAAGTATTAAAACAATTAGTAGACTTTAAACAGAAAATAGGAGATACTACTAAAGCACTTATAAAGGCAGAAGATGAATATAACGCAGGAAAAGGAGATACCCTTTTACAGGAATTTGATTCATATAAATTAATGATGGCACAAGGTATAGAGAAAAAAGACGCAATAAAACTATTAAAGGAAGAACAAAAGGCACTTGGAAAATTAAGGGAATTACAAGAGAAAAAACAGTTTGGTAGTAAACTTGATAAAGATATTGCTGCTCAAAGGGCTAAAGTAAAACTTGCTGGTGAAAAAGGGGCTTTTGACAAAGTAACAGGTAAACAAGACCCAAAAAAGTTAGCAGAAAACATTGCAGATTATAAAGAAGAACAGAAGAAATTAAGAGAATTAACTGCAGAAAAATGGAAACAACGATTAAGATTTCAAGGAACGCGAGATAAAATTAATGATTTTAAAATGAGATTTGAAAAAGCCGGTGGTATGAAAATGATGATGGCTAAAGTTGGTCAAATGGCTTTATCTGCTTTAGTAGTAATAGCGGTAGTATTATCGGCAATAATTATCATAACTTCACTTATTAGTTTAGTTACTGAATTTAAAGATGGGTTTCAAGCAGTATGGGCAGGATTTGACTATTGGCTTCAATTTGCCTTTGATTTTATTTCAGGTTCTTTTGGTGTTCTTATTCAAGGTTTAGGTGAAATATGGGATGGTATTCTTGAAGGGAATATATGGAAAGTATTAGGTGGGATGCTTAATGTTCTTTTTGGTTTAATAGGGGTTATTTTAGGTGGACTAGTGGCTCTTTTTATAGTAGTAGTAGGGGGTATAGCCACTATTCTTTTCGGACTAGTAGTAGGTATGTGGGATTCTACTGTAAGTGTAGGTAAAAATATATTAAGAATAGTATTAATGGTTACTGCTATTACTCTCGCTGTTGGAATTTTCATAACATTTATTATTGGTATGCCGCTTTGGTTAGCAGCAATAGCAACTGCTGTTCTAGTGGCTGTAACTGTTGGAATAATAAAAGCCATTAAAAAACATATTGGTTTTATGGCATCAGGTGGTGTAGCAGATGGTTTAACTGTTGTTGGAGAAAAAGGCCCAGAATTAGTTAATTTACCAGCAGGTTCAAGAGTTCATAGTAATAAAGATAGTAAAAATATGGTTCAAGGTTCAAGTGTAACTAATAATATAACTGTAAATGTTACGGGTGGTATGGGTTCAAGTGATGCTGAAATTAGAGTATTAGCAAATAAGATAGGAAAAATGTTAGGTAGAGAAATTAATAGAACAACTAATACAGCGAGGTTCTAATTATGCCAAGTCAAACAGGTAATCATTATGTTCTTTTAACTTTGGCCTCAAGGTCAAATAATGAATCAGATTTAAGATATAATAGAGTTGCTTTAAAGGCTGAAACTATTTCTATCTCTACTAATAAAGATGTTATGGCAATACCTGTTCCTTTTAGTGGTATTAGTGGTGGTGAAGCAACAAAAGTCGCACTTGATTTTGGTGTCGCAACTAAAACTATTTCTCTTAGTGGTGTTATAACTTCTCAAGATGTTTATAAAGAATTCCATAAAAAAGATAAAAGTTATTTTACTGATAATAGTTTTACAGACCCAGTAATGGATGCTAATAATAGAATAAAAGTTAATATGGGTTCACATGAAGTATCACAATTAATTCATTCTTATGTTGATTCTTCTTTTAGACAAAAACAACAAAATTTTAATGAATTAATTATATTAATTAAATCTAAAGTAAATAAGGATTTCCAATATTATAGTGGTGTTACTGAACAAAGTGATATTGAAGATGCTAAAACAATACCATTTACTTATAAGGTTAGAGATGGAGATGGTGGAAGATTAGATGATAAACAATCCGGTGGTAGTTTTGGTGATTCTGAGTGGCCTGATACACTTGAAAATGATACTAGTAATTTAATTGGAATTACTGGTTTTATTAGAAGTTTTAGCACAACATTTACACCCGGTCAAAATTTTGTTGAGTTTTCTTTAGATTTTGAACAAGCAACTAATGCTTTAGGGAGATAATATGTCATACCAAACTTTTATCGGTGAAAAACAGTCATTAGTATTTCCTGTTATGGGGTATAGTTATTTGACTATTGATTATAATAGAGAAATTGCTGATAGAACACCTGATGTTGGTGATGCTAATACTGATACTACTGATGATATACCATATAGTATATTTGGGCATACTGATTCATTTACAATTTCTACTATTATTACACCCTATGATGTAAATGGATATAAATATTTATTTAAAGAAAAAGATAACCCAACGGGTAAAAATGGTATTACTAACTCAAAAAAGACTATGCCTCATAACCAATTCAAAACTATAAGTTATGTAAATGGAGATGGTAGTTCAACTACTACTAGTGATTCTCAACATCAATCTTATTCATATTTTACCGATAATCATAAAACACATGAGATGATGATATTTTATAATACTAATGTTCAATTGTCTTTAGTTAATGATACTTCTATTGAGCATAATCAACCAGCAGAATATAAAATAAGATTTACTGTTGTTGCTGATGGTGTATCAGATAGTTTAACTTCTGATGTAGTTATTAAATCTGATACTAAATCTAATATTAATTCGGGTTCAATAAATCTTTTAAATGGTTTTGATGGGGAAGGTAATTTTAAATCTTATGAAAAAATTGATAAAACTATTACTATGGCATCAACTAATACTTTTACAAATACCCCTACAAATACAGCAGGGCAATTTTTTGTTAACGGTGAAAAATTATATACTGAAAGTGGTCAAGTTTTTACTCATGCTGGAACAGTAACAAATACTTCAGGTAGTACAACTTCTATAGCAGCAGGACATTCAATAACTTCTAGTGAAGTATTGTATAGAGAAGGCCCAAAAGAAGCATTATATTTAGTTACCCCTTTTCACATTGGTGCATCATTTGATGCTAAAAGTGGAAAAATGATTGTTTTTATTAATAATGTTAAAATTGCTGAACAAGGTCATAGTTCAACACCTATTACTGATTTTTTATTTACTAGGGATAATTCTTACATTGGTGCTAAAATAACAGGAACACTATCAACTGATAATGTTGCAACTAATAGAAAACAATTTATGGGGGAAATACATGAGTTTGCAATAACTGATAGTTTTACACAAGAATTTAATAATACTAGCACCTTATTACCTACATATAGAAATTTATTATTATATTATCGTTTTGAGGAGATTGATTTATAATGACCGATAATGGTGATGGTATTGGTGGTGGAAATCTTCCTCTTTATATTATGAAAACAGGTTCAAAACCCGGAGATATTCCTACATGGGATAATACTTATTATGATACACCAACAACACCAATGGTTGTTTGTACTGATACATTATCAACAGCAAGTGTGGCTTGTTTTGAAATTAGAGATGATAATACTTTACCTCAAAATGGGTTACCTGTTGCAACGGGTGTATTAATAGATTATGCTAGTAATTATACTACTAGTGCTACTACTATTATTGTTGATACAATTGACCCAAGACAAAGATTTTCTATTGGTCATCAAGTATATAATTCTAGTGGTGTTTTATTAGGTACTATTTCTAGTATGACTAATATAGGTATAACTTTTACTAAAGCAATTGAAGTAGCAATTAATAATAATGCTGAATTATTCACTAGTATTGGTGTATCAAATTCAAATAAATATAATATATTAAATAGAGAATTTCCAAATACTGCCGCTACTTCTGCCTTGTACTTAGATAATTTAGCCAATACAAAAGGTTATAGAATAAAAAATGCAATAGTAGCAGCCGATGGCAGCACAGTTATAGAAGGTCAAATTTTATCAGGAATAGATATTACAGTTAATGATTATTTCGTAATAATATTTGCTGATAACCATTTAAAACATCATGTTGCTAAAATTACTAGTGTTGATACTGAT
>TARA_R110002110_G_scaffold40435_3_pt1 | contig 21854 bp, 26 predicted proteins | sample TARA_R110002110 | Tara Oceans TARA_R110002110 (sample SAMEA4397330) | marine metagenome | biome: Polar Biome; feature: [SRF] surface water layer (ENVO:00010504); material: water (ENVO:00002006), including particulate matter (ENVO:01000060) such as... | depth 5 m
ATAGGAAGTCCTACTTCCTATGGTTTTAGACATAGTGATAATGTAGCTATCGGAAATGAAGTCTTAAAATGTAATATTGAAGGGAGTAACAATGTAGCAGTAGGTAACTGCACCCTTAAATATAATACTGGAGGAAGTAATACTGTTTTAGGTAATATGGCAGCTTGGCGATACAGTGACAATAGCGGCGTCTTTATTGGATCTCGTGCAGGATTTTGTACAGAATCAGGCTATGGCAATACAATTGTAGGTGCAACAGCTTATAACTACGGGCAAGGAGGATCGAGAAACACAGTTTTAGGATATGGAGCTTTACTTGGAGTTGCTTGGAACTCAGAAATTACCGGAGATGGAAATACAGCATTAGGATATCAATCTGGTGAGAATGCAGAAGGGAATTCATATAGCAACATTTACATAGGTCACAAAGCAGGACCAAGCGCTGCATTAACAGAATCATGTCAACTATATATAGGAATCGGAGCATCATCTGTTCCACTTATTAAAGGAGATTTCCGTCAAAATTGTGTAACTATTAATAACTGTTTAAAAGTTACTCAAGCAAGTGGTTCTTTTATAGGAGACGGATCTGGATTAACTGGAATATCGGGAGCAGGTTTTCCATATGCCGGTATTGCAAGAATATCAGGCTCATTAATAGTATCACAGAGTGCAGCTACAGGAACAGCAGTAACAGTTCAAAACGGACATACCATATTAGCTCAAGTATCACAGTCATTAAATTTCAATGACGATACAGCAGCAGCTTCTGGCGGAGTACCGCTAGGAGGGTTATATAGAAGTGGGAACTTTATAGCAATAAGACTAACATAATAAGAATATGCCAACAGTAGGGAATTTAACAATAAGCGGTTCATTAACAATAAGCGGATCATTAATATCATCTGGTTCAACAATTGGTGATCAACATCAAGTATATATCAGCGGATCAACAGGAGATAATATTATTCCTGTAACAGGATCTTTTACTAATCTAGGAAATTTCTCTAGCATTCTTGGAGGAGTAAGTCAATCAATAACTAGTACAGTTTCCGATTGCAGTACAATTGCCGGAGGTAGTTTTAATATAATAGAAACTAATGAAGCTTTTATTGGTGCAGGTCGAACTAATACTATAAATAATTTTGCTCAATTTGCAACCGTTGTAGCAGGGCAAAATAATATAGTATCAAGTAGTGGCAATTGGGCTTTTGTAGGCGCTGGTTGTTCTAACTTAGCTCAAGCAGCAGCATCTGTAGTAGTAGGAGGTAAATTTAACAGTAGTTCAGCACAATGTTCAACAATAGTAGGAGGGTATAAGAACTCGATTACAGGTACAACCGCAGGAAATTGCGGATTTATCGGAGGAGGATGTAACAATAAGGTCTCAGAAACATTAGGAGTAATAACTGGCGGCCAGTCTAATGAAATACTAATATCACCAAATGGTGTAGGATTTGGCTTTATAGGAGGCGGTCAACTTAATACTCTCGGACACGGTGGCGCCGTACTAGTAGGTGGAGGACAAAACGATGCTTGCGGATGTTTATCTTTTGTAGGTGGAGGATTTTGTAACAATAATAATGCCTGTTACGGTGTAGTAGTTGGCGGATGTAAAAATGATATATCTTCCACGGTTTGTAGATCCTCAATAGTAGGTGGTGATGCAAATGAAATGTCTGGGAGCTACTCATCAATAGTTGGCGGTAACGCAAACTGTACAGAGTCCCCTTATACATTTATAGGAGGTGGACAATCTAACCATATTATGTTAGGAACTGACTGTTTTGCAGCAATCGTTGCAGGATGTAACAACTGCGTATCAGGTTCAGCAGGAGCAGCTAATAGCGGATTTCAGTTTATAGGAGCAGGTAAAAGCAATAGAGCAATGGAGATATTTGCTACTGTTGTTGGAGGTAATTTAAATCATGCATGTCAATATTATAGTTTTATCGGAGGCGGTGAATCTAATAATACTACCTTTGGAGCAAATGATTACTTCTCAGCAATCGTTGGAGGATGTAAGAATACTCTTAGCGGTGATCATAGTTTTTTAGGAGGCGGATCAAATAATACACTAAATGGAAATTCAATATTTATAGGAGCTGGTCAGTTAAACACAGGCTCTGGCGCTCATAGTGTGGTAGTAGGAGGTTGTCAAAATGACAGTTCTCAATGTCTAAGTTCTATAGGAGGAGGGTACAATAATAAAATATACGGTCCTAGGGATTCTAGTACAATCGCTGGTGGACATTCTAATACAATATCAGGCAGTGGTAATTCATTCATAGCAGGTGTAGGTAACACTATATGTGCTGGAGCATCAACTGCATTAGTTTTAGGATCGAGTATAAACATTGGGACTGGGCAATCAATAGGCAATTCTACAACATATGTACAGAACTTAATAGTTACCGGATCAGCAACAGCCGATGCAATACTTAAATTAAGTGTTAGAACAACAGCACCAACCCCACAAACAGGAATGATCATTGCATCAGGATCTGCAAGTACTAATAAACTATACTACTATAATGGTTCTTCTTGGAACGCATTATTTTAAACTAATTATTTAAAAAGATAAAATGGAAAATTTTTGGGAAATACACGATTTGAAAAGAGAGATAAGTAGCGGACTAATTACCACAGCTTCTTTTTCCTGTAATACTGAGTATTCTAGTTCAGTCGGATATGTATCATCTAGGTCAGTAGGAGAGACAAGCTTAATAGCGAAATCTCCATCAGATGTGGATTTTGTAGACTACTCCAACCTTACTCAACCTATAATTTTAGGGTGGATAACAGGAAGTATAGGAAAAAGCGGTATAGAAACAGCTAATTCAGCTTCGATAGCATCTATAGTCGAATATCGATTAGCTAAAACAGAAGAGACAGGAACTCCTTGGGAGTAGTTGGTTTTTATTAATTTTTTTCTTATATTACATTTAAAATTACAATTAAATGACAGTTATATTCCATATAGATGGAGGGTTAGGTAAGCATATTATGGCTACTGCACTCCTTAAGGTAATTAGAAATAATCATATAAAAGATAAAGTATACGTAGTTTGTGCATACCCTGACGTTTTTAAGCATAACCCTGCAGTAGATAGAGTTTTTAAAAACGGCGAACATGGGTCTTTTTATGCAGACTATATTCAGGGTAAAGAATCTTCTTGTAAGCTATACTACAACGACCCTTATACACAATCAGACTTTATTTTAAATCAAAAGCACCTGCTGGTCATCTGGGCAGAACAGTACGGATTAGTATACAACGGTGAAACTCCGCAGATATACTTAACACAATCAGAGATAGATTACTTCTCTCCTTTCTACAATACCGACAAACCTATCTTAGCTATTCAACCAAATGGAGGCCCAACAAACCAGGGATTTAATTACTCCTGGACTAGAGATATTCCTGAAGCCGTCGTTTTAAGCGTAATAGAAGAATTTAAAGACAGTTATACGATCGTTCACATAAAAAGAGAAGATCAGAAGCAATACCCAGATACTTTACATGCATTAGATAACTTTAGAAGTATCGCAATTCTGTTACAATTATCAGAAAAAAGGTTATTAATAGATTCTTTTGCAATGCACTTAGCAACAGCATATAATCTTAAATCTACAGTATGCTGGTCAACTACAATACCAGAAGTTTTTGGATACGATATGCATGATAATATAAAAGCAAATAAGTTTACCCTCCAGGCATCATTTCCAAATAACCTATACCAGCCATTCTCTCTAGCACAAGACATAACAACATGTCCATACAGTAAGTTAGAGGATATATTCGATACTGAGAGCATTATTAATTCAATTAAACAATAGATGGAAGAAGCAATAACTTGGACTTATGAAAGCCAACCCATTGAGAATATCTCAGATATGCCACTTAATACATACGGGTTTATATACGAAGTAGAACATATTCCATCTGGAAGAAGGTACTTAGGAAAGAAAGTACTCTATTTTGAACGAAATAAGAGACTAGGGATAAGAGCATTAGCAGCTCTGAAAGAAGAAAGAAAACTAAAGGGGATAGGAGGAAGAACTCCATTAAAACAAAAAGTAGTAACAGAATCAGACTGGAAAACCTACTACGGGTCACAAAAAGAAATTTTGCAACTAGTTAAAGAGGGAAAAACAACTGATTTTAGTAGAAAAATACTGAAGTACGTTAGGGATAAGAAACAGTTAACGTATTTTGAATGTAAATACCTATTTATAAATGAGGTATTAGAGAGAAGTAACAAGTACATTAACGATAATATACTCGGTAAATTTTATAGAAAAGATTTTTTCAATGATAAAACTTAAACAAATTGTAGGTCTGCCATCACTACATTACCATTTAGAAAACGATCTCTCTTTATATGAGAATGTCTACCGTTATTCTAGCGATAGGTTTATACAACTATTTAGCGAAGCAAGAGATGCTTGGAGAGACGGTCTTATCGAACTTAGTGAAGAGGATAGTACTTTATTAGAAACTACAGATATAGGAGAATACGGGAACTACGAAGGTGGGAAAGTAGCATTAGACTTGCCAATGCTGGATGAAGCTGAATACCAAGGGAAAGACGTCCCTTTAAATAAGCCAAAACGTGGAGGATCTAAAAAGTTCTACGTATATACAAAAAATAAAAAAGACAATGTTGTTAAAGTTTCATTTGGAGGTACTACAGGACTTAATGTTAAGATAGATGAACCAGGAGCAAGATCTTCATTCGCAGCAAGACATAAATGTGCAACTAAGAAAGATAAAACAAAACCAGGATACTGGTCTTGTAATATTGGACGTTATTGGAAATCACTAGGTGGAAAAAGAAACTTCTCAGGATACTGGTAGACCTTATATTGAAAATGAAGATATAAGAACCTTTGGAAAAGAAACTTCCGAAGACGATTTAGTATGGCATAGAGACTACGAAGATCGTATAATAGAACCTCTTAACGAAACAGATTGGAAATTTCAATACGACAATAATAACCCAGAGAGTTTAAGACGACTATTTATAAGAAAGGGTGTATACCACAGGTTAATTAAAGGCACCGGAGATTTAAAACTAAAAGTAATAAAATTATAAAAAAGCATATAAAGGACAAGGCAAATGAAACTATCAAGTATTATTCTTAACGAAAACAACTACAGTCAACAAGCATCTTCATTGGAGAACGAAATAGAAAAACATTTCAAACAATTTAACCCTTCAGTAAGTATGGCTGAATATCACCAAGATAGGAGAGATGATGATCCGTTAAAAGGCAAAGGGTTTGGCCATGTATCACTTAACGTAAAAAAGGATATACCAGAAGATGACTTTAATTCTATTAAACAAATAGTTTCTAATAAAGGATACGAAATAAGAAATTCAGAAAATGAATTTGAATCAGATCCTGGGGAAAGAGACTATTATCCAAAAATTAATTTTAATTTTAATTTAGAAAAGTCATAATGAAACTTTCCCAAATCCTGTTAGAAGGACCTCTTGAATATGATCCTGATTTTAATCGAGAGATTGACAAGATACAAGATAAAGGAGGAAAGTACTTAGGTTCAGGTGATTACGGTTCAGTTTACCTTCTTAACGGTAAAGCTGTGAAAGTAACTACAGATCAAGATGAATTGGATCATGCAGAAATTCTTAAAGGTAAAAAAACTAACAACTTTGTATATATCTACGATGTAATAAGATTACAAGATAAGTTAGGTATTATATCAATGGAGGTTTTAGGAGAATACAAAGGTGATATACCTGAAGAATTTATTCAAGCATTGGAAAAAGAAGCATCTAATTACGGAATAGATCCATTAGAGCTTGATATTAGACCTGACAACTTTATGGTACACCCAAAATCAGGTAAATTAAAAATGACCGACGTTTAGTTGCTTATACCCATTATATTTCGTATATTTACTTAATAAGTATGTACTATGGAATATACCTTTTTATTAGGTTCGATAGAGAACGTTTTAGGGAAAAGTAATAAAAGAGCTAGAAATAATTATGCTTTTCATTGCCCTTTCTGTAATCACCGCAAACCCAAGCTAGAAGTAAACTTAGCTACCAACGAAGAAGGAAAGAACTTCTGGGAGTGCTGGGTATGCAAAACTCGTGGTCAGACTATATACTCTCTGGTCAAGCAACTTAAATTACCAAAAGGAGAGGCACAAGAACTACTTAAGTACGTTAAAAAAGGAAAGACGTATGAATATAAACTTGAAGAGGTTGTTGAACTCCCAAAAGAATTCCAACCACTATACTCAGCTACTAAGACTTCAGTCATAGCAAATAAAGTTAGAAAATACCTGTATGAGAGAGGACTTAGCGACGATGATTTTATTAAATATAATATTGGATATACAACAAGTGGAGAATATGGAGGAAGAATTATTATTCCAAGCTATTCTGCATCCAATAGGCTCAATTACTTTGTTGGAAGAACTTACGAGGGAGCTTACTTTAAGTATAAAAACCCGGAAGCTTCTAAAGATATAATTTTTTTTGAAAATTTAGTTAATTGGAATCAACCAATTATATTATGTGAAGGTGCTTTTGATGCTATTGCCATTAAGCGAAATGCAGTGCCAATACTAGGAAAAAGCCTATCTCCCTCACTTTGGAAACAACTACTTACAGCAAAATTAACAGATATATACATTGCATTAGATACCGATGCACAAACCCAAGCTCTAGAAATAGCAGAAAAACTAATAGCTGCTGGATTTAGAGTATTTTTAATTGAACTACCTGGTAAAGATCCTTCTGAAATGGGGTTCAAAGAATTTACTAAGTTAGTACAGAACGCAACAGAACTAGATTTTTCTAAATTAATGTTGCAAAAACTAGATTTATGATTAGGCAAGGAACGAATATTCTAAAAGAAAATTCAAAAAACAGATTAGACTTCAAACCAGAATTGAAGCAAATAAACTTCTTAGATAGGAGGGTGTACAAAAGGAAAGAAGGAACATTCTACCCTTCTGTTACTACTATTTTACAATATATGCCAAAAAACAAATTTTTTGACAATTGGCTTAAAGATGTAGGACATAACGCTAATCTTATTATGAGAAAAGCAGGAAAGGAAGGAACACAGGTCCACGAAGCAGCGGAAGCACTGGTGTTAGGCGAAGAAATTCACTGGATGGACGATTACGGAAAAGCTAAATATTCTCAACTAGTATGGGAAATGATTTTAAAATTCTATGATTTCTGGACTACTCATAAACCAGAACTTATATCTACAGAAGAGTTTGTATACTCAGATAAATTCAAGTATGCAGGTACAGCAGATTTATTAGTAAAAATGGATGGAGAAATTTGGCTACTTGACATAAAAACTTCAAATAACCTACATAGATCTTATAATCTTCAGTTAGCAGCTTATGCAAAAGCAATCGAAGAAGCAAAAGGAATTAAAATACATAGAACCGGCATTATATGGTTAAAAGCCAGTACAAGATCAGCATCTAAAAAGAAAGGATCTTATCAAGGCAAAGGTTGGCAAATAAAAGCTATAGATGAAATAGATTATAATTTCGATTTATTTCAAACTATATATAAACTATACCTATTAGAAAACCCTAATACGGAACCTATTTATAAGAGTTACCCAACCACATTAAAACTATAATATATGAATAAATCACTGCTTTTATTACTGATAATTTTAATTACAGGATGTGCTTCTTTCCAACTAAGCACTTTAAACCACGACCCGGTATATGTTATTGAAGGCTCTGATGCTGAAATAACAGTAATTGATAATGAATTTGAATTACGTAATCTACTTAGAACTAATTTTAAGTTTAGATACGATTTCGCTCAGTATGCGATAAGTCAGCCTAGATCATTTGATTGGAATAACCGTGTATTAGGTAATAGGTATAGTTTCTATACTCCTTATTGGAGTAGGACCCAAATGTGGAATGATTGGGTATGGGGCTACAATTCATATTCACCTTATATGTGGTCACCATTTAGGTACGATAGTTGGGGATATAGTAACTATGGTTGGAATAACTACGGTTGGAATAACTACCAAAACAATTGGGGATGGAGACAAGGACGGAATAACTACGGCTGGAATAACCGTTATAACATTAACACAGTTCGTATTAACGGCATTAGAGGTAGAACAGCAACTATTTATAATAGTAGAGTAACAAACAATACAGTAGCAAATGATAAAACTAGCAAACCTAATCTTCGAAGCGTCACAACGACCGAAAGCAATAGTAATGGCGGGAGGAGCAGGAGCAGGCAAATCGTACCTAATAGACAAATTAGGATTAATAAGCCTCCCAATGTTCAACCCAGACAAGTACGTAGAAGACCCTCAACATCCGTACTACAACAACCTATCAGCAGCCAGCGGACAAGTAGACAAAGACGTCCAAGCAGCGGCGGAGACAGGTAAATCCCTTGTATGGGATACTACAGCATCTAATCCAGCTAAGATAAAGAACCTTATTGAAAAAGGGTATGATGTATATATGGTAATGGTGTATACACATCCTATGGTAGCTTTTATTAACAACTTTTCCCGTGAAAGAAGAGTACCAAAAACCGCAGTATTTTCTACTTGGAGAAATGTTTATAAATTAATAGATGACTATACAAATTTATTAGGTGATAACTTTTCTTTATTTGTAAATCTTAGACAAGATAAATTTGGAAAAGAAATAGAAGAGTTTAACAAAGCAGCAGAAAGAGGTGCTTCCGGTGTAGCAGATTACCTTGAATCTTATATTGAAAAGACAGGAGGAAAAGAAGCATACGGATCAACTTTCAGAAAACCCTTCGACCTTCCTAGTAATGATGCAAAAAAAGCTTTTGAAGAAGAAAATAGAAATATTGAATTTGATAGAGGAAACGAATCTATGCACAAAGAGTTGAAGAAGTATTGGTTCAAGTTTTTTGATAAGAACGGTATAGGACCTGGTGATGATAAAATGAATAAGAAGGTAGATACAATAGAAAGAGGTTATATTAGAAATAAAGAAAGAGAGAAAGAAGTACTAGTTAACATAGCATCTATGCTTACTGATAAGGAATTTCAAGATCAACTTAAACATTCTGATGTTGCAGAAATAGATAGAAAAGTTCAAACATTCTTAAAATGATAGCACTTTACCCAGGAGCATTTAAACCACCTCATAGAGGCCACTTTGAAGTCGTTAAAAGCCTTTTAAACGGGGCTCATGGAGGAAAAGTCTATAACATAGAGAACTATACAGATGCTGGAGTAAGTATACTTCAAGGCAAAGGCGATAAACTAGCTCCTATTAATAAGGTTTTAGTATTTATAGGAGGCGGAGAAAGAAATGGCATTTCTAAGGAAGAATCAAAAGCTGTCTGGAAGATATACGCAAAATACCTACCCGGATTGGTAGTAATGGATGGAGAAAAAAATCCATTATTCGCAGCAAAAGACTTTGCTAAAGCAAACCCAAAAGAAAACTTCTATGCAATTACAGGAGTAAGGTCAGAAGAAGATTTAATTGACTTAAAAAGAATTACTGCATTTAAAAATAGAGAAAATGTAGAAGGCTTAGCAATACCTTCTCCTAAAGGAGCTAACGTTAGAGCTACAGATTTTAGAAAAGCTATCCTATCAGGTAACTTAGATCAAGTATTGGATTTTTTTCCTAGTGAACTATCTAGAGAAGAGATATTAAAAATAATGAATATGTTAAAAGCAAGTATAATAGCAGAAATAATGCAAGAAGACTTAAATAATAAGTTAGAAGGTATTTTTGAATCAAATGTCGTAGAAGGAGGTACTACTGGTACAGCAATCGCAGCAAGTGGAGTTAGTAGATCAGAAGATAAAGCAAAATTGATAGACTTTTACAAAGCTCTTCTTCCTAACGTAGATACAGAAGAATTCTTAGTTATATTTAATCAAGACCATATCAGGATACAGAATAAGCAGGAAGATCAAAAAAGAGGATTCGACTATACTGAATTCATGCCAGCTATGAATGAAAATATAAAATCAGAAGTAACAGAGCAAATAGCATCTATATTAGAGTACATGATAGATCAGAAAATGAATATTCAACCTCTACCAGAAGTAAAGTTAAAGTATGATGAAGAAAATGCTAGTAACTTCTTCGGTAAGACAGCATACTATGATCCTAATAGTAAAGAAGTAGTACTTTATGTTGTTGGAAGGCACCCTAAAGACGTATGTAGATCGTTTACTCATGAAATGATACATCATAAGCAGAACTTAGAAGGAAGACTTAAAGGTATAGGTACAACAGATACAAATGAAGATGACTACCTAATGGAGATTGAAAAAGAAGCATACCTAGAAGGTAATATTACTTTTAGAAACTGGGAAGATTCGGTTAAGAATTAGTTGCTTAATTGAATTATTTTTCTTATATTAAGTTAAATAATAAAGGTTATGACTAGAACACAAGTAGCAGAAGTAATTAAAGAAATCTACCCTAAAGTAGAGCAACATTACGGACACTCCAAATTTCAGGAATGTAGTCCATACGTAGAAATACACCATAATATTTACGCTCGCTACAGTGGAGAGGTAGAAGCACAAGGGGAGCAAGACGACTGTCATGCAGAGTATGATAGGATTGATAATAGTATAATTGTATACTACCCTAATATGCAAAATAAGAAGCATATTATAGAGACATTAATTCACGAATACCAGCATTACCTTCAGTCTCCAAGCTGGATGTCTAGGTATTATAAAATGGGGTATGATTATAATAACCACCCTTACGAAAAAGCAGCAACATTAGAAGAACTAAATTGGAATAAAATATGAGCAATAGCATAATTGATTTACTAGAGGCGTATCCTCTACCGGAACAGAAAGAAACCCCACCTTATAAGATATACTGCGATATGGATGGAGTATTAACTAATTTTGAATCTAGATTTGAACACTATTCTGGAATGTCTCCAAAAGAGTACGAAAGTAAAAACGGAATCTCTGCATTTTGGGACCTAATAGACGTACAGGTAGGTTTGAAGTTTTGGTCTCAAATGGATTGGATGCCTCAAGGGAAAGCTTTGTGGGAATTTATAGCTCCATACAAACCAGATTTATTAACATCACCATCAAGAGATAATAACTCAAGGTTAGGTAAGAACTTATGGGTCAAAGAAAATTTATCTCCTAATCCTAAAGTTATATTTGCTTATTCAAAAGATAAACAAAGATATGCCAATGAAAATAGCATTTTAATAGACGATAAAAAGTCGAATATTAATGAATGGACATCTAAAGGAGGAATAGCTATAAGATGTAAAGACGGAGATGTATCATCAGTTATTACTAAATTAAAAGAATTAGGGTATGAGTAAAGAATCGTTACTTAAAAAAGAATTTAAACAATCAGATGTAGAAAGAGTAAGAAATTTAGTTAATAAGGACTTTTCTTCAAAAACTAAGTTATCAATCGGCTATAAAAAGGTAATTAAAAAATACAGTGAAGGTGATGAATGGGAAGAAGACGGCAAGGTATGGACAATTAAAAACGGCCTTAAACAAAACAAAACAAAACTAGACTCAGCTAAGAAAGCATTAAGAGTACCCTTAACGTGCCCTAAATGCGGCGGTACTATGAAACACTGGTTAGCTAAGAAAATGTTTAAGATACACGGATTTTGCTTTGATCCTTGTACAGTAGGTATGGAGCATCAATTAAGAATAGCAGGACTATACGATAAGTATGAGCATAGAATGATGCAAGGTAATATGAAAGCTTTTGCTAAGGATATGGAACAATGGGCAATGGAACTGGTAAATGAAACATCTTCATTTGTAACTGAAGCAGGAGATATAGAAGAGTGGAAATCAAACTCTGGAAAATCTGATGAACTTTTAGGAAACCTTAAACAATATTTATCACATCTCTCTGAACATATAAAGTAGGCATATTTATATATAAACCTACTTTTAGTAATGACACAAAAACAGCTTTTAGAATCTGTATTAAAGGAACTTTCTTGTATTAAGAAAGACCTGCCTAATAATGATCTTAAATTAATGCAGAAAGACGTAGAAGATATGAAATTAAATATCTCTGACCTTAAGTATACACTTCTCAACCCAGATAATGGTGTTATAGTTAATACGAATAAAAATACTGATTTTAGAGTAGGAATGCAGTCAAACGAAAAAGATTTTCAAAATAAACTATCAGAGTTAAAAGATCTTAGAAGGTGGAAAGAAAGTGTATCAAAAGCATTATGGATTATATTTGCATCATTAGCAGGTTTAATAGTAAGAGCATTAGCACAAATAGTAGATAAATCATAATGGCTAAGAAAAAGAAAATATCTTCTGATATGTATGCTTATATGAGAGAGCTTATACAAGAGTCCCTCCGTGACTGGTTCAATAAAGAAGATTGGGTCAGAATAGCTTCAGATGGTTCAATAGCAGGTCCCTGTGGAACTTCTAAAAATAAAAAGAACCCTGATAGGTGCTTGCCTAGAAAAAAAGCACAAAGTCTAACGAAAGGCGAAAGAGCCGCTACTGCTTCAAAAAAGAAAAAAGCAGGAGGTAAAGGAAAAACAATCGTGAAAAATACAAAAAAAGCAACAGTTAAGAAAGAAACTAAAGGCGCACCAGATGGACACTATTTTACTAAATCAGGTAACTTAGTAAAAGGACGAATTAGTAAAGATGCTAAAGAAAGAGGAGCTAGATTAAGTGATCCTAAGGATAAACAGAGATCTAAAGTTCCTAAAGTAACTCAGTATACAGAAACTTCTAATCCTCAAGACGGTAAAGCAGCACCTTATGGTTCAGGTTATAAACCTGTAACTAAAGAAGATCTTACTAATTTAGTAGTGGGTATGATTCATGAAATAAACTCCGATAATAAACAAGTTAATTTTGGATACGATTTAGAAGCAATACAAGCTGTTGTTGATTATTTAAAGAGTAATTATAAAGAAGGTATAGATTATGAATTTCATATTGGTAGAGGAGATGATTTACCTAATGCCATTACCTTTAAAAATCCTTCATTACAAAAAGATTACGATTTAAACGATATGCTAAATGTAGCACAGAGTGATGAAGATAGGTACGATGCCTATACGGATGACGATTTAAATGAGAAAAAAGACGACAGGTGTACTAGAATAGCTAAAAGCAAATACGACACATGGCCATCAGCTTATGCTTCAGGAGCAGTAGTAAGATGTAGAAGAGGTGATATATGGAAAAACGATAAATAATGAAATTAGCGCAGATTATTCTTGAAAAAGAAGAAAACACACAAGTAGATTCGGCTCTTAAACAGACCTTTGATAAATTAGGTAAAGAACTAGCAAGTAGTTCTGATGATATAGTTCAAGATCAAAATAATGTTAACGAAGCAGCAGGAGTTATACTAGTTGCCGGAATTGCATTAGCTATTCCAGAAATAGTAAAAATAGTAGGTAAAGTAACTAAAGCAGCTGGTAAATTCCTAGGAGGTAAAGGAGCAACAGGAGATGCAATTATAGCAAAAGCAGAAAAAATGCACCACCTACTTCTTAAACCAATAGAATGGGCATTAACTAAATTAGGCTTACCTAAAGATAAAGCACACAAAGCAGCCGGAATTATACTAACCTTAGTAGTAGCAGGACTTATGGTAGCATCAGGTGCTGGAGCTTATAAAGCAGCTTCCTCAGGATCTTCGGCATTAGCAGGAGTAGAAGGAGCATTAACTGCTGTAAAAGGAGGAGAAGTAACTAAATTTATTACTAAAGCATTAGCAGCAATATAGGTAGTAAATATTTAAAAAATCAAGATGAAGCTATCTAAGTTAATATTAGAAAATAAAGAAATTAAATATACGCCTCTTCCTTTTGCATACAATGCATTAGAGCCTCATATTGATGAAGAGACTATGAAAGAACATTTTACCAAACATTTTAAAGGGTATGTAAATAAACTTAATGACGCTCTTAAAGGTAAAAAAGAGGTAGACGGAGATATAATTAAGGTACTGGGTGATATAAAAAACTACGATGATAAAGTTAGAAACAATGCAGGTGGAGTTTACAATCACGAACTTTACTTCAATATAATCACCCCAGAAGGAAGCAGTACTCCGGTCGGAGAATTAAAAGACGAAATAATTAAAAAATACGGTGATTTTAGTAAATTTAAAGAGGAGTTTATAGAAGCAGGGCTATCTAGATTTGGATCAGGATGGAGTTGGTTAACGCTTACTAAGAGCGGTTTAAAAATACATTCAACTCCTAACCAAGATAACCCTTTAATGAGTTATTCAGAAATAAAAGGAATACCGTTAATTGGGATGGACGTATGGGAACATGCTTACTACTTGAAACATAAAAGTAAAAGAGGAGATTATATAAAAGATTTCTTTAAAGTCTTAAATTGGGATAAAGTAGAAGATCTTTACCAGAATACAAAAAAGTAACATGAAAATAACAGATGTGATTAAAGACTTAGTAAAGGAGGGGAAGTTGTCTGACTTTGGGAAAAACAACACACCTGCTGCACTAGCAAAAGAAAAGGAGATAGAAGGGAAAAAAGTTAAGCCCATGGACTCTATAGAAGACCTTGACTTGAATACCCTGGGACGAAATGTTACTATAAAGGAATATAGATACGGACCTATGAATCCTGGAGATGAAAAAGGTTCAAAACAGTTTTGGCAAGATAAAGCAGATCTGTGGGATACATCAGTCGAAGCTGCAAAAACTTCTAGATGTTCAAACTGTTCAGCTTTTAATCAGAAACCTGCTACTTTAAGTAAAATGGCAAAGGCATTAGGAAACGAAGGAAAAAAGATTGTTAAACAAGCTAATCTAGGTTTTTGTGAGTTTTTCTGGTTTAAATGTGCTGGCGCTAGAACTTGTGACGCCTGGGTAGGAGGAGGTCCTTTAAAATAAATCTACAAAGAAGCAATGAAAAAATCAGAATTATCTAAGTTAATAAGAGAAGGACTTTGGGCTAATATAAATGCTAAAAAAAAAGCAGGAAAGAAGTCCTCTCACGGTAACTCCAAAGCTTATAAAAAAGCAAAGAAAGCAGGCAACGCTTTAGAGAAGACTAAAAATGAAACTATTACCACATTGGATAATATTACTCTTTTGAGTGTTATAGATGGGAAAAGGAATCTAGATAGCGATCAACTCCGTAGTATATTTAACGATACAGTCGGTACGTTTTACATTTACACTAATGAAGAAGGTGAATACGAAACTACTAAGAGAGTAACAAAAAAGCAAGCTTTGGACTATGTAGACTACTATAATTCTAGGCTTAAAGGAGAAAAAGAAAAGGTACAAAAAATCGGTGGTCCATTAGGAGTTTTAGGTATAGAATCAGAACTGCAATTTAAAGTAGGAGAACTACAAGCAGATACAACAGCATTCTCAACCAATGAAGGAGAACATGAACCAATGAATCCAGGAATTCTAAAAAAAAGATTAGGTAAACTTTCATGCAGTAAGGTAAAAACAGCAAAAGGAAAATTAAAAGATAAGGGCACTACATACGCTAAAGCTCTTCAACGTTACCTTAATTACCAATGCCAATGATATTAACTCAAAATACACTCAATAGAGACGCTTATTTCGTTAATGCTACAGAAGAAATAGAAATTCTTAAAGATAAAAACTGTGTAGACTTATTTGATCAGAATGGGTACCACTTAACTAAGGCCGAACAGTCTTTTTTAAGTTATAATGGCTATAACCCTGTAGAAAGAAGGCATGAAGATTGTTTAAGGTATGATTGGTTAGTTTGGGATAAAAGAGAAGGGGCACATATTAATCATTCGGATCTATTTGAAAGAAAAGGTTTTAACGATCATGCTAAAGAACAGCTACTGGCTTTAACGCCTGATAACCCTATGCTTTATAAGCTAATAAAGATGAAACCCAAATGGGGTATAGACATCTCTATAGATTATGTCTCTACAGATGCAGTATTTGAAGTATTTCATTATGAATGGGATTCATTTATATATGATGAAGTAGTCGATAAAAAGTTGGAAATAGAAACTTTTGTTCGTAACTTAGACTGGGATGATGCAGCGAACAAACTTTGGAAAATTAAGGATGAGTGGTATAACTTAGATTTTTTTGCACAAACACAATGGAGAACAGATTATTTCGGATTAGCACCAGAAAAGTTTAAAAACGTTATTTGGGAAGTCTAATCTATTTATTTATACAGCTATATTAAACTTATACAAGAGATGACTTATCAAGAAATAAAAGACCGTCTTTCTAAATGTGAATATGCATTGGGAACAATTAAGGACGGAACCTATTCTAATCTATCTAAACAGGATATGGAAAAAACTAAACATAAATTAGAAGTACTTAAAGAATCGTTAACAACACAGTTATCAACTTTGAAAGAAGAAGATGAAATGGATCCTGGGTATGTTTCTACCGATGATGAAGATAAAGCAGCAGATTTAGCTAAAGATGGAGTGAAAGTAAAACTTACCTCAGAAAATGAAGGGATGGCTTTCGATACTAAAGAGACTAAAATTATTGCAAAAGAAGTAGGCAAAGCATTAATAGAAGCATTAAGAGAATCTGGTGATGAAATAGAAACGATAAAGGCTCTTAACATAGGAGAAAGTAGTTTTGACATTTACGTCAAATATAAGAACGATTTTGAAGATGAATTCTCTTTTTATATTGAAAAAGATTCTTTACATTTAGTAGACTTTAGTTTTGATAAAGATGTAGGAGAAGTAGGAGTAAAACCTTCTGGCGAACCTATTGTACATGGAGATGTTATAAAAAATAACTTAGTTAAACATTTCTCAGCTATAAATGAGAAACAAAGCGTAAGCCAGAAATGGGCAAATGATAAAGGTCCATTTAAAAAAGGACCTTGGTGGAGAGATATAGATATTATGACTGAAGAAGAGACAGAAAATCAAAAATATCTTAGAATGCTTGACCTATATAAAAAAGCATCAAGAGTACATAGAGATAAATTACGACCGCAGTTAGAAAAAGCAGCAAACCAGATAGGAATAAAATTACAATTATCTGAAGCCCCTGATGGAATGTACTATATTAAAGTAGATATTAGAGATGCTCGACAAGCAATAGACCTATTAGACGATAGGTACAGAAAGGAAGTTACGTTCAGTGGTTCCGATCTATACTACTTTAATAACGAACAAACAGCTTACGACGTATATCACGATTTTGCTGCTGGTGATATAGAAGTATCAGATACCAATCTTGACCTGTTTGCAGAAAGTAAATTAAAAGAAGGTGAAGCACCTGAAGGAGGAATGGATCAAGGAGGAGACTTAGATGTAGGTCATCAAGACGATGAACCTAGTATGCTTAAGAAAGACGCTTATGATATTGCAGTATATGCAGCTAAATTATATAAGCAGCTTGATAAGTACGATCAAATGGATGGAGAAGTTGATTTTCCACATTGGTGGCAAAAGAAAGTGACATTAGCTAGACAGTACATCTCATCAGCTCAACATTACTTAGATGCCGAAGAAAAACAGCCTATGATAGATGCTTTAGCACTTCAAGAAGGAGTATTCGACCAGTACGATGCTTTACCACCAGGCAGAGGCAACCTAGACTTCAATGACATCTTATACCTTAGAGGAGCAGTAGCAGATCTTAAAGACGAAATAGCTCAGATATATAGAGATATGGAACAGGAAGCTGAACCAGAGGGAGGCCCAATGGCAGACATGTATGGAACTCTTCTTAATAAAGCAGAAACAAAATTATATAGAATGCAAAAACAAATTGCAGACTATGATATGAACGAAGGAAAGCAGACAGAAGCAGAATTAAAAGATAAATGGAGAGAGTGGAATAAAAAACATCCTAAAGATCAAATTGACTGGAATGAGTATAGAGAAGAGCATGAAGATGAACTAATAAGCGAAGCTAATATAAACCCAGAGGCAGAAAAATACGTAAAAAGATTTATAAAAGGAGTAGCTCAGAAATACGGCTACGGTGAAATGGATGCTGTACATCTTATATACCAGGTATTATCTAATACAGGTTATTTAGATATGAGGCTTGAAGGTAAAAAAAGTAAAGCACTTCTAAGAGAATACACAGATAATAAATTTAAAGGATCAGAAGTAATAGACGATGCTAGCCAAAGAGGTCCAGATATGTTCGGTAAAGGAATATTTGCCGACCTATTTCCTAAAGGTGTAGCTAGTGAAAATGATGCAATCGAAGCTCTAAAAGCTCACGATAAGAGTCCTATTAAAGCTAGAATGGGAGAGTATGCACCAATGTTTGTTCATCTTCAATATCATGATTTAGAGTATGAAGGTGAAAAATATAGAATACACCAAACACAGTATTACAATAGTAACTTTAAAGACAAAGATCCAACCTTTAACCCTGGAACATCGTTATTAACACTATTTAAGATTACTAAACCAGCATTAGATAGACGTGATACAGAGGAAAAAGATAACTTAGGTAGTATAGTTGTTAAGACAGACCAGTACGTACAAGATCTTAATAACTTACCTGGATTAGGTAAAAGAGTAAGTGAAGCAGTTAATGAAGGTACTGAGGAAGTATCTATCAACGGAAAGGCATTAGATGTTTCTTCAATAGAAATCGAAGGGGTAGATACATCACAAGGATATGACGACGGAACAGCAGATGCATTTGCTTCGTATGCTAAATTTAAAGATGGAAGTGAGTTAAGCGATAATGAGCTAGATAGACTTACAGATGAAAATAGAGACTTAATACATAAACTTGCTTTAGAGGTATTCCAAATGGGAGAATCAGCACCTGGATACGAACACGACTGTGCAGCACATGTAGTTCATGAAACTTACGGACACGGTATGTGTATACCAGAAAAACATACTTTAATTAAAGAGGGAAACAAATATGTAGTAACTCATTACGACGTAGTTTTCAAAAAAGATAAAAAAGTAGTAAAGGATATTCCAGTAAATGAACTTAAAGTTATTACTCAAAACGAACACTGGCATAAAGGGTATAAAAAGAAAAAGAAATAATAGTATGAAAGTAAAAGATTTAAAAAAGTTAATCGAAGAAGCTTATATACAAGTTCTTAGAGAAAGTTATGATCCTGTAGGAGAGGCAGAAGAGCCTTCACCAGAAGACCCGGTAGGAGATGAAAAAGCATCTGAAGAGACAGTATTAGAAGATGCTACAGATTCAATGCTTTCTAAATTTCCAACTCTTAAATTAACGTTAGTTAAATTAATGACAGAGGACTTTAAGGAGTTTGTAGATACAATTGACTGGGTATCTCCTAAGCCAACTACATTTAGAGTAAACCTAGTAAACGGACAAGACTTTACACTTAAGTGGACAGGTAAAAATTTTACCGCACAAATACTAGGTAAAAGGTACTCACTAGGTACTATATCAGAATTCCAACAAGCGTTGGATAAACTTGCCCGTCTTTATCAAGAAGCCCCTCTTAAAGGAGCTGGTGAAGAAGGAGAAGGAGGAGAAGAGGCTGACTTCGGCGGAGGCGGCGGAGGCGGAGATTTCCCCGGTGAAGAAGGTGGAGGTGAAGATGCAGCTTTTGATGATGCAGGAGGCGCAGAAGCTGGAGGAGAAGAACCAACCGATACATCAGGAGAAATAGATTTTGAAGCAGGAGAAGAAGGATAGTAATAGAAAGATAAAAAATGAATCTTATAGACAGAGTTTTATTAGAATGGTCATATAAGACCTCTAAAGGATATCCCGACATTAATAGTCAAGAGGATATGTCTTTGTTTGAATCTATGTTTGGCTTTAACCTTCAAGAAATACTAGATAAAGGATATAGAGCATTAAAATTCTCAGAACTAATAAAAAGAGGAGGTCCTAGATTAGTAAAATTTTACGATATGGTTAAAGCAGGAAAGCCCTTCTTTAGTTCTAATGGAAATGAAATAAAAATTACTTTTGCATCTGAAGAATACGCTACTCTATTTAATGAAAGAGACGTAGAAGGTATAAAAAAAATAGCAGGAGGTAAAGTTAATAATTTTCCTTTCTTTTTAGATAGTAAAAAAAATTCAATCACTCTTAACGATTTGTTAAAAACTCCTGATTTTGGAGGCAAAGGAGCTGGTTCCGGTACTGTAGTAGAAGATGAAAATTTATATATTCTTAAAAAAAAATTAGATAATTTAATAGGAATAGAAGGAGGTACTATAGATGTTATAGTAGGAAGTAGAGAATATAAAATTAGCGGAGCTGAAACTCAACCAGGTATGCCGAAATCAGATTTTAACCTTCTTGATGAGAAAGGAACACCGGTAGTGTTTATATCTCACAAAAAAGCAGGAGGAAAAGGAGCAACTGCAGATGATTTTATAAGATGGAGCGGATATACTATGTATGCAAGTCACCCCGAAGTAGAGACTTTTAACACAGCTCTTAAACAATTTTTAATTGATAATAAATTAGAAGGATTACCTAATAAAACTAGGTTCATTTCTTCAATAAAGGATAAAGAGTTAATTAGAAAATTAATATACGGACCTGAATACGGCGGTCCAGCCAGTAAAGAAAACTGTAATATAATTATTCAAGGGGAGGTTGAGTTTGAAAACAAAGGGAGCAACAAATACAAGCTTTCAGGTGAACATGTACTACTACCCCCTAATACCCCTAAAGGAGAGTACGAACCATATTTAACCGCAGGGTATAGAGGAGACAGACAAATGTTTGGTATATTAAATAACGAAGCAATAGCAATGACTAAAGCGATAGCTAACCGAGCCTCTAATGTTTACTTGCTAAAAGGTAGCAAGTTCGAAAAAATTAAGTAGTTATGGCACAAGACATAAAAAAAATAATCGCACAAGAGTATCTTAAGTGCGCTAAAGATCCTGCATACTTCATGAAGAAGTACTGCTACATTCAGCACCCAACCCGTGGAAGAATATTATTTAATCTATATCCTTTCCAAGATAAAGTACTTCACCTTTTTAGAGATCACCAATACCTAATAACTCTTAAATCAAGACAGTTAGGGATATCAACATTAGCAGCAGGATACTCTCTCTGGTTGATGTTATTTCAAAAAGATAAAAACGTATTAGCGTTAGCAACTACCCAAGCTACAGCAAGGAATTTAGTTTCTAAGACTATGTTTATGTATGATCAACTACCTAAATGGTTAAGATTACCAGCAGTAGAAAAAAATAAACTTTCATTAAGATTAAAAAACGGTTCTAAAATAACAGCTAAGTCTTCTAATGCAGATGCAGCTAGATCTGAAGCTGTATCCCTATTGCTAATAGATGAAGCCGCGTTTATAGACAATATACAGGAAACATTTACTGCAGCACAGCAGACACTTGCTACAGGTGGCCAGTGTATGGCACTCTCTACACCAAATGGAATTGGGAACTGGTTTCATAAGACTTGGGAAAAAGCAGAATCTAGTGAAAATAGTTTTGTCCCAGTAAGATTACCATGGACTGTTCATCCAGAAAGAAATGAAGAATGGAGACAACAGCAGGATAAGGACTTAGGGCCAAGAATGGCTGGACAAGAATGTGATTGTGATTTCTTAGCTTCTGGGGATACAGTATTTGAACCAGATGACCTAAGTTTTTACGAGCAAACTTACCAAAAAGACCCGGTAGAAAAAAGAGGAGTAGACGGTAATTTATGGATTTGGGAAGGAGTAGACTACAATAAATCCTATATGGTTGTAGCAGATGTTGCTAGAGGCGATGCAGCTGACTTTTCAGCATTTCACGTATTCGACATAGAAAACGCAGTTCAGGTAGGGGAATACAAAGGTAAACTATCTCCAAAAGATTTTGGAAATGTTCTTGTAGCTATATCGGCAGAGTA
>TARA_R110002110_G_scaffold405945_1_pt1 | contig 21832 bp, 19 predicted proteins | sample TARA_R110002110 | Tara Oceans TARA_R110002110 (sample SAMEA4397330) | marine metagenome | biome: Polar Biome; feature: [SRF] surface water layer (ENVO:00010504); material: water (ENVO:00002006), including particulate matter (ENVO:01000060) such as... | depth 5 m
ATCTAATTGTCATAGATTCCCCTTGGTACTCTGATCGCTACGCTCCACCGCTTAGTGCGTTGGTCATGCGCCCTATAGACGTCACACGACTTCACGTTTGGGCTGTTGTAGGATGACACAATGACACCTTTACCAACTGACACATATCACCGACTCTTGTTCCTGGATCGTGATGGGGTCATCAATGTCGATCATGGCTATGTCTCGAGCCCAGAGGACTTTAAGTTTGTTCCTGGCATATTTGATATCGTGAAATCGGCACGGGCGCAGGACTATGGGGTCGTGGTTGTCACCAATCAATCGGGAATTGGCCGTGGTTATTACACAGAAGGTGATTTCCAGACGCTGACCGACTGGATGCTTGGCGAATTTGCAGCGAATGAGGCGCCAATCGACAAAGTGTTTTTCTGTCCTTATCACCCCGAAGCGAAGATCGACAGATTCCGTCAGTCCCATCCATGGCGAAAGCCCAGCCCCGGCATGTTGCTAGCCGCGAGCGAGCAGTTCCAGTGCAACATGGCGGATTCAATTCTCATCGGTGACAAGGAAACAGATATGGCTGCAGGGCGCGCCGCCGGCGTTGGCACTGTCCTCCTGCTTGGTGCAGATGAAAACATTGATCCAAAACCGACTGCCGCCATTACCAACCTCTCAGAAGCGCTTACCTGGCTTTGAGATTTCAGCCCCGCTGACCTTATTCGAAGAAGATGAACTCATAGTCGCCGGTATAGCCTGCTTCCTTGAAGATCCATTCCCATTCTTCTGGAGTATGGAAAGCACGGCAGGTGAGCTGCCAATACATGAGGTTCATTTTTTCGCGCTCATTCCGGTACGCTTCCACGACAAGGAACTTTTCACCGCGCGACACACGTTCTATTTCCTTCAATGCAGCAAAAAGATCGTTGATGTAGAGGTTGTGGAGCGTATTGATAGAGATGACGAGATCAAAGTGATCGTCAGGCCACGGCAATGATCGTGCATGCCCTTCGACAAGATTGGGCTTAACCGACTCCATTGCATGCTCAATGCCGTAGCTCGAGATATCGAGACCGGCAGCTTCGATGCCAGGAACAGCTTCTGTAAAGTCGTGAAGCAGAAATCCCTTACCAACGCCGACATCAAGAACACGGTCGCCAGACTTTATGCCATAGGCCTCGACCATCGCGTCAGCCACGGTTCTCCAACGGCCATCATACTTGTAACCGCCATAGCCGGTCTGTCTGCTGCCATCCCAATAATCGTAGTCCCACTTTAATGCGAGGTCAGAGACTTCTGCTTTGTCGCGCTCTGTCACCCGGGCCAGATAGTCCCGCTGGGTCGACTTGTGAATCAAGCTGATAAATTCTTTGTAAGCCATACTTTCTGGCACCTGTCTTGTTTGATCGTGTGGGGCGAAAACCATACTGGTTCATGGCTATCGCATTATTGTTTCGTCCGTGCAACGCTCATGTTTGCAATCATCCGCCGTATAGGCTGGATGGCAAAGCGGAGCGGCGAAAAGGGCCACAGCCGCGCAAAGAGCCATGACTTAGTCAAAAAGGAAGACAGCGCGCCCGTCTGTGACATTAGAGAAATTGCGGACCGTTCCCACGCTGGAGCTTCAATCAGATCTGCAATTTTCGTTGCCACTTCATCGCGAGGGCCGCCAGATGATGCCAGAATGCGCGCTACGCCAAACTTCATTCTGCGGGCAAGGATTTTCCCATAACCGGTCGGATACAATCCGGCTGGCTTACAATCAATGTAGTCTTCGTGTTGCTCGACCATGCGCCTGAACTTTGGCACATCGAATGCTGAGGACAGGGAGTAGTTTTCCCCGTGCAAGCGCCATACACCCAGCTTAAGAGGAACAAACCCAAACCCGTGTGTCAACGCAATCTCTCGCAGTGCTATGCCATCGGTGCCGGACCCGAATTCCTCATCAAAGCCACCAAACGCCAGCAACGCTTCACGCCTATAAAAAGTGACCTGTCCCCAAAAGTGATTGTCGCTATGAAGAAGCAGTTTTCGGGTCTCAGCCGGTGTAAAAAACCGCGGCGTGAGAGAGGGGTAGAAAATGGGCCGAACACCAGCGGGCTTACCCTCGGCATCCAGAATTTCCACACCAGCTGAGACAAAGCCGATGCTCGGATTGATCTCAACCAACCGTTCCATATTCTCGATAAAAGGCGGTAACAACCCATCATCGGCTGCCGGAAAAGCGACCCACTCACCCGCTGCCTCCTCCAACAACCTGTTCAGCCCTCTAATGACGCCCTCATTCTTTTTGAGCGCTATCAAACGGGCATTGGGCTTGTCGCGAATGGTTGTTTCAATGATCTGAACGCTATCGTCGGTTGATGCATCATCCAGTATCAGCACCTGGTCCGCTGGACGGGTTTGCTCCAACAGTCCATCCAATGACCTGCTCAAAAATGGCGCATGATTATAGTTTGGCATCGCGAGGGTGAAGGTTGGCCTATGCATTTTGAACGCAGAACCTCTTTGCCTGATCCGTTATTGCCTCATTCACTCAGGATCGAGTTTATACTCTGCATGCGCACGCGCCAGCGCTTCTACACTACCTATATCCCGATGATACCCGTCAGTCTGGAAACTACTAATTCGACCCAGATATTTCGGCATTACATCAATGGATAGATCTTTTATCGCCCCGGGCAGCCCTGCCGCCAGATCGATCACTTCAGGTTCCAGAATGTAGACCGCCGCATTCGCCAAATTTCCGGGCGGATTACTTACTTTCTCGTGGAACTCAAGCACCGTGCCATCTTGATCGCATTCCAGGATACCGCATGTTTCGGGCATGTCCGTTTCGAACGACAGCATCGTGATCTGATGACCTGCCGGGCGCGCATTGTGGTGCGCCACAAATGCATTCAAGTCAAAATCTGTCAGGTTGTCAGCATGCGCGACAAATGCGGTGTTCCCGTCAAAATAGTTCTTGTTGGCGGCCAGAGTACCAGCTGTACCCAATAACTCCGCCTCATAAACCAGATCAATTTTGTCTGCCCACTTTGAGCCAGCCACAAATTTTTCAACCTGCTTGGAAAGGTAGTGCGTATTGATCAAGACGCGCTCAATGAGTCCCGGCGTTTCAAACAGATGATCGAGCCAGATCTGCAAGAGCGGTCGCCCATGGATCGGAACAAGGCATTTTGGGATTTTGTTGGTAACAGGCCGGAGGCGTTCGCCGCGGCCCGCGGCGAGGAGGAGCGCACGCATCTTTTCTTGTGCCTATTCAGCGTCGAAATGGTCGGGCAGATCAATCTCTTCGTAGAGCGTCTGCAACTTGAGCGGCTGATTGCCAACTGTGGAAACCTGATAGCCGGCAGCCAACGCGCCAATGTAGGCACTGCGCCACACATCCGTCCCGGCTGCCATTGCCAGCGCAACCGCTGTAAATACGGAATCGCCTCCGCCTGCGACATCTTTGGGCGCAGCATTGAATGCAGGAAGACGGTCTGTCTGGTATTCGCCCTCCTTTTCTCCATGCACGAGCATGCCTTCCGCCCCGAGCGTGATAAGCACGTTCTTCGCGTTTGACTTGCATCGAAGATTGTTTGCTAACACGGCGAGGCCTGAATCACTGTCCTGAGTGGCCAGGCGCGCTTCGCGCTCTGTCGGCACAACGAGATCCATTCCTCGGAACCTGGAAATATCTGACAATTGTGAAGAAGCCTGACTATCCGCGCCCATCATGATTTTCCGCTGGACACCCTCAGCAGTAATCCGGTCCACCAAGCTCTGAGGCAAACACCCATAGTTGAAGTCAGAAAAAAGCAATACATCGGCGCCATCGATACAGCTCATTACGGCATCGGTCATTTTATCGATGATTGGCTTGCTGATTGCGTGTTGCCTCATTTGATTAACCCGCAGAAGAGTCTTCCCGTGCGCGCGAAAGCGTTGCTTCAACGTCGTCGGACGGGTCTCATCTTCCATCATCAGCGTGTGAACGCCGTAGTCGTCCAGCCGCTTCAGTGCATCTGCACCTTCAGGATCGCCGCCCCCAACAGTCACAAAACACACGTTGGCGCCAAGACTCTGTGCGTGAGCAGCAACGATCCCTGCCCCACCCACAAATGTTTTCGACGCAATTGGCGTCACGACAATCGTCGGATCTTCCTGCGACATGCCCAGTGGGTCACAATCCACGTAGCGGTCGACGATCAGGTCACCGACAACAACAACCTTGAGGCCCGCGAATGCCGCCAAGTCTGATTTCAGACTATCAACTTCAAAACCATGTCGCAGGGGGTAGTTCCGCGCCTTGCGTATAACGGAAAGGTTTGCCTCGGCGTAATCGCGCTTAAGCAGAGAAATGGATGAGAATTGCATCTCGCCCGAGCAGAACAGCAATTGCCCGCCATAGCTTTCAACAGCGGCCGCTTCGATATTGTGGCGCCCTTCGTGCTCATTGCCTTTGACGACAAAATCGGGCTGCAAAGTTCGGATGAATTCGTCAGCCTCGCATTCGAGAGCGACCGCGTGGTCAACAATCGACAGTGCCTTGATGGCTTCGAGCCGCATATTGGCTTCAACCGTAATCCCATGAGCGGTATCCGGGTTTACACCTACTACCAAAAAATCTGCCGATTCCGCAGCAAATTTCAGGATCCGCAGATGCCCTGGGTGCACGACATTGAAGTTGCCCGATACGAATGAGATTTTCTTACCAGGACCGACTAGACGTTTTGTATCTTCTGCTGTCTTTATCAAGCGCGTAGCAACACTTTCCGCATCACTTTCATCAACTTTTGCATTCTGGAAATTCATTCCGCTCCCAGACCATCAAACACGATGGTCATCCCCTATGCTCTACTTCTTTACAGCAAATCGCCGGAAAGTGTGTCTAGTCCCTCATTCGCCTTCGCCAGTTGCTCTGCACACCTTCTGGCCCAGCCATCTTCCCCCCCAGAAAAATGACGCCGTTGGCGACCTGCACTAGCGAATTCATTCAGCATAATACATAGCCATTTGATGCGATAGGCACTCAATAGTAATTTGGCTCTATTCTCAAAATCTGCGGGATCGAGGGTCGTTTCAGCGATGCGGGCAACGAAATGTCCGAAAAACTCGCCATTTACCGGGACTTCTGGTTGGCAGAAAAAGTCGCAGACCAGCTTGGCAGGGTCATCCATCCCGGCATATTCAAAGTCCAGAAAGACGACGCCCTCGTCGTTAACCAATGCATTGTGAAACCCAAAATCTGACGGAGAGGCCACCTTCTGAGTAATCGGTGCCCGCAAACTCAAACCATCAGTGGCAGCGGCAATACCACCTGAGACCTTCTGCCATAACGGGAGAATGCGGGTTTCGATCAAAGCTGCGGCCTCCTCAACATGGGGGGCTTCAGCATCCAGGTCGGCCAATCGGGCGACCCGCGACGCGACCGTCGTGAGATGGGCATCGATTGAGAAACACGCCTCCGATGCGGAAGAGAGCTGGGTAGAGGGTTCACCTTCATTGACGGCGATTACAAAATCGATCGCTGCATCTACATGGTTCTGACGAACACCGCCGGGGGCAAGTTTTTGACCTGCTACAAAAGTGTATAAACCAGTATGCCGTTCAGAGTCCGACGACAAAGGCTGCGGGATGCTGCGCACTCCCTTTTCCCAAGCCATCTCAAGAAAGGTATATTCTGCACCCAAGCGGTCGCGGGTATCGTTGGGGCTGTGAAAATAGCTCTTCAGAACAAGCGGAGCAGAATCTGCAAAGGTGAGTTTGGCGACGCGGTTGTTCCGCCCACCGTCCAAGGGCAGCAGTTCAAAGTCCTCTTCTCGCCCGATCTTTTTGAGCAAGAGGCGAGCATCTGAGGTACTGCTGCTCAAGTCCGCCATGTGCCGTCAGTCCAACAAAGTTTGAGAAATGCTCTTCCAGTCCGGATGAACCTCATATGTCACGCCGTCGGCAACACCGCCTGGAAAATGGTCATCCGGGTCAAATAACAATCCACGAACGTCCTCCGGGAATTTTTCATGCCCCAGTAACTGCGGAAGGTCATCGACAAAGACATCGCAACCTTGCGAAATGATGCGGGCTACCTTTTCGTCCAGCGTGAGCTCAAAGAAAACGCTCGGCACACAGTCAGGGGACGCAATTTTCTGCGTTTCCAAGAATGACCGAGCTGCCTCGTGGAGATCATAGGCAGGGCCCATAAAAGGCTGACGTGTTTTGTGACTAACAATCACAAGATCATGACCCTGTTGACGCGCCTGTTTCACGAAAGCGAGAAAGCCTTCATAGACGGCAACCAGATCCATGCGAGCGCCATAGACGTAGCCTTGCAACTCGGTCCAATCGTCTTCTTTGTCAATTTTGCGCAAATAATCCCGAACGGTGTTCTTGTCCGTTCCCAGGCTTTCTTCGATCAACCCACGTTCCACCGCAGCCTGATGGAAGACGCCATCATAGCAAGCAATAGTGTTGTCGAAGTCTATGCCGATGCGCATTTTTAGGTCTCGATTAACGAATGGACATGTCGATCAGAGGACGACCGATGGTTCCGGCCTCCAGATCTGTGAGCGCCTGGTCCGCCTGAGCCAGAGAATAGGCATCAGACAGGAGCGTTTCCACAGGGAAGCGTCCTGCCCCTAGAAGCTTGGCAAAGCGCCCATAATCCCGGTCGGGATCACTGTTACCGCCCCACGTACCGAGCAGGCTTTTGCCCTGATTGAACACACCTGGCTGCAGTGTCAGATCCTGACCATGCTTTGCATTGCCAATAACGACAGCTCGGCCGCCCTGCTGGCGTGTTGAGTTCACAGCATCCGACATGACTGCCGGAATGCCCGTCGCCTCGATGGCGACATCCACACCGCCTGGAACGATCTCTTTGACCTGATCCAAAACATCACCTGCCGCAGGATCAATCACATGCGTTGCACCAAAAGCAAGTGCCAGTTCACGCCGTGAGGCGACCGGGTCCACACCGATCACGGGTATGCCGCCTGAGAAGGCTGCAGCCATACAAGCGTTCAGGCCAACACCGCCGGTGCCAAACACGGCAACGGTATCGCCCGGGCGTACATTGGCGACATTCAGGATCGCGCCCATGCCTGTTGGGGCAGCGCAACCGAGCAAAATTGAGAGTTGCTCTGGAAGATGGCTTGGCAGAAGCGTCAGACGGTTTTCGCTGACAACAGCATGACGCTGGAAAGTCGTCACACCCCCAGAGTTCACATTCTTGCCGTCCCAGCTGTAAACAGCGCCCCCTGCTTCGATGCCCGTTCCCTTGATCCAGGACAGGACGACTTTGTCGTCGGCTGAGACTTTGCTGACGCCCGCGCCTGTTTCAAGGACACGTCCTGTGCCTTCATGACCCAGACAATGAGGCAACCACTTGTCCTCACCGCGATGTCCGCGTGCTTCCAGGACTTGAGTGTGGCAAGCACCTGAATAGGTAACTTCCACCAAAACCTGGCCAGGCTTCAGTGTCGGCGTTTCAATTTCCACAAGCTCGAGTGGCTTTGCCGTATCCACCAGGATGGCTGCTTCGGTTTTCATCAGATCCCCAATATTTTTAGGAGTTAAGTTTGTCAGCCAGTCGCTGCGACATTTGCGGCGCGGTGAGGTTCAATTGTTCCCGCGCGAAATCCTGTTCGCCCGACAGGCGAAAGAAATCATCCGGCGTTGCAAAACGCGTCAACTTCTCTGTCGGCATTCCACGGTCTGCCAACCATTCCGCAACCGCTGCCCCAAGTCCGCCAATCAAGCTGTGTTCTTCCATTGTCGCCACAAGCTTGTAAGAGCTGAACGCCTCTTCAAGGCAGGCGTCGTCAAGCGGTTTAACCGTGTGAAAACTCACAACCTTTGCAGAAATACCTTTTGACGCGAGGAGATCAGCAGTTGCGAGTGCCTCGGGCAACATATTCCCTGTCGACAGAAGGGCGACGTCCTCGCCTTTGCGGACCGTAATAGCTTTGCCGATAGCAAAATCAGCAGGAACACCGTCATGCACAACCGGCTCGCCCTTTTTGCCCATCCGAATGTAAACCGGCTTGTCCTGATCCATCGTTGCGCGCAAGGCTGCACGCACTTCCCAGGCATCGCCCGGGCAGATCACCGACATGTTTGGCAAGGAGCGCAGGAATGAAATGTCTTCGCAAGCGTGGTGGGTTGGTCCAAGGCCCGCATAGGCAAGGCCAGCGCCAACAGCGACGATCGTCACTGGCACTTCGTGATAGCAGACATCCACTCTGATCTGCTCAAGACAGCGTGTCGTGACAAAGGGCGTAATGGTGTAAGCGACCGGACGGTAGCCCGACATCGCCATGCCTGCTGCAACACCGATCATGTTGGCCTCTGCAACACCACAATTATAAAAGCGCTCTGGATGAGCCGCCTTGAACTTGTCGAAAAGTCGGTTGCCAATGTCGCCGGACAACATCACCAGTTCAGGATTGGTGTCGCCCAGCTTCGTTAGTTCATCTGCGAATGCGTTTCTCATTTGAGGCCTAACTCCACAAAGGCTTGATCGAGCTCTTCCGCGGTGGGCGCCCGATAGTGCCAGTTGTTATCGTCTTCCATAAAGGACACACCCTTGCCCTTTACTGTGTTGGCGATCAGCGCCACGGGCTTGGATGACCCGTTCGGCACATTGACCATGCGCTGGGCGACATCACCGATGTCATGCCCATCAATCTCATAGGCGTCCCAACCAAACGCTTCCCACTTGTCTCTGAGAGGAGCAAGAGCGAGCGTCTCGTTTGAGCGGCCCGTTGCCTGCCATTTGTTGTAGTCAACGATGACACAGAGATTGTTCAGTTTTTGAGCGGCAGCAAACATCGCCGCTTCCCAAACCGAACCCTCATTACACTCGCCGTCAGAGAGCAAGCAGTAGACCCGATAGGATTGGCCCTTCATCTTGCCGGAGAGCGCCATGCCAGCGCCAATTGGCAATCCATGGCCGAGCGATCCGGTCGCCGCCTCAACGCCTGGCAAACCGTTCGCTGGTGGGTGCTCAGCAAGCTTGCCGCCATCCTTGTTATAGGTGTCCAGGAGTGCTTTCGGGAAAAAGCCGCGTACTGCCAGGATCGAATAGAGCGTCATGGCCGCGTGCCCTTTGGACAGAATGAACCGGTCGCGATCAGGGTCGTCAGGCTTTGCAGGATCAATATTAAGAACGTGCCAATAGGCAGCCGCCACGATGTCCGCACATGAGAGCGACGAGCCCAGATGAGCTGTTTTCGCTTGATGCGACAAGGTCACCACCTGCCCCCGCAACTCTGCGGCGTGGCGGGCCAAGGCCTCAACGTCCAATTGAACTTCGCTCATATTCTTCCCCAACTGACTTTCAAGCTTCTAAATACCCGGGTTTCAAGGTTTGTGGACATAGTCCGGGTTTGTCGCAACCAGACCATCTTTGAACTTGTTCGCCCATTCAACCGTTTGGGCAATGCCGTCCTCAAGCGTTTCTTGATCTGACCACCCGAGCTCTGACCTGATCTTAGAGCTGTCCAACATGTAGGCACTGTCTTTGCCAGGACGCTCTGGTCCTATTGTCACCAGACTGTCAAAATCAGCACCGAGATCATCAAATATCGTCTCAACAAGGTTGCGGATGGAGACCATACGGTCGGTGGAGATATGATACGTATCCCCGACCTTCCCCGACAAAGCGACCTTCAATGTGGCATCCGACACGTCCCTCATGGTGATGAAGGAACGAGTGGAAACACCACCGCCGTCCAATGTCATTTTCTTACCTGCAATACCAGCCAGGATCGTGCGTGGGATAATCCGGTAGAGTTGCTGGCCAGGCCCAAACACATTTGCCGCACGCGTGGACACTGCGGGGAAGTCATACTGGTCGACATAGGTACGCAGGCTCATATCAGCTGCCGCCCGTGATACCGCATAAGGGGTGCTTGGGTTGAATGGTATGTCTTCTTTCACCCAACCATCGGTGCTGCCATAGACTTCCGGCGTCGTCACATGGACATAGCGCTCCAACCAGTCACACTTACGGAGAAGTTCATGCAGCCGAACCGTCGAAACGACGTTGGTCATCATCCAATGATCCGGGTTTTCCCAACTCTGTCCGACCATGCTCTGTGCCGCAAAGTTCACGACATGTGTGGGACGATCAGACTTCAGGATCGCGTCCAGCTTATCGAGATCATGGTTCAGGTCCACGGTTTCAAAGCGAACCGATCCCTGCCGCGGTGTCCACGTGTAGGGAAGAAAGGCTGGCGCAGACTGTTCGGAGCGGCTTGTTGCAATCACATCGATACCCTGCTCCGCCACGAAATCAGCGAAGGTTGCGCCCGAAAAGGAATTCGCGCCCAGAATGAGGAATTTGCCGGTCACTTGATCTTACCTATTGTTTTTATGCAATGAACTCTGAGCGGTTCGCGTAAAGCCACTGCATCAGCATATGGCCGATAATCAGCTGTGTGTCTTCTGCGATCTGCATGTCGTCAATCGCAAAATGGATCGGGACATCCGCCAGTTCCTTTGCCTTGCCGCCGCTGTATCCCAGGATGGCGTAGGACTTTACGCCCTTTTCTTTGGCTTCTTCCAACACCCGCAAAATGTTCGGTGAATTTCCACTACCCGAGAGAACAATCAGCACATCCCCGGGGTTGGCAAGAATACCCAACTGGAGCGAATATATCTGATCATATCCTTCGTCGTTGGCCAAACACGTAAGCACCGCCGGGTTTGCCGGAAGCGCCGTAACCCGCAGGCCTTTTCCAGCTACTTTTGAGACGCCGTACAGAAAATCGTTTGCGAGGTGGATCGCATTTCCCGCACTGCCGCCATTGCCTGCAATGTAGAGATGGTTCCCATTCTTGCAGCATTCGAGCAGGTCGTCGGCGAGTTTCCCAACCGGTGTCCAGTCGAACTCTCCCAAAGCGTTGCTCAGGTTTTTGCTGTAGTTCGCAAAATGCTCAATATGCCCCGGCTTACTCGTCATTGATTAAGCACTTTCTCCTGCATCCACTTCAGGTTGTGGAAATTGTCATCGTTTTTCAGGACGCCCTGGCTGTGAAGGCCGATAATCTCTTTGACCGCGTCTTCAACGGTCTTTTTGGGCCTGAAACCCGTTGCCAATAGCCGGTCTGAATTCACCCGGTAAGACCGCGGATCATTGGACGGCGTGACGACGATCTCAGTGTCAACATGCTTCTTCACCAGCTCCGCGATATCCAGGATCGAGATGTTTTCAAAACCGGCATTGAAAACACCCGTGTGCTCTGGGTTATCCAGCAGGAACATGTAGAGATCGGTGATGTCATCTATGTGAATGTTTGGACGCGTTTGCTCACCGCCGAACACGGTAATCTTCCCGTTCGTCAATGCCTGCATGGCCAGCATGTTGACCGACACATCGAGACGCATGCGGGGTGAATATCCACAAACGGTTGCCGGGCGAACGATCTGAACAACCATCTGGTCTTCATAGGACAGAACAATGCGTTCGCCGCACATTTTCGTCTTGTTGTATTCCGAGATTGGGAACAGCTCCAGATCCTCTGTAACTTGGTCCTCGTCCTTAACACCATAGACACTGCCGGACGATGCATAGATGAACCGCTTAATGCCGGCCCTCGCCGCCTTATCGGCGAGCTGCATGGTCGCCAGACAGCTGATTTCCCAGGTAAGCTTCGGGTCCAAATCGCCACAAGGGTCGTTGGCAACGCTGGATAGATGGATGATGGCATCAATGCCATCCAGATTAATCTCGTCAATATTGCGAACGTCGCCCTTTACCACTTCGAGATTGGGATGCTCTTGCAGAAAATTGCCAAACCACTGGATATCAAAGGCCTGGACGGTATGCCCAGCGGCTAATAATTTCGGAACCAAAACAGTTCCTTTGTACCCGCAAGCACCTGTTACAAAGATATTCATCTACCCTTCATCCCCTAAATCAACCGGCAATGCACCACAATAAGGGAGTTCCCAGCATGAAATATCGATTATCAAAAAGTGAGTAATGCATCACTAGTTCAAATACAATGCCTCGGCCTCTTTTTGTAAAAAATGTGCAGACTTTAGGTTTTTTGGCTCATCAGCCAAATTTTAACTGCGGTGCATTAACCAAGGCGAACAAACACTGAAAACACATCGGTCGTTGCTAGGGGCATGAACTCTCACGGGAAACTATTCTCACGTGTAGGTTCAAGTTCCCAGCTAAACCAGTGTTTGTGTGCTTTTCTAGACCTTCTTGCCTCCACCATCATTTCTGAATTAGGTCAGCCAAAGTGTTGACTCGCCACGGTCTCGCAAATTTCTTGAAGTTCTCCAAATCGCCAATCAATCGCACCATTTAATTTTTCGACGTTTAGTGAGGTGTTCAAAGGACGCGCTTCATAAAATGGGATCTCTGCAAGGTTTATCGGGAGCAACTCACTTTGTTGTGCTGGCGCACGAGACCTCACTCTGTCCACAAGGTATTTCGCCAGATCATACCGACTTATCGGCTCTCCACCGGCGACATTATACAACCCGTTCGCACCCTGCATTGCCAGAGCATGCACCGCACGCGCAATATCGCCAACGTGAGCAGGAGAAAAAATCTGATCGACAGCGCAACGCAAAGGACGGCCAGCCTTAATGTCATTTACCCACTGGCCAAGCACGCTGTGGGTATTCAAATCGCCTGATACGATTTTCGATGAACGACAGACGAGGTGCCGGTTCCCGCTTTCTGACAACCAATCCTCGATCTCTGCTTTTTGGCGTCCGTACACAGTCGTTGGACACTTCTGTTCTTCTTCCCTTCGAAGACCACGAGTCCCGTCAAATACATAGTCTGTGGACATATATACCGGCGTCCCACCTATCTCCCATATGTCGCGAACCAATTCCTTCATGTTTTGTACATTGACAGCGTCGGTCAACTCTACATTTCTTGCGCAAAAGTCAGGGTTGGCAATGCCATGAAGCAAATAAACTATGTCAGGCCGCGACCCAATCTGCTCCAGCAAAGAACGAAGCTTCTGCTTGCTTGTGTCGAACGGAATCCCTCCGATGAAGGCATTGGTGGAATATGTCCCTTCCGCAGTACTTCCCAAAACCCTGAGGAGTTCTTGTCCAAGGTAGCCAGATCCTCCAATAACAAGACTATTAGACACGCGAATTCCCTTAAGCCATGACTTCTTCTATCGGACCGAAAGCAGTCACTCGGCCGCTTTCCAGGCGCAATCCCTTGTTGCAAAGATTGCCTACCAACGCAGGGTCGTGCGAGGCGATGACAAGAATTCCGGCTTTATCAGTAATTTCTTTCAGACGTTTGTTTGCTTTTTCACGGAAATCGGCATCACCTACTGCAAGCCATTCGTCCATAAGAACAATGTTCCCCGTTACACTTGTCGCAATGGAGAACATAAGACGTAAGAGCATGCCGGAGGAATAAGTACGTATGGGCAGGTTAAGGTATTCGCCCAGCCCCGAAAACTCGGCGATCTCCTCTCTCGCAGCGTCGATTTCTTGCTGATTCTGGCCGGCCATCAGACCCCGGATTAGTATATTTTCGTATCCAGTAGACTCGTCATCAAACCCAATATTAATGTCAAACATCGGCACCAGCGTGCCTTGACGACTAACTACACCTGAAGTTGGCGCATAAATGTCAGCAAGCACACGGATTAATGTGGTTTTCCCCGCACCGTTTGGACCAACCAACGCGAGACGGTCACCATCTTCGAGTTCAAATGACACATCTTCCAATGCTCGCACAATCGAAATCTGAGAGCTCTGGTCGAGCATTTTCCCACCGACACTGCGTGCCCGCGCCAATGCCACAGTACGCAATGAGCGTGCCCGGCCTGAAATAATCGGAATATCTACACTTACATTTTCGGCACTTAATGTAGTCACTGTCACACCCAGTATGAAATGCGGCTGCGATACCGGATGTATAACGATGCAGCCAAGCCCGATGAAATTACTGTAATTGCTATCGCAGAGACCCAAATTTCAGGCGCCACCGGGCGCCCCAAAAAGGGGTCACGTGTAACAATCAATAGACTTGTCACTGGGTTAGCCCATAACAAAAATGCGCCGAACCGCATACTCGCTGGATCCCAGATAATCGGCGTCGCAAAAAAGAGAAACTGGGTCACCGCCTGGATCAACGGCGGGATATCGCGAAAACGCACGCAAACTATCGCTACGATCAAGCTAGCCGCAAACACAGAAATGTAAGTTAACAACATGCCAACCAGGGAGAGCAGTGAACTGACTTCAAGCTCCCATTGGTAGTAAAGCCAAACACAGACAATAACGAGAATGTTGTGACCAAAAACGATGAACTGTTTATGGGCGACGCGTAGTACGTGGAAGACGATTGGCAGCTGAGATCCCTTGATAAAATTGCCGTAAGCAATCAATGAAGTGGATGCCTCAGTCACAGTCGCAGAAACGAAGGTCCAAATGATGAACCCTGATGCAAAGTATGGCAGGTAGGAACTCACATCCTTGTTGAAGAATTGGCCGTACAAAAGACCAATCGATACAGCCAATACGCCCATCGCTGCCGTGATCCAAAAAGTACCGAGCGACGAAAGGCGGTATTTCGACCGAATATCAACCCACCCGAGCGTCGACCAGATGCGTGCATCCGAAAAAATGCGGCCTAGATCACTAAGTGCTCTCTCTCGCTCATCTGCACGCTTTGCCATCGGCCTATAGATTTCCTTGTGTTACTTGAATGAGCATCAAAAGTTAGCTGGTCTATACAGGTGACCTACCTGCGAACTACCCAGTTGCGTCGCTTTACCAGATACCCCTGCCCACTGAAACAAAGCCTGCCCTCTCACTTAACCCGCGGGCCAACATTATTAATCGCAATGCGACCTGTATAGTCGACGCGGATCAACATGAGAGGAAGTTTCGCTTCAAGCAGATACTCGTCAACAGCCTGTTTGGCGCCCTTAAAATGACCGTAATCATCAATGATCAGAACACCATTTGGAACCAAACGCGGAAACAATTGCTCCATCTCGTGCTTGGTTGAGGCGTACCAGTCTGTATCCAACCTCAACAGTGCAATGTTGGATGGCGCTCGGGCGGGAATTGTGTCTTCCACCATGCCTTGAATGCAGACAACCTTGTCGGAAGGATATCCAGTCAGCGCCATATTCTTCTGAACCTCAGGCAAACTTGCACGCGCCCAATCGCTTGATTCGTTACTTGTTTTCTTTTGCTGCCACCATTTATCAGCCGAATGGCCCCATACATCTACATCTTCACTTGTTGGTTCAGGCAACCCCTCAAAAGTGTCGAATAGATGAAACTGGCGGGTCTCATCACCGAGCATCTTCAATGCCTCAGCAGCCACCATCATAGAGCCGCCTCGCCATACACCACATTCGACGAAATCCCCCTTGATACCCGCCGAATGAAGATATTCAACTGCCTTGAACACACTGAACAACCGTGCTGCCGACGTCATTGAGAATTCTTTACATTTCTCATAGATCGGCAAAAAAGTCGGGTCCATATCGGCGGTGCCCGCCGATTGGTCATAATGTATGCTCGCCGCCTGGTGGTCATACACATCCGTCGCGCTTTCACTTGAAGGCTGATACTGACCCTCTGTTTCAGCAACAACATCTGGTGTCATTTCACCCAACGATTGATCCGTAGTTTCAATAGAAACAGCTGTGGCCGACCGAGGCTCTGGACTCCCTTTATAATCGTGAACGACAAATCTCTGTGCGAAAATGCCATAGGCACCTGCATCCGAACACTCGATGTCAAATTCATCAACACATTCTCGCCACGCGCGACGTTCACCAAAATCTTGGCCGGCGCGATTGCAATTCCAATCGTCGAAATAGATGTAAGCCCCACGTGAAATTATGCCCCGCGAAAACAGCGATGACAGAACATCTCGAGCCGACTCATACAAATCTGAATCTATGTGCACCAGTGCAAAGCGCCTCTCTGAACTAATCTGAGAGACAGTATCCGAAAACCAACCCGCATGTATTTCGTAACGCGCGTATTCCAGCAATGTTGAAATATCAGCAGATAGCCTTTCAGAGGAAATCCCCACGAGACTACCTTTGGACCAAACGCCTGCCTGTACATGAGGTGACCTGGAATCAATTTCAGAATCACTTGTGTCCGGCAGGCCGCAAAAACTATCAAAAAGACTAAGCTTTCGATCAGCATGCCCAAAAATCTCCTGAGCATAGCCAAGAGTCTGGTCGCACGATTTGATCGCCTGGGCTAATCCCATAGCTGTGCGCCCAGTCATCGTTCCGAATTCTGCGAAATCGCCCTCTACATCATACCCGTAAACGGCCGCTACCCCCGTAGAAAGAGCTGCTATGGCCGCGCGATTGTGAAATTCAAAGGGATCCCCAACGCCTGACCAAGCATTAGCGCCAGACCATTGTTGCGCGAGAGGCAAAAACTCATCCCGCACGATTGCGCGGGCACGCGCTTCAACCGACGCCACATACTTTGACTTCAAGAAATTAAACATGCAATTCCACCTTCATGCCACGCCCTGTTCTCACCTCGGTAATAATCTGGCCGCGGTGCGATATATTGCCGAACTCAATTTCTTGATTGCACGTCTCCTTGTAATTCTGAAAAATGGTCGGAGACGCCTGCTAGGTCGCGTACGCACAGCGCGCCCCAGTAGATGCATCCCAAACCCTTCTGCCTGGGGAGGTACTGGAATTTTACGGGACTCAACGTACCGCTTGAACGGCTTCCAGACAGAATCGACAGCGCGCAAGCCAGCCTCCCACTCAGGATTAGCCGGTCCACTGTGAAAATGAACAGGAACCTCCGATTGGCGAATATGAAAATTCAACGCCCACTCTATGTCTACCCATTCTTTTAGGTTTCGAATACGGCGTCTACGAGTCCCGCGGTAGTTGATTTCTTCGTCCTGCGTATAGCTTATCGGCGTAGGACTAACGATAACTCCTTCATCGGAGTCGGACACAACGTGGAGCGCACCCACATTGCCAACAAACAAAGCTGGATAATTCCAATCGACGGTTGCAGTGATTTGCATCGGCTTGGCGGGAACCTTGACCGCAAGAGGATGCATCACGTTCCACCGCCCGATGTATCCGTTATCGAGACGATAGAGGGTCTGCGCCGGTAACCTATGGAGACGGCGGCTCTTGTCGTTCACAACGCAAGCTGTTGTGAGTGGATGCTCGTGTTGGAGCATCATATTCACAAGCTCTGCGGACGGAAGAGTCTTTGTTTCTTTTGCCAGTATAACGCTTTTGAAGCTTTCGGCCCCCACACGAATTGTCGGCACCATTACGGCCTTCTTGCCACCGTCAATGTGTTTCCTTGCCATCTTAAACAAGCCGTCCGAGTAAAAATCATCGCCGGTCAGAAAGAAGCAGGTCTGCGCCTTGTTTATCTTCGAAACGGCAAGATTGTAAGCCCTCGTCATCCGGGTGTAAGAATTCTCTCCTGGATGGCCATGGTGGATATGGAAGGTAACAGGCAGCAGTGTACTTAGTTGCGCAAAAGCCTCTGACCCCATAATTCTTTGCTGATTAGCCGACGTTGTCACAATGGTGTAACCAGCCTCCTCTCGCGTAAAGGCTCCGAGGTTTCCTTTTGACAATTGCGAGGGCAACGTAACCGCGAGATAGTCTTCGACAAAACGGTCGCCCCATATGGGCGTGATAAATTGATATTCTTTTTGCGGTGTTTCTACAAAGCCTGCGGGATCAGGATCAAGGATAGAAAATTCGTTTGATTGCCCTCCGAAACGCCGTGTGGTTCCAACACTATCCAATGGCGAAATGTCGCCGCGCCCATGTTTGGCAAAATACCGTCCGTCATATGGTGCTTCAAATGGAGCTGAATTCTCTTTGACCATCACCGCCATGATCAAGACATCTGTCGCTGCGCTAACATTATTTCGAGCGAGAAAGTCATCGTCATAGGCGTAGAGCTTGTCGTCATAGCTTACAAATAAGCCAAAAACGCGATAGCCGTTCGCTACCGAAAGATCGAGAAACAATGACGGGTTGTAATTGAACATGCCATGGTTCTGATACCCTTGAAAAGGCAGCGCGTGCAGCATCACACCACCAACCGAAGTGAGATCATGAACGTTTTGAAACGCCGTCATTTGATTCATCAGATGTTCGGTCGTGCCATGATTTGTCACTAGATCGAATTGTTCTGTGAATCCGAACTTTTCTTTCAGCGGATAATTCAGGTCAAAGACATGCGCTCCGTGATGACCATCAAGATCAATACACTGATGAGACTCAGCACCGATGCGACGATATAAGTCTACAGGTAACCGGACATTATCGAGTTCGGACAAACCGAACTCCTTTTCGATAGACGCGTGCGCGATTTCCATAGTGGGCGCGAAATCTTGACTACCTAACTCTATGACTGAGAAAGCAGGTTTCAGTATGCCAGAGTCGTGTATCAAGCGCGTGAGCTTAATCGCATGTGGTCCAAGGCCCATCTATCTATCCTCAAGTATTAGTTGCTGCTGAAGTCTATTTTTTTGGATGGGCGCAAACAGCAAGAAGATAATGCGCCATAGGATAAAACCCAGTGTGTACGACTTCATCATTCATCGAAAAGAGAAAAACAGTATGGAAGTATTCTTCCATAGTCATTTTCAGATCGGTCCCAGATTTACAATTGACATGTCCGACCTTGCTTTGCGGGGAAGCATAGGTCTGAGATTCAAGTGACGGCATGCCGACAATTGCGACACTGGTTTCATCAATCGAATCTACCAAATTGCGAAGAAAGACATGTTCGACATCGGAAGTAATGTGTTCAAGCACATCCAAGGAATAAACTGCATCAAAATTTGCCGGCTGCACCGCCCCAGACAACATATCGTGCACCCGTGCCTCAAACTCCCAGTGCGGATCCATCCGCTCCTTAACATCGGCGATGAATAGGGGGTCGAAATCAATTGCAGTCACAGCACCAACTGACTGCTGCACAATGCGCGTTCCGAAAGCATCGGCACAACCAACTTCCAGCACATTTTTTCGCCCCTCAAGCATACGAGAAACGAATTTGTAACGGGAAAGGGTAAAAACGGTCCGTTTTGGATCTTGATTCCAGGACTCGTTAACCATCAAGCCCATCCTGGTAATACCATGCTTCTCCTTAACACCATAGAGAAGGTCATACTGGGGCTCTTTACTACTCGGAGATTTTGTCATTGGTATCCACGGACATGTCGCCAAATTTAGCAACTTTTTGGTCTGAAATTTGCGTATTTTTGATCGCAAATCATTTAGCAAAGCAAGACTAATAGAAACTAGTTCTCACAAACGTGAATTCGAAAACTAGAGTTCAAAGCCCTCACAGATCAACTACATTTTTTGCTATTAGAGTACAACTACAATTTACTGTGGAAGAGCCAAATAGAAACATTACCGCTTTGCGCCTCCTAGTAAGTTTGGTCGAATTTCGGAGGTTTACAGACGATCAGGCACGCTCACATTCATTTCGCCAGCGAGTCAACTAGTAGCACCACCACCACAGTTTTTACCGACAAAAATACATGATCCAAAAGCAAAGCAACCCACAACACGATTACTGACGCCCAGATGCCCAACATCCATTCTGGAGTATAGATGGAGTGGGAACTGCACAGGCAGTCAAAGGCGATCAACGCCCGAATACAACCTACCTTTTTGTTCGACAGGAAGTTCCCTGCCACCGTTCGTGGATTGGAGGATATGAGATCATTCCCTCGACCTGCATCAGATAGGGATCCATAGGCCAGTTGTTCATTCCGGCAGACAATATCTGCCGTGGATGGCCTGTTGCTCGAGGCGCGACGGTCAGGTCTATTACTCGGCGCGACGCACTTAGCGGCTGGCTACCACGGTGCATCAGCCGGTTCGCGTCAAACAAAAGAAGCGTTCCTTTCGGGCCAGTGGCCAAATGGGAGCGCCCGGCTTCGTCAAGATACTCGAATGGACCATTTTCTTTGCTAACATCAACCAAGTAGATCAGTGCACGGATTACTCCGGGAGGACACCCATCCAAATGAAAATTGTGCGGTCCTAGCAGTTCGCCGCTATAAGGCAGGGATTTAAAAAACCTTGCATTAAGAATGTGGAAATCGGAACCGACACCAGCCTGAAACAAAGGACGCGCTTCGTCACAATACACTAGATTGTATATTTCTCTCAGCAGCGGCTCATTCGGTGTCAATGTGCGCATCATCGGATTGAACGGCTCCACTGAGTTGCCACACCAAGTCAACCGCCTGTGACGATTGCCGACGTCTTCAGAGAACCTTTCTTCTGGCAACAATGCATCCAGCTTCCCAAGCTCGACATACCCCCGAACCACACCCGTCGCTCCAAATTGTCGGCGGGTATCGAGATAAGCTTCGGTCTTCTCCGTGTCCGCGGCGACCGCACTCTCTAGTAACCGGGAGTAGACTGCGGCGTTGAAATGGCCTGCTGAATTCTCCACCGCGTGATCCAGAGCGTTGGTCACAATCTTCTGGCCAGCTGATTTCGCCATGTGAATTCCGTCCAAACGGAACTCTTCCGCTAGAAGTCCGTTTTTGGTCACTTCCGCTGTAACATCTAGAAATGGAATATTTACTTCGTTGCATAGGCTGTTGAGGACATCATTTGCAATACCCGTCAGCTTCCGACGCAATGTCAATGGACATTGAAAACCGTGAGTGGCCAGAAACTCATCCTCATCTTCCATTGACGGAGGAGGCAACATAGTCGCGTAAGTCCGCGTAAACCCGATATCCTTAAGTGCTGTAAGCCCTTTGATGAGCGGAAGAAAAATCTGCCGGAACAAATCTTCCACATCACCAAGTGGAACGCTGACTTTACCTGGCAGCGACTCAGCTGGTTCGCCTGCCAAATCAACGTCGAAACTGACATTGAACTGTCGAAAGACAGTTCCACGCAGATCAATGTCACCACAAAAAATCAGCAATATTGGAGCAACCGCCGGAGTTCCGCTCGCATACAAGATATTGAGCGCAGCTTGGTCGGGATGTTGGAAAATGCTCTCTCCGCTCTCAGACAACAGGTTCAGCCGGTCCAAATGGTCAAGGACCTTTGTCCCAACACGCCCATCACCAGAGGTCATTTCTGCAGATGAGAAGCCTGAGATGTAACAAGACTCCAGCAAGACAGGCGTCGCTTCACCATCGCGATGAAGAAACACATTGCGGAGCGGCAATGCATGGCTATCACCCAAGCAAATAACCTGTTGAGCCTTTCCGGAAAAAACCAAGCTATTTGGACTATTATCCTCACCACTGTCCGCATTCGAAAGCAACGCCTCGGCCAGCTTTTCCTCGTCGCAAACCACCCTGCTGTTTTCGTCAACGTCAGCGTCAACAGCTCGCGATCGCACTGCGACCTCATCAGTCGCAAATGTTGAAAAAAAAGCATCCATAACCTTAGAGATCGCTTCTGGCGTGACGGTACGGCCATCTGCTTCAAATTGATTGGCCCGGCGCGCGTCTGTCACCATTTCATAGGATGCAAAATAGTGACAATTAGAATGGGCTTCTCGAACCTTTTCCGCCGCAGTGCGCAACACGGATTTGGAATAGACGGTAGCCTCCACCACATGTCGAGAGGTATAGGTCGCAACCAATGGTACCGGCGAAACAGTCACAATAACCTGTGCATTGTCGTTGATCGTTCCCAGACGGCGGAGAAAGGAGGACAAGCTATTTGCGACCTCTTCTACAGTAAAATTTACAAACTCGTATTTATCTGGATTGAATTCACCAACGTCACATCCGGGGCATGCTGGGTACACAGTCCCATCCAGTTTGGAGCGCCAAGCTTCCGTTAGTCTGAATAGCCCCGCGTTTACTAGACACCCTGCGGGTTCAGTTTTTGCT
>TARA_R110002110_G_scaffold118078_1_pt1 | contig 21807 bp, 20 predicted proteins | sample TARA_R110002110 | Tara Oceans TARA_R110002110 (sample SAMEA4397330) | marine metagenome | biome: Polar Biome; feature: [SRF] surface water layer (ENVO:00010504); material: water (ENVO:00002006), including particulate matter (ENVO:01000060) such as... | depth 5 m
GATAAACTTGCTTGTTCTCCCGTTTGTTTTGCAACGCGACCAAAGCTCCCCATTCAAACCGAGTGGGGAGCGGTGTCAAACTTTGAAGTGACCCGCACGTTAACAATGGACCGTCAAAGGCTGGAATTTTCGGCTTGTTTGAAGATGGCGGGCTGGTGACACAATCAGGACATCTCGAATGGCCAAAAACTGCAACAAACCAGAGTAAGAAAAAGTTCGTGCAATCAGAATCGAGTTACAGAAGTGAAATCTTCAATTTTTCGACTGTCGCACGCCATCCAGGCGTTACTGGTTTGCAAACGGTATTCTGGTTTCCGAACATCCCCACTTCTTGAATGGCCTGATCCTCTGGTAGCGTTTTTTCCCAATCGACCTGAACAAAGTACTCAGACTTCTCGGGATCATCTTCGAATTCTCGGTGATAGCCTGCTTGCAGCACTTCAAGGGCAGGACGATCGGCGATCAGAAAGTCTTTGGCTGCTACACGGCTTCCAACAACACGACCTACACCCACAAAGCCCTTTCCAGGGATTTTCGCCCAGATCCGATCACCCTCACTTAGCATGCGTAACGAGTTGCTATACCAAGTGCCTCCACCGCCACTGATAAAGCCGTGCCGCACCGCCTCTTTCCAACTTCGGGAATGGCCTTCTCCGAAACTGACATAGAATTCACCGTTCCACGGCTCTTTTTCCCCACGCTTTGCTGAGCTGGCCGCGTGAACCTGAACCTCGCCCGGATCGATAAGCCAAGCTCGGCTCAAAAGTTGGCTTTCTGCGTGATCGAACACTTGGAAAAACAGAACGTTGATGGCGAGGCCGCGATCGTTCAGATAATTTACAATGCGCTCGCTACTCGCATCCAAGGTCGCGGCGACAATTACAACCTGATGAGTTTGGTTGATCGTCTCTTCATCCAACGGCTGACCGAACCACTCGCGAAAATCTGCGGAAAGACTCTCGCCAGGGCGGAAGCGGCCGTAGATGCCGACCACGTCGTCTGGGTCCAACTCTTCGACCCACGCCGCGTAGTCAAGTGCTTGCGCAACGACTTCACGTGGTGTCCTGTCCCGCTTCAGCTCCACCAATACGAGGGAACCGTCAGGGGCTATTGCCAGCAGGTCAATGCGTCCGCCATATCCTGTATCAACTTGCCGTCCTACCAGCATCCATTCGGAGGAAAGGATTTTTGGCCGAGCGACGATCATATCTTCGAGCATTTGTTCCGAAGGCAAAACGCCTTGCTTAATCTCTTGTGGTGATTTCGAAACGGTCCAAACAGCGTGACTAATAGGCATTCTATTTTCCTGGCAAAGTAAAGTGTGCTTTCCATGAAAATCCAGTGTGCTTGTCGACTTGGACGGGTCCATGGGGTGAAAATTCCCGCCATATTTCGGCGTCCGGGTGAAAGTAATCACCGGTAGGATTTGATGAAAAAACACTACTCTCGGGGGAGATCAGGGGAGCGAGACCTTTTTTCCAATTGTGCTTTGAGCCGTGGTGGGGGACTTGGAATGTCGCTACTGCTTTGACACGTTTGTCACCAAAGTATTTGGTCATCCTGTCAAAGCGGATCTTCGTCGAATAGTTCGCATCACCAGTATAGAGAACTGGCGCCCTGTTTATGGGCACTACAATCTCTCCTGTGTCAGGATTCGCTAAGGGTTCAGGAATGTATCCACGTAAGGGAACCGGGCCTGTGTAGAGGTTGAGCGACAAGTTGTTTTGCATCCCCGCTGCAAAATTCTTGAGATAGAGCTTTTTCAGCGAAGTCAGTGCTGTAGAACGCGCCGTTTTATGTGTCTCTAATAGAGCTTGGCTCAAAATTTTCACGTTGTCCTTGAATGCATCTGCAGACTTTGGAGCGGAGTCAGGGTCGTTATAGGGGACAAACTCCCAAGCTCCGCCGCGAACGAACCTACTACCTGCGGGAAGTTCGACGGCGATCTGACGGTTTTCCCAATTGTCAGGAACTTCCAATCTTTCGATGGCGCCCGCAGTCGCAAATTTACTTTCTTCCCGGGGCCCAAGGTCATCAGGGTCGATGCCTGGTTGTGTTTCATTCGGGTCGGGGGGGCCGCCGCCGTTGGAAGGGCGGACGAAGGTAATGCGTTCAAATCTCTCTGGTGCCTCCGCAACAAGAAACGCAACGGGGTCGACGTAGAAACCCATTTCGCGGTCGCCATCTGACAATCCTTGCTCAAAGCCGATAAGGAGGCGCTGCCACAATGGTGCCCAAGGGAACACAATATTTATGGCTCCTACTTCTTCCAGAAGCCGCAGGAGGCCGCTGATGTGGTCCATGTGAAGATGAGAAATAAAGACAAGGTCGAGTTTGTTGTGCAGTTTTTTCGCTATTTCACGGATGCCTTTGTCGACCAAGGCCTGTCCAGACGACGTGCCGCAGTCATATACCCAAGTGAAATCCCAGTCAGGTGATTGTCTCGTGTAGACCATGCGTCGGCCTTTTTGAACTCGCCGAAACTCAATTGCCCCGAACGCAAACAGGCCTTGTCCCACAGGCTTGAATTCGTGTTCGACGTAGATGTGTGTCATGCTGTTGCCTTATGGGCTATCAAACATATTATAGTTGTCTCATGCTTGCGATAGTAGGTTGAATTGGCTCGAAATGAGCGTGTCATGTGATTGCCATTACGAGACTTGCTGCAGGTGGTTACGCTGTCCTGAAAAATCTGCATCATACATCTCTGCCTGCATCTTTATCCGAGGACATCACATCCCATGGGGTGATGAGACGCTGTACCGGTTTGTCGGGCTTGCCGGATAGGGCGACAAAGACAGCACCGACACGGGTTAGCGGCGTTTCTATGGCTCGGAAGAGCTCTATCAAATCGTCGATGGGTGTGTTCGGAGCTACAAACCGGAATGTTTCCGTGTGCTGAGCATCCAATCGGCAATGGGGGAGGACTTCTGCGACGGTCATGGATCGAGAGACGATTTGCTCATCCACATGCCAGAGGTAGTCAAAAACAGCTGCCTCGTTGAAGACGCCTATTAAGACATCTTTTTCGTCAAGGATGGGGAGGTGGCTGAACCCAGTCCGCTTCATATGATCTGCGAGATCGCCAAGCTGATCTGTCAGTTGGGCGGTTTTCATGTCCTTGCGCGTGACGCCCACAGAATTCGCGTTTGGCGGATTGCGCAAATGGTTCAGGATGCCTTCGACCTCCGCCAAGAACGCGGGTGAAATGTGTACGGCTGGACCGGGCGATTTGTGCTTGGGGTGCTGCATTGGGTGACGGATATCTCGAATATATCGTAGCAATTCTCGATGCCGCGCCACACCTTGATCCCGTTGAGTGGCTTTCTCAATCTCAAAGCTGTGCGAATCCGAAACGTGGGCCCGCTTGTTCACCTCTTTCACGAGGTCTTCGTAGACTCGGATGAACTTCTCTGTCGTCTCGATCACTCAGCGGCCTCCAGAGCTTGGCCTGCAGGTTCCAGCGCCTCGTGGAGGAGGGCTTCGAGGAGACGGGTGCGGGTGGTGTCGGCTGTGGTCAGGGCGGCCTCCAGCCGGTCGCAGAGGGCCATGAGGGCGTCGACTTTGGCCACGATGCGGTGTTGTTCTGCGAGCGGTGGCAGGGGGAGCGGGCATCCCCGCAGCTGTGTCATATTTATGGACGCCAGATTTGTGGTCTGTTTCGAAGCATCCTCGAAAAACGACCGCCCAAGTTCACTGTTTACATACGTGATCACCCATTCGGCAAGGATGTCATCTGAAGGCGGGCGAACTCGGAAAACATGGTTCTGGTGGATGCATTCTTCGATTTGGCATCGCCAGATCGCTGCGCGACCGAGTTTGTCCCAGTCGCCTCCCTCGGTCATCAGGATGTCGCCATCCTTTAGCCGGTAGCGTTCGGCATCGGTGGTCTTCACTTCAATCGTCTTGATAACGCCAAGGTCCAGATGCCCACGCTGCACGTTGGCAACACGAAGATAGGGGCGAACTTTAGCATCCTGAAGTGGAACCTTTCCGCCTTTCGTGACACCGCTGACCATCACGAATACATCGTCAAAGATCGGCAACTCCCAGCTTCCTGGAAAGTCAAATTTCAGGTCCTGACGGGAAGCGGGCGCAACAGGCTTGCGGGCGCGCAGCCCCTCTTCTCGGAATACTTGTGCAGCAGCCTGCTTCAATCGGTCCAGCGAGCTGCCTGCTGGTTCATCCGTCGCATCCTGCTCCACCAGTTTGCCGCGGACGGCGAGGTTTAGGATGGTTTGGCGGAGCGATTTGATTTGGTCGGGGCGGGATGTGAGGGCGGGGAGGGTTTCGATGGCAAAGCGGGCGTGGGTGGGGAAATCCGAGGGTTGGACTGTTGCGGTGCCGGACAGACGGCCGTTTTCTGCGTCTTCTGGCTCTGCTTGGTTGGGGGCTGCGCCGGAGGGCGCGTTGGTGCCATCGGTTTCTGACCCTACTGGGGCCTCGGGTGCGGTCAGGCGGGCGAGGGTGGCGGCGGTAAGCTTGTCGCGCGTCTCTTCGCAGGCCTTGCGGGCCTCCTCCAACCGATCACAAAGCGCCATGAGCTCATCGACCCGACGTTGGGCGGTTGCACTGAGAAGTGGAACAGGGACTTCTGAAATTCGCCCGATTGTAAGCGTCACGTTGGCAGTGCCAGTCATCCGTGCGACAAGTAACTCGTCCTTGAAAACGGAGAGATACTCGAAGAGGAAGCGGGGCGAAAATTCATCCGGATCGTGGGGAAAAACGGCGACTAAGATAGTCCCAAGAGCGAATTTTCCGGCTTGGTAGTGCAATCGGTTGATACTGGCGTTTCCATGCCCCGTGGATGACACGAGAGGGATTATTGCAGCGGTACCATCAAAATCATAATGATCGCATGTCTCACGATTGGCAGCGGTGACCACAAGTGGGAACTCGCCAGGCAGCGCTTTCTTGATGCCTGTCTTGCCCTTCTCAATGAATGCAATCTCGCCCAGTGGTGTAAACTTCGATGGATCGGAAAAAACTTCAGGCAAGTCATTCATTTCGACCTGAGTTGATTTCTTCGTTTTCCGAAGCAAGCCACGCTTCTTGAGCTTGTTTTGGACCTGAAGGATTTCGGCTCTTGCTTCCTCTACGGTCCAGTCCTCATTCGGATCATCAAGGTGTCCGCCAATGGCCAGCGCAACAGCGATTTTACGAAGCTCGGCTACGTGTTCAGGCGCCTCACTGATTGCCTGAAAAAGAATGTCGGCATTCATGGCTTGGCGAACTCCTCAAACGTGGGGCCGTTCTTGAGGCGGAATTCGACCTCGTAGGATTTGAACGACACAGAGAGCACGACTTCAAGCGCGTAGTGCAGTTGCGGGTCGCCTTCGGTGGCGACGACAAGGCCCTCGACCGTTTCACCGTCTTCAACCAGATGTTTCTGCACCCAGCCCATATAGCGGAGCACCTGACCGACGACCGCGTCCGATGATTTCTCGCGCTTGAGTTCAATCACCAGCCAACGCGGGTCGCGTTTGTGCTTGGCCAGCAGGTCGATGCGGCCGATTGGGGTGCGGAATTCGTATCCGGCTTCGGGTTCGCCATCGCGGGTGTAGATGTCCCACTCCTGCGCAAGGTCCAGCATGTCCCAATTGTCGAACATGTAGTCATGCAGGTGGCGTTCGAGGGCGAAGCGCGTGGTCTTCGGGCTTAGTGTCGCTGTCGTAGTTTCCGGTGATGGAGTCGCGGGATGATCGACCTCTTCTTCATCCTCGTCGCCCCCGAGATACCACCAGATTGTATCGAGGGTCCAAAGGTCGACATCGAGTTCTTTTGCCAACGCGACAAGAACTTCATTCACGGCGGCATAGCGTTCGCCGAAACTGGCACCGCGAGGTGGACGTGGGAGCAGGCCAAGATCGTCAAGACCATCATTCGATGTGTTGTTCCACACCCCGTATTTGTCAGGGTATGCGACATGGAGGATCGCGGTGATGATCCCTTTTCCCATGCCTTTAATGTTAGTAACGGGTTGCATCCTGTCCGTTATGGGACGCGCCTCATTCACCAGCTCGGCCAGTGCCGCACGGGTGGCGGTCATGTCGGCGCAGACCCGGTTTACTTGACGATGTAGGCCGGACCAGTGGTGGTTGTTTTCGATACGAAGAAACGAGCGAAGAACGTCTTCTTCGAGGGTTTTTATTCGATCAGGTTGGAACGCTGGGCTATATCGCGCGAGAACCTCATCCTGGGATTCGAGGATTTCAGCGATCTCGACATCATCGACCATCGCGGCCTTCGCTGCGCGCAGTTGACCTAATGCAAAGTCGGAAAAGGTGTGGGTGCTCATCGGGCGAGCGCCTCGGTCAGGATGGACTTCAGCTCGGCACGCAGGCTTTCGACAGAGGCCTCAGCCTTGGTCAGGTCATTCAGTAGGTCTTCAGGGTCGCCATGATCATCCTCGACGACATGCGGGTTCTTGATGTCGAGGTTGAAGCCACGTTCGCGGATCGTGTCGATCGAGACTTTCCAGGACTGTTCGGTCTCCTCGCGCCCCTCGCGGTCCGCGCCGCCCCACCATGCGGCACAGTCATCCAGATGTTCCAGCCTGATGGGCCGGGTCATGGAGTAGGCCTTTTGCCCCTCCGGCACGCGGTGTCCCCAGTACCAGACATCCTGCGTCGGCGTGCCCTTTTCAAAGAACAGAAGGTTGGTGCCGATGGAGGCGTAGGGTTTGAAGACCGAGTTTGGCAGTCGCACGATGGTGTGCAGGTTGCATTCGGCCAGGAGGTGTTCCTTGAGCCGTGTCTTGATGCCTTCGCCAAAGAGAGAGCCGTCAGGCAGGACCACGGCGGCGCGACCGTTTTTCTTTAGCAGGCGGATGATGAGGGCGAGGAAGAGATCAGCGGTTTCGCGGGTCTTGAAAGCGGGGAAGTTGTTTTCGATCCCATCCTCTTCCTTGCCGCCGAACGGCGGGTTGGTGAGGATGATGTCAACGCGCTCATCCTTGGTCCAGCTGATGAGCGGACGGGCGAGGGTGTTGTCGTGTTTGACCCAGGAAGGCTCTTCGATGTTGTGGAGGAGCATGTTGGTCGTGCAGAGCATGTGCGGCAGTGGTTTCTTTTCCACGGCGCGAAGGGAGGTCTGCATGAGGGCCTCATCCTCAGGACGTTTGATGTAGTTGTCGCGCATGTGGCGCATGGCACAGGTCAGAAAGCCGCCGGTGCCGCAGGCCGGATCCATCAGGATTTCGCCGGGGTGTGGGTCGATCTGCTGGACCATGAAGGAAGTGACCGCGCGGGGCGTGTAGTACTCGCCAGCGTTGCCTGCGTTCTGGAGATCGTTCAGCAGTTGCTCGTAGAGATCGCCGAAGTGTTGGCGTTCGGTCAGGGAATTGAAATCGACCTCGTTGATCTTGTTGATCACCTGCCGCATGAGCGTGCCGGATTTCATGTAGTTATAGGCGTCCTGGAATACCGACCGGACCACCTTGGCACGGGACGTCGTGTTGGGCAGGTCTTTGAGAGTGGGGAACAGGTCGTCATTCACGAAATCAAGCAAGTCGTCGCCAGTAACACCTTCGGGATCCGCTGCCCATGTGCGCCATTGCAGGCGTTCAGGAATGGGCGAGGTATAGTCGTCGCTTGTGAATTCCAGCGCCTCGTCCTGATCGTCGATGATCTTGAGGAAAAACATCCAAACAAGCTGCGACAGACGCTGCGCGTCCCCGTCAACGCCGACATCTTTGCGCATTACGTCTTGGATGGATTTTACGAGGTTTCTCATGGACATAGTCTATTCACCCAGTTCGGTTCTAATCTGCTTCGCTACGGCCATGAAGGTGTCTTCTTTGTCGGGATAGAGCGCTTGACGCGAAATTTGCGGAAATGTGTTGCGGCTCCAAAACTTTTCTTTGTCAAATTTGAACTTGGCCAACAATCGTCGTCCGAAGTCGACCTCAAAAGAGGAGTAGTTTTGCTTTTCCGCATAGACACTGATGTCTGGATATTCTCCCAATAGATAACCTTCTTGGATATGCGGCCGGCGCGCCTGGGGCGGGCAAACACTTGAAAGTCGAACTGTCTGGAGACCGGCTTCCATATCAGTTGTCACCGTTCCAGAGATATTCGGGATCCCAAGGGCAAAGACATATCCGTGGTGATCGTTGTGCAACGATGCGAAAGAAGCCGCTACGCGGAGTGAGTAGGTAACGTCGAGCAAAGGTGTCTCGCAGATCTCGTAGTGCTGCAAAATTGCCCAACGCAAAATTCGATATCTTTTAATCTCTACATTTCCAGCAACTGGAGCTTGTTGCCACCTTTCTATCAATAACTCTTCTGCCCTACGGAGCTTTCCGAACCGGGCCTCAATGGGGGAAGTGACAACAGTAGAATCGCGCCCCCGGAAGATTCCAGGTCTTATTGAAGTCATGCCGTTTGCATCGATGTGGTCAGCTGATTGACCACGAAAAACCAAAACATATTCCGGATTTAGATATTGAACTTCCGCAATTTTGTCAGCTAAGTCTAAGTAGTTTTTGACCGGGATGGGTTTTGATTTTCTGATCTTACCGTTTGTTTGCTCGACAGGAATTCCCCCCTGGGCCGGAATATTCAGCAACTTGGATTTCCCAATAGTCTTCATCTAAGCGCTTTCTTCGTAGAGGGCGTTCTGAAGGTCGTGAACTGCCCGCAAATAGTCAGGTTTCTTACCAAAGGCCCGCATGAGCTCGATTGGCGTTCCCATGTGGGAGAAGGGATTAATTTGGAGGATGTTCGTATCGTCGAGATCGAATACCCCTTCATCTGCATACTTTTCAAGCAAAGCTTCCAATACTGCGCGGGCCTGTTCGCCGTAGCGGTTGAACACATTCCGCTTCTTGACGTTGTCGGCCCGTTCCTTCCGAGTAAGTGGCTTGGCGTCGAACGCGATGTGGCAGACAAGGTCAAATGGATCGAGATCCTGGCCGAGCTCTGAACCAATCATAGTCAGATCCAGTCCTTCATCTGCGAGTTCGTCGATGATGGCCTGCTTGCGTTCCTCAGCGTTCCAACGCTTCAGGAAATCGTCCATGGAGGCATAGCGGCGGGTGAGGTGTTTGCGGGTAAAGTCTTTCAGGCTTTCAGTTATGAGCTTGCCATCGGAGTCTAAGTATTCAACCCGTTCCTTGACGATCGTTGCACCGACACCATCGACATAGATCTTCCTGACTGGGCCAGTGTTTTCACCGCTGCTGTCAACCGTGGCGTCGGGGCCATCGGCCGGATTCACCAAAATTTCGATATCTTCGTTGGAAGGAGTTTCTTCACCACCGGATTCCACATCAGGGGAATTTTCACCATCCTCTGGAGGCACCATGGGATCGTCACCCGTCGGTTGGTAAATCTGGACTGGATCACCATCGAAATCTGGATCGGCGAAGTGGCTTGTTGCACCGCGAAAATCCATAAGCGTGAAATAATATTTGCCTGCGTCGCTGTGCACTCGCGTGCCTCGTCCAACGATCTGTTTGAACTCGGTCATAGATCCAATCTGACGGTCAAGCACGATGAGCCGACATGTTTGGGCATCAACCCCAGTGCTAAGAAGACGGGAAGTTGTGACGATCGCTGGATAGGAAACTTCAGGGTCGATGAAGTTGGCGAGCTGGTTCACGCCTTCCTTGTCACTGCCGGTAATCCGCATGACATATTTGGAGTCCTCGGCGACCAAGTCTTGATTTTCGTTGATCAACGCCTGGCGCATCCGAGCCGCATGCTCTTCGTCCACACAAAATACGATGGTTTTTTGCATGCGGTCGCCGCTCTCTTTCAAGAACTGCGTAACGCGTTGCGCGACCAGTTTGGTGCGGTCATCAATGACAAGGAACCGGTCAAAATCCTTGGTGTTATAGATCCGGTCTTCGACTTCAAGTCCGTCTCTGTCGACTTGGCCTGCTGCTGGTCTGTACCCTTCGACATCGCGGTCTATATGGCACTTAATAACCTTGTACGGAGCCAGGAACCCATCATCGATTCCTTCGCGCAAGGTATAAGAATAGACCGGCTCTCCGAAGTAATCGATATTCGAGACGTATTCGGTTTCCTTCGGCGTGGCGGTCAAGCCGATGTGGGTGGCGCCTGAGAAATGATCAAGAATCTCGCGCCATGCAGAATCTTCTGCAGCGCTTCCGCGATGGCACTCATCAATGATGATCAGGTCGAAGAAATCTGGCGACAGCTCTTTGAAAATTTTCTGAGATTCCTTGGGGCCAGTAAGGGCCTGATATAGCCCAAGGTAGATCTGGTAGGCAGTGTTGATACGACGCTTTTTATCGACCGCGAGTGTCAGGTTCTCGGTGCTGCCATCAGATCGTTCTATCGTCTTTGCATGTGAAGAAAGTTTGGCCATGTCGCCGATGAACGGACGGAAGTCGTTCACCATAGTTTGGTCGATCAGGATGTTGCGATCTGCGAGGAACAGAACTCTTTTCTTGGCTCCCGATTTCCAGAGGCGCCAAATGATCTGAAAAGCAGTAAGTGTTTTGCCGGTACCCGTCGCCATGACGAGAAGTAGTCGCTGTTGTCCCTTCGAGATAGCTTCCAGAGACGCATTGATAGCGTTCATTTGATAGTATCGGGGCGTCTTTTCATCATCGTAGTAAGGATGAAAAGCTGTCTCAGCCTGGCTGTCGGAGATGCCTTTCCACATCTTGTATTTGGCGAGTAACGTTTCAGGCGATGGAAAGTCATCAAGCCCAATTTGTGTTTCCATGGTTGCGGACTGGCCAGTCCTATCGTGAAATACGAAACCATCGCCATTTGACGAGAAGGCGAACGGCACGCGCAGCATGTCTGCGTAAGTTAGTGCTTGCTGCATCCCATCACTTATACTGTGCTTGTTATCCTTTGCTTCGATCACAGCAATTGGGACGTTGGGCTTCAGATAGAGAACGTAGTCCGCACGCTTCTTCTTGCCGCGAGCAACCATCTTGCCGCGAACGATTATGCGCCCGGCTGTCAGTGTCTTTTCTTCCGAGATCTGTGTTTCGAGGTTCCAACCCGCAGAAATCAGGGCAGGCATTACAAATTTACTGCAAATATCGCGCTCGGAGAGGAAGCGTTTTTCCATTTCCACCGTCCTATAAGTATCTGAGCACGCTAATGGAAAACGTCAGGGTTGCAACCGTCTGGTGAGCCCTGCCCGCCATTTTTAGAACGAGGCTGGGTAATACTCCCCAAAACTAAGGGGATGCGGACGTAGAATTTTCTCAGCAAGATACCTGAGGAGATTCTGATGAAGATGACGAGATTTAGCGAACCCCAGATCCTTGCGATCCTGCGCCAGGCCGAAGGTGGCGTGCCGGTTGCCGAGCTATGCCGGGAACACGGCATGAGCACGGCATCTTTCTATAAGTGGCGCGCGAAGTATGGCGGCATGGATGCGTCCATGATCAGCCAGATGAAGAGCCTGGAGGACGAGAACCGGCGGCTGAAGCGCATGTTTGCAGATCTCAGCATGCAGGCCGATCTGCTGAAGGAAGCCCTTGGAAAAAAGTGACGCGGCCATCTCATCGTCGCGAGATGGCCTCCAAGGCAGTGGAACACCGGGGGGTCAGCATCGCACTCGCCTGCCGGGCGTTCGGTGTGAGCGATACGTGCTATCGTTACAGCCCGTTGCTCAGCGATGAGAATGAGCTGATCGCTGACCTTCTGGTCGGCCTGACCGACGCCCGTAAGACATGGGGCTTTGGTCTGTGCTTCCTGCATCTGCGCAACGTGAAGGGGCATCCCTGGAACCACAAAAGGATCTATCGGATCTACTGTGCCCTGAAACTGAACCTGCGGATCAAACCACGCAAGCGATTGAAGCGTGACGTGCCGGACGCCTTGGCCGTGCCTGAGGCTCCAAATACCACCTGGTCGATCATTGCCCGGCAGGCGATGCAAAGCATCGCTGAGAGGGGACTTCATGGCAGATCGGCTTGAGGACGGTCGTGCCTTCCGGTTGCTGAATGTGCTGGACGACTTCAACCGGGAAGGCTTGGGCATCGAGGTGGACTTTTCTCTACCGGCAGAGCGGGTCATCCGGAGCCTCAACAACATCATCGAATGGCGGGGCAAGCCCAAAACCATACGTGTGGACAACGGCTCGGAATATGTCAGTCAGGCACTGCTGGATTGGGCTGAAGAGCACGGCATCGCCTTGGCACACATCCAGCCCGGTCAACCTCAGCAGAACGCATACATCGAGCGCTACAACCGCACCGTCCGGCACGAATGGTTAGACCAATACATTATCAACAGCATCGAGGAGGCTCAGCACTTCGCCACCCAGTGGCTATGGACTTATAACAACGACCGCCCGAACATGGGCATCGGCGGCATCACGCCCGCAATGAAACTGAAAATGGCTGCGTAAGTTCTACGGCGGCACCCCGTTAAAAACGGGAGGATTACCGGACAACCCTGGCTTGCCCTTGCAGTGGTGATTGAACGCAGTTGTGCCTCACGTTAGCACCGACGTTCTCATTGGACATTTTGATCGCCATGACACAATCTAAAATTGTTTTCAAAAAAGCCAATTTCAGAGAAAGGATATTCGCAAGCAATGCGTATTCGACAGCTGACAATAAGTAACTTTCGAGGCATCAACCAATTCGATTGGGCTATTCCGGAAGGACGAGTTCTTTGTCTGGTTGGTCGCGGGGACTCGAGGAAATCAACACTTCTCGAGGCGATTAGGCGCTTGTTTCATCCACATTGGAATTTGTCATTTGACGATGCGGATTTTTACCAGTGCAGCCCAGAAAACCCTGTTCTCATTGAGGCCGTTCTTGGAGAGCTTTCTGGCGAGTTCAAGGATCTTGAGAAGTATGGACAATGGCTGTGTGGATGGAATGCTGCGACCGGTATCAGGGCAGTAGATCCGGGTGAAGGTCTTGAGGATGCATTAAGGGTTCGGCTCGCGGTTGGCGACGATCTTGAGCCCAAATGGTCTGTCATTAAAGATGAGGATGGTGAGGGTGTACAGTTCAAGGCCAGTGACAGGGCAAAGGTGTCTGTCAGTCTAATTGGGGCGGCGTCCGACCGCCACCTGACCTGGTCCCGCGGCTCGATATTGAGTCAACTTACAGAGACCGAGAACATAAGCTCTTCGCTCGCTGGCGCTGCACGGGCTGCCAAAGCAGCACTGGAGACCCGCCGCGACGAAGACCTAAATGCTTTCGACGCTGTAGCCGCAACGGCTGAGGTTGCAGCGCGCGCTCTGGGCGTTACAGTGCAATCATCTTTCAAAGCACACCTTGATGCCGACGCAATAAATGTTCGTGTAGGAGGCTTAGCATTGCGTGACGGTGATGTTCCACTGCGCCTTTTGGGATTAGGTTCGAAGAGAATGTTGGCTACCGGCCTGCAAAAACAGGCCCTGTTGGCTCCTCATATTACATTGTTCGACGAGGTGGAAGTTGGCCTCGAACCGCATCGTATTGCTCGCTTATTGAAACACTTGAAGGACGACACTTCCGGACAATACTTTCTGACCACGCATTCGCCAGTAGTGCTCAGAGAACTGACAATCGCAGATCTTCATATCGTGCACTGCAACGCTGACCGCGTCGAGGTTGTTGAGGCTAACAAGCCAGGTATTTCAGGTATCATGCAGGGGAAAATTAGATCAGGCGCTGAGGCATTTCTCGCACCGAAAATCATCGTATGTGAAGGCGCAACTGAAGTCGGGTTTCTGCGCGGCTTGGACGGCCACTGGTCTGACAACCGCGAATTAGAAGCGTTTGCCTATCGTGGGGTTGCACTCTTCGATGCGGCTGGGGCTGGAAACATAAGAGCCACGGCTTCCGGATTGAAAGAGCTTGGATACAACGTTGCCGTCTTGGCCGATTCTGACGAAGATATCCATTTCAGCGATGCTCATGCGGCGGAACTTCAGGCCGTCGGAATATTCGTAGTGAAATGGAACGACGGCACCTCAATTGAAGAGCGGGTTTTTCGCGATCTACCTTGGGAAGGCATAATGTCTTCTTTTGAGACGGCTCGTGCCATTATTGGAAACGACACCTCGCTCATTGCCCAGATACAAAGTCGTTTCGGCGTCGGTTTTGAACCCAATTTTGAGAATTGGGCCGACACTCCGGAGTTGAGGGAGGCTCTCGGTCGAACTGCAAAAGAAAAGGACTGGTTCAAACGCCAAGATTTTGGCGCGGGCTGGGCTAATGCGATTGCCGCATATCTCGAAAATAATGACATCCGTGAAAGTGATTTGGTGCAAAAGCTTAATGGCTTGCGGCAATGGATTGACGATGTGTAATCTCGCGAGAACCTTGGCAGATTGCCGAGGCGCAGGATTTGTCGTGGCACCTGCCGGATTTGGCAAAACGTATTTGATAGCTGAAGCGACGGCTCTTTCAGATGGCCGGCAACTAATCCTGACGCATACATATGCTGGCGTGAATGCCCTCCGACGGAAGTTCCGGATTTTGGGGGTCAATGAGCACCAGTTTCATGTTGATACAATTGCGAGTTGGGCACTGCGTTTGTGCCTATCCTACAGACACACTTCTGGTTGGGCCATTGAAAGGCCTGCAGACAACGGTCAATGGAATGCACTATACGCTGCCGTCGGTGATTTACTCGATCATGAGTTCGTTAGGCGGATCATCCGTTCGTCATATGTCGGCCTTTACGTGGACGAGTACCAAGATTGTTCAGTGAGCCAGCACGCTATAGTAATGAAAATTTCCCGCGACCTCCCCTGCCGTGTGTTGGGTGACCCCCTGCAGGGAATATTCGATTTCGGGGGCCAAGAGTCGGTCGATTGGACTCGTGATGTAGAGGGAATGTTCACACAGGTTGGCCAGCTTGATGTACCACATCGTTGGGTGCAGGCGGGCGCAGGCCAGCTCGGAGAGTGGCTGCGCTACGTTCGCACAAGCCTCGAAAACGGAACTGAAATAGATCTTAGACAACGCCTGCCTAAGGGAGTCAGATATGTTGCGACAAACACTGTAGCGCAAGGTCTTCAACGCACACAGGGAAACACTTGCCGCTATTTCAATTGCGGACCACGGCATACGGTCATTGCCATTCACAAAGGCAGTCAAGAATACAAGGCGAGATGCCACCGGCTGTCGCAAAATTTGTCTGGGCGGTACTCGTCAATTGAGGAGGTCGAGGGGCGTGATATGTTTGCGTTCTTCCGCCGTTTGAATACTGCTGCCAGCAATAGTCGCCGCCTTCGAGAAGTCATCGCGTTTGCTGGAAAGTGTATGACGCAGGTGAATGCGAACCTACCAGCCGGCACTTGCAGGGGGGAAGCGGTCACTATTCGCGCGGCTACCCGTAGTCCTGAAGTGGCCAGGTTGGCCAATGAATACTTGGGTAATCCCAGTAGCGACTGCTTGGTAGAGCTATTGAAGGCAATCAAAGGGCTTGCCCAAACCAACGTGACGCGAGCTGATCTCCTCAACCGCGTTCTCGGTGTCTTACATAAACATACGATGCATCCCGAACTTTCATGTGATGAAGCCGCAGAGAAATACCAACGCGAATTTCGTTTCAAGGGGCGTCCGGTTGGGCATCTACGGCAAATTGGTACAACACTTCTCGTCAAGGGACTGGAGTACGACCACGCCATCGTTCTGGATGCGACGACGTTGTCAAGAAAGGAGCTCTATGTGGCACTGACCCGTGGAGCTCGTACACTGACGATTATTTCAAGCAATCCTATATTGAATTCGGAAGTCTGAATTCGATGCGTACTGTGGGCTCGCTTGGGAATGCCACATCCAAGAACGGTTTTACTGTGGGGAGTCGACTACAATATCAAAGTAGCTACCCCGTCCTAAACAGGAACTATTAACGTTATGTTTTTTAATATATTTAATTTCTTCGACAATCTTCAAAGTGGCCAACACGCCAGCAATATACATTTTCAATAGAGTGCTTTTTCCGATGACAGGAACCCCGATCAGGGAGTTTAATCGAGGTTCCCAGTGAAGTCTTAAGCGCTCATAATTTTCACCAGACTGCGATGCGCAGCGACTTGATCCAGGAGGTTGTCACGAACGTTGAGAAATTTCTCGAAAAGATACTGTAGCTCGATGAGCTCATTGCCGCGGTCAGAATAAACCGCCACTTCACGGGTTTCGCCACGAGGGCCAAAATCATCATATCCCGTCTCTTCGTAACGAACTTCGGTGCCGAGGTATTGGGAAGCAAGGCTGCGCTCGAGAATGTCTGCGACAGCAGCGAAACCGCCCTTGTCCGCTTCATCGAAGGGTAGACGATCATTCAAATGCGCAAGGCAGCGCGACACGAAAGCAACATCTTTGGCGTTGTCGCCAAGTTGAAGCGCCTTGGCCAAATCCGCGACCTGACGGCCAAGCCCTACAGCCAATTTAGCCAGATCATCCATGTCTTGTTTGTTGTTAAGTACGTTCATCGGCGAAGTTCCCGTTCCTGGATAGTCGATCGTTGGGGCGACCGGCATGGCAGCCCCTTCAAGACAGCCGGCCCAAAATGGGACCGGCTTTGGTTGTTGGATCACGCGATTTGCGGGATCATGCGCGATGCTTCGCATTGGATGTCACTGGTCGGAACACTCTTCGCAATAGATTTCAGTAAAACGCAGAGCTCATCTGACAGAGAACAACACTCTTCGACAAACCCGGAAGCAAGGTTGATCTGCACAAAGAGATCGCTCTCGGCTCGGTCAGGGTCGTCGACATGCTTCAGCGTCAGCAAACGGTGAAAGTCGACCAACTGATTACTGTGCGCCCGCGTCAGTTGTCGCGCGTGGTGAACTGCCTCACACAGTAGAAACACGCGCGCACTGGCGGCAGGGCCGCCGAGTTTGTGAGCAGCCATTGCCAAAATCGTTTCGTAATCGCGAAGAAACCCGCGAACTTGTTTCAGGTTCTGGCAGGGCTGCTTGGTGAATTTTTGATGAGAGGTCATGGGGTTCATCCCGGGATAACGCTGCACCAAGGTGGCAGCTTCAAGTCGCTCAATTCCTCCTTTCACAAAGGCGTCTGGCCAAACTCGCTGTAGCAGCAGGTGAGTCAATCGGTCTGGCACGTGTTAATATTTATTTTAGAACGACTCACCGGAGTTTCCGGATTTGCGCGGCCTCACAAAAAGGCCCGCGCAAGATCTGGAAATCAGGTAAACTTGGGGCATACTTCACGCTGCGTTACTGGCGGCCACTCCCAGCTTCGATGACACAGCCGCTAATATTTCATCGCTTTGCTCCATGCATGAGCGAGCCGCGCACTATCTGGCCCTGCCCGATGCGGGGCCGGTCTCCGCTCAAGGGCTTCATACAGCATGTCGAGTGCCAAGCCCGAAAAGCACGCGAAACACACACGGTGATAATCCTCGATGGTTGGTATCGCGTTTTGCATACCGGTCATCATCAGTCGGGTCAGCCAGCGCGTTTCAAACTCCGGAGCATCAGAAACGAGCACCTTTTCTCCCAAGCACTCCAGCAGATCGTCCACGACTCTATAAGCGACGGGCGCATCTTCGAGTTCCTCAAGCGCGATGCCATGCACGGCAGCACTCTGAGGTGCCCAGTCGGAAAGCTCCCAGTCTGCTGCAGGTCGGATCAATGTGCTCCACGTTCGCACTTCACCGCCAACCAACCACGACAGACCAACTTCAATCGGCCAGCTGTCCTGTGACAAACTGGATGCTTCAAAGTCCAGCGTTGCGAATTTTTCAATGTCAGAGTTCGTTCCCATAACGTCACCTACCTCGTAATATTTCATGTTGTCCGCGTGAAGCTTTCGCTCAGCCTGAGGCAATCCGAATTTTGGACCCTTTCTCCATCTCATTCAGTTTTTGGGTTTGTGCGGCCTCAAAAAACGGACCGCACAAAAACCCAAAAAACTGAATGAGCTCAGGGAGCAGAAATTTCGTTTGGCATTGGCCACAAGATCGTAGTTACAACTCCAACTTTCTGAGCCGCCGTAGGTATAGCGGTTCACCCGCGTTATTTTTTCGCGGCCTCTTTTTTCCGGTTTCATATCGAAATCCAAAAAATGATCGAAACCTTAACCGACGATTCTTTTAGGGGGCATTTTTTCCGTCCTTCGAGCTCTCACATAGTAGAGCTCGAAGGACGGAAAAAATGCCCCCATCTGCCCAGTAACTTTGCAGGCCGACACGTCACCAATTATGGTTTTTCGATTTTTGACAACGCGCCATACTTGGCCCCCAGTTTTCGGGGCAGCATAAAGGGGAGCTGATTTTTAACTCAAGGCATATGCGGGGAGGTGGCCCTCACCTACCGCCGTTGAAGGACACTGATGCCAGTCAAAGCGGACAGCCGCCTCCGGCACCTGATGTCGATCGGCCCGGGGCCACATCTGTTGCTCAGCAATGTGTTCTCACAAAAGTTCTCTATCACACGCCGCTTGCGTGAATACTTGTTCGATCTGCGTCCCTAATTTTCCTCGTATGTGCCTAAGATGAAAACGGGAGCGATGACCTGTGTTTCGCCCTGCCCGAACCGGATGACTCAATTGTTCCGGAAATCTGCCTGCTGGCCGATATTTCAACGAAGCGCTGTTGAACGCTGGGCTGATCGAGGTTGGTGAAGCCCACCTGGGGTGAACGATTGCTTGCACCCCCGAATATGTGCGGGAGTGCAGGTGACGGACCTATTCGAGAAAAATTTTCCAAGAAGAAATTTTCTCCTTCGTACTTTTCGATATTGGCCAATCTCATTGGTACAGACGCAAAAGGGCGCCCACTGCCTTCAACCACAGGAGCCGATGACCACACGAAACACCTCCCCCGAACGATCGAACATGACGCCGCAGAATGGCACCCCAATCAATGATCGTTTCTTACACACCGGAGGTTTTCTATGCTTATCATTATCAACTTTGACGTCGCCCAGGAGGCATACGACCGAATTGCGGACACCGAGCTGCACTTTCGTCGCCATGGGGCTTCGCTCAGTGTACTGCTCGATATTTTCGCCGCATCTGCGGGAGGCGATGCCTTCTGTAAGCTTCATGGCTTTTTAAGTTCACAACAGCCTGACCCTGACGAAATCCATGCTGCGCTTCAGCAGATCAAAGATGCATTGTCTAACCAGTCTGCTAAAAGCGCCGACATCGTATCCTGTGAGCGGGGTTTTGATGCTGACGCTGCATTGCGCTGGCACGGGGCACGGATCAGCGAGCTTCTGGGGCGGTTCAACGATGCTGTGTGATCCAGAGCAAGGCTTCCAAGCGACTCAAACTCGTTGTCGGGGTTTCGACCCCGGCGACGGCAGGCTTGAACAGGATATCTGCGATGTTTCGATGTGGCTTGTTGAAAAGTATCGGGTGCCGTTCGTGCATCTTTGGATAGATAAACACCACTTTCAGCACGACTACCAAATCGCCTGCGTTGCGGTGATGGCCTGGGAAAAACACCTTAACCACCTGACAACGGCTGCCCGTGATGCCTTCTTAGCTTTGGACTACGAGATCCATGATACCGGTGCAGACGTATACGCGTTGCAATGCTGTGAAGGAAATCACTCTCGTCACGAAGCGTTGCGAGCGTTCTCACGCATTGAAGCGAAGTGGGGAATTAGAGATTGTTCAAGGGTCCTTGATAGCCTGCATATCGCAAATGAAGAAATTTTCAAAAAAAATCTGAAAAATTTACTTCGCAAAACCGAAAAACGGCCAAGCTACTGAAATACAATAATAAAATTAAAAAACCGGCTTGACCAATCAAAATGATTCATTACGTTACCATCAACAGCAGAAAGATGGTGGGAACAATCTCACCTCAAAACAAAGCGACTAAAAAAGTCGCCCTCAGGGCTAAGCCCTAAATGATTTGAGTGCTGATCGGCGCTCAGAATGAATTGAGGAATGCTGCATATGTTTTTGCAACACTTAAATAAAACAGAGACGTCGACACCGAGTCTGAAAAACGATGTTCATCTTGGGAGCGGCAAGGAGTTTGTCAAAAGATCTCAAAGTGTGAGTATCGATATTAGAACGTATCAAGATATGATTGATCACCCAGGCCTGTCCGTCGAGGAACGGTACCAGATCGTTAACGCACTTTGGTCGATGATGGTCATGTTTGTGGACTTGGGTTTTAACTTGCAGGACGCCCCGTCCGATTAAATCACCAAACCCAGAATTGCTCTCTGTTGAGGGCAAGTAAACGAGCTGTCCAAGTCCATGGCGGCTCCACCCAAATCTTATCGAAATCAAATCGATGGGCAGAATTGCCTATCTATAAACTTAAGCTTGGAAGAGGAAAACCAGTGAACACTTCAAAAACCAATGGGATGGCTGGAACCAAGGCACTCATTTACTGCCGTGTTTCGTCCGTGAAACAGCGCACGGAGGGGTCCGGACTGGAGAGTCAAGAACAGCGTTGCCGCGTCTATGCTGAAGAGCGCGGCTATGATGTCGTTGAAGTCTATCCTGATGACACAACGGGTGGTGGAGATTTCATGAAGCGGCCGGGAATGCGTGCCGCCTTGTCGTACTTGGAAGGCCAAAACGGTGAACCACACGTTATTATTTTCGATGACCTGAAGCGGTTTGCTCGCGATACGGTTTTTCACTGGAAGTTGCGTGAGACTTTCGCATCATATGGGGCCGTAGTCGAATGCCTTAACTACCGGTTCGAGGACACTCCCGAGGGCAAGTTCGTTGAAACCGTTTTTGCTGCGCAAGGGCAGCTTGAGCGGGAACAAAATGGTCGCCAAGTGCGGCAGAAGATGAAGGCTCGGGTCGAGAGCGGTTATTGGGTTTTCAATCCGCCAGTCGGGTATAGATACGTCCCTGCAGAGACCGGAGGAGGCAAAGTTCTTATCCCAGACCATCCCGTAGCTTCCAGTATCGCAAAGGCGTTGGAGGGGTTTGCAAGTGGGCGTCTTGCATCCCAGGCTGAGGTTCAGCGATTTCTTGAGAAGGATCCGTATTTTCCAAAAGACCGGCCTGACGGCAGCATTCGAACGATGACCGTCACCCGCTTGCTGAAAAAATGCATTTACGCAGGATACGTGGAGGCACCAAAATGGGAGGTGAGTGTTCGGAAGGGTCAGCACGAGGGATTGATTAGTTTCGAAACGCATCAGAAGATTTTGGATATTTTGGAGGGGGGTAAGCGTAATGCAGTTCGCAAGGATTATGACGAAGATTTTCCACTTCGCGGATTCGTGCTGTGTGACGCTTGCGGTCGGAAAATGACGGCGGCGTGGTCAAAAGGCTGCCGTCGTCATTACCCGTACTATACGTGTAAGACGCGTGGCTGTCCGGAAAAAGGAAAATCTATCCGTCGTGCGGACGTGGAAGGTGGCTTCCATGAAATTCTCAAGCGCATGGAGCCTTCCAGTGAGTTGGCTGGAGCCGCAACCGCAATGATTTCGGATGCCTGGGCGACGAGGCTCTCTGAAGCTGAGGAGGCTAAGAAAGAGCTGGTTCGTCAGATGAAAGCGATTGAAAAGCAAATTGAAACTCTGTTGGAGCGCGTCGTTGATGCCTCCAGTTCGGTATTGGTCAAGGCCTACGAGGAACGTATCACCAAACTGGAACGTGAGAAGCTTGTTTTGGTCGAGAGAGGTGAAAATTGGGCACCGCCGAAGGGCAAATGCGAGGAATGTATCGAACTCGCCCTGAATTTCCTCTCAAACCCTTGTAAAATATATGAAAATGGGGGTCATGCTGAGCGCAGTCTTGTTGCCAAACTCGCTTTCGCCAAGCCTGTTCGTTACAGTCGAAAAGAGGGGTATCGAACTCCGGAAATTTCTTTTCCCTTCAAGGTCTTGAGGGATGTATCCGACGGGCATGGACAAATGGTGCTGAAGGGGAGGATTGAACTCCCGACCTCGTCATTACCA
>TARA_R110002110_G_scaffold256996_3_pt1 | contig 21800 bp, 15 predicted proteins | sample TARA_R110002110 | Tara Oceans TARA_R110002110 (sample SAMEA4397330) | marine metagenome | biome: Polar Biome; feature: [SRF] surface water layer (ENVO:00010504); material: water (ENVO:00002006), including particulate matter (ENVO:01000060) such as... | depth 5 m
TTGGAAGATTTCTTGATATATATTCTCCTATGATAATAGGAAATCAAGGTGAAGGCGATAAGGAAATAATTGCTAATTGGATAAGACCACAATTTAAGGATGGTGATGCAAATATAACTGACTTAACTCTTGGTTCAGAATTTCCCTATTATGTGTGTGATAAATTATATAATTTTTGGGCAACCGATACTAGAGTTGGAGATACTGATGATGATGGCGATAATAATGTATCTAATGTGTTTGGTATAGCTGGATTTGACCGTTCTATAAAATATGCAAGTGATAGTCAAGATGATGGGACAGATTCTGATTTACAACCAACAGAAGGTTGGGGTAGTAGTGCTGGTTCTAGTAAATTTGCTTTTAATGATGATGGATATTATAAAAGCATAACCAATAATGATGAGTATATAGAAGGTGGAAATATAGAAACAGGTACTCATTTAAAAATCAAAAAAAATGCATTACTTGAGGTAGAAAGTGAAGAGGAGATTCAGGAAGGTGGGGTAGGTGAATTTAAAGTAGGAACAATTTGGTATAATTTTACTTATCTTTATGACGGTTTCCAAGAAGGACCTTTATCTGTTAATTTTCCATATGAGGTTAAAGCAGAATCACAATATCTAAGATTAAAAATAAAATTAAGTTCTGCTCAAGAGCTTGGATTAAACCCTAGAATTACTCATATAAATATATATAGAAAAAATTCAATAGATGATTTATTTAGATTAGTAAAATCAATAGCTCTTGATATGAAAACTGATAAATTTGAACTAGTAGATAATGAGTATACTATGAGATTTAATGATGATTTATTAATGTCTACTTACGAAAGCTTAAATGGAGTTCCAGAATCATTAACTAACTTTACTCCAAATTATAAGTTGTCATGTCAATTAAATGATTTTCTATTTGTTTCGGGTATAGGACACCCAGAAATATCTCAAGAAGGTGAACATATGATTTTTAGGTCTAAACAAGGGAAATTCTCCATATTTAATTGGAGCACTGACTTTATAGACTTACCAACTAAACCTATAGCATTAGTTGCTTTTGCGGGAAGAATCTTTGTATTTGATGAAAACAATGTATACAAAATAAATCCAGAGGGTTTATATATTGAAGATGTTTCTGAGGGTGTTGGAATTTTAAATAATAAATCTGTTATTACGACTGATATTGGTATGTTCTTTTGTGATAGGAATAACATATATATACACAATGGAAAGAATATAAAATCTATAGGCGGCCCAATATTATATAACCAATCAAAACCTGAATGGCAAATAGGGTATTTAGATGCTATAAATCGAGCAGAAGCTTTAGGTTATACACCTAGATTAGGTTATGACCCTTCAAAGAAATCTATATACGTAGTTCTTCAGGGGTACAATGAAAGTTTTTCTTCTTATGAAAAACATAAAACTAGAATATACTCCTTTAATATTGAACAAAAAAGATGGGACTACTATTCTTCTCCTAATGTTACAGCACTAACAACAACATCAAAAGGTAGCGTTGTTATGGCAGATGGTTATCAGGTATACAATTATAATGTAGATAAAAGAAATAGAAAAGCATTTCAATGGGAAAGTGTACCATTTAATATGGGAAGCACAAACTATGATAAAGCATTTAAGTCATTAAAGATAAGTGGTGAACTTTGTTTGTATAAATTTAATAACATTAATCAAAGTACACAACAGGAGGCTTCTTTAGATGATGGGGGACAAGATGAAGATGATTTCAATGGTAATGCTGATACTCCAGACCCGATAGATTGGAGAGTGGGAGATGGAACGCATATTCTAGAGTTAGATGATGCATCTGAAGATGATGATTTAAAGGTATATGTTGATAATGTTCTTCAAACAATGAGAATGCAAACAAGAAAGCCTAATATAGGCCATTATATTGGAAATGATACGTCAGGTAGTATATACAATATAATGACTGAATTACCTGCATTTAACAGCTCAAACAATGGTTTGTTGGATTATGAAGGGAATACTTTAACTGACGCTTTTTCGCTTAACTTAGATACTTTACCAGAATTTAAAGCTTGGCCAACAGGTCAATTTAAAGAAACTACAAAGCAAGGTGGAATTGAAGAATTAATATATATACACAAAGGAATGCATTTATACTTTTCTGGAAAAAAAGATAATGGGGCTATTATAGAGGAAATAGTAAAAGTAAGAAATATTTTATTTTTTTGGAATCAAGACCCTGAAGGAGTAAATGAAATTGTAACAAACCCACAGGAAAGTGGATACAACAAAGATGCTGTAACTGTAAGGGTGTGGAGAGGTCAATTGGGAACAAAAGCTATAGATTGGAATGCAGAAGATGGATTAACTGTTATGAATAACATAAGAGTTGTTACGCCTAAATTTAAATATCCCAAAGGTGCGAAAGGTAGAGACACAAAAGTAGTGTTTCAAAATCAAAAAAGTTCTATTGACTCGTTCGCTATTACTTATAGAGCAAAGAAATTTAAGTAGTGAAAAGAGTTATATTTAATGAAAAGAAAAAAGGTTTAGATTCGGATTCTGGAGAATTTGAAAAGATAATACCTGGTGAATCAGAAGATTTAAAGGCTATAGTAGAAGAACTAATAAAATCTAGTAAAAATTTCAACCCTTCTCCAGAAGCTAGGGCAGATATTGGAAATTTAGGAGATGTAAAAGTTGTTAAAACTGCAAAAAATAAGTATAATTTATATATAAAAGGAGAGGATAGTTGGCATAAAGACAATAACTCTTCCTTTGGTGCTGTAGATAAAAGTCCAGAACAAAACCAAATATCAGTTCAACAAAGTGATAATGGAACAATTGAGCATAAATTTAACGATGTTACTAGATTTAGCATAGATTTAGATGCAGGGACAGTTACTGGTGTAGCAACTCCAATATTAAAAACTATAGGTAACTTAAAACTACAACCAACAGGTGCTACGACCGTAGATTCTACTCTAGCTGTGAATACTATTGCGGCTGCAGATAGTGATACAGATAAGTTTTTAGTATCTGATAGTGGAACTGTTAAATATAGAACAGGTGCGCAATTATTAAGTGATATTGGAGGAGGACCAGGAGATATTACAGGAGTAACTGCAGGAAATGGTTTAACTGGAGGTGGAGATACTGGAGCTGTTAGTTTAGCTGTAGGTGTAGATGACTCTACAATAGAGATAAATAGTGACGCTTTAAGGATAAAAGATGGAGGTGTCGTATTTGATAAACTTGCTGGAGCAGCAGTTCAAACTAGTGCTGAAACTTTTGTAGATAATGACACCTCTATAATGACTAGCGCATCTATTCAGGATAAAATTTTAGCATATGGATATAGCACAACCTCAGGAACAGTAACAGAAGTAACAGGTGGAACAGGAATAGATGTATTAAATGGTACCACAACACCAGCGATAACAGTAGATTTAAGTGAATTACCAGATGGAACAGGAAGTGTTGTTGGTTCTGCAGATGAAATGATTTATTTAGATAATGGAGCTCAAAAAAGAAAACAAATAGATGAAATTAAGTTAAGTCAATTTGCTAATGATTTAACTGCATTTACAACAGCAGGAGGGATAACAGCAGGAGCTGTAGCATGGCAATTCTTCCCCTTTATAGTAACATCAGCAACAAATGGGAGGCATTATTATATAGATATTGACGATACTGCAAATTCCTATAGGAGATGGGACGATTATGATACAGACCCAACAGGTTTTAATTATAGGGATGTTGCGGGGAATTTTGTTGTTCCTGAAGATTGTACATTAGTTGCTATGCATGGAGTTATTGCTAATAATTCTAGTACAAACAATCCTACTATAACAATTTATCATGGAGCAATAACTGAAGCTGCAAGTGATACTACTCTTGCTAGTGCAGGAGCTGTAACTCCAACTACAGGGACTGTAAGGGTACCTTTTAAATTTAGTAAAACAGATTTTGATACTGATTTAGCTGCAGGAGATATAGTAGTTCCTGCAATTAGTCACGCTGATACAGGTGGTACTAGGTCATTTACAGGAAGTTTAACATTAAAATTTGTAACAAGATAAAAAAGATTGGAATTTAATTATAAATTTGTTATATTAAAATGATGAATTATATGCTAAAAGGAGTAAAATGTCGTATATAGACCCTAATGCAGGTATTTTTGGAGACACTTTTGTAAGAAGTGTAAATGGGGAAGAGTCTCATGTAAACCCAATGGAAGCAAATTTAATCGATAATTTAGGGCCTCTAGGAGAAGCTATGACAATGTCTATGGGTTCTGGTACAAGAAATCCAAATGACGGTGCTCCTCAGTACTTTATAGAATATTTACCATCATTAATAGGTATGGGATACAGTGCTTATCAAAATAACAAAGCTGCAAAAGCATCGGATGCATCATTAGCTGGAAAAATGGCTAATTGGAAAAGTAATATAGACCAATTAGAAAGTCAAGCAGATGGTTTAATGGACCCAAACTCCTCTTACAATGTTAATATGTTAAATAATTTAAAAAAGAATAATTTTGACCAATTAGGTTTTACTAATATGATGGGAGATAGAAATTCAGCTCAAGGAGGTGTTTCTAATTATTCAGGAATAGGTAATCAAGTAAATAGAGCTAATCTAGATAAAACAATGAGTATGAACATGGATATGAGTAATAAAGTATTACAAAGCAATCTTGATAGAGGGATTCAGTTACAAGGTGATGTTACTAATCAAATGAAAGCATATGACCAACCATTTGCTCAAAAGCATATAGGAGATACTGCTGGCCAATCAATTATAAATTCACAACTTGCTGGTGGATTAGGAGCTGGAGCTACACAAGGTTTATTAAATTTAACACAAAATCAACAAGCTCCTGGAACTACTACATTTAATGATGGCTTTGAAAATACTATAGACCAAACAGCAACACCAGGAGGTGGTAACTGGTGGGAAAATGCAGCGCAAACTTTAGGACATATGCCTGGCCCTTTTGGAAATTTCTTTCAACAGTTTGGAAATTAATTATGGCTTATTTAGATTTCAAACCAATGGAAGCAGCAAATTTAGTTAAGGCTCAAAATATGTCTCAAGCAGGTGTTGATTTGGGTTATGGAGGAACAAAAGTTGCAGGACGTGGATTAGACTCATTGAAAAATCTTTTATCAAAAGCGAAAGAAGGTTTTGGGGCGAATATTACAAATGCAAAAAATAAAAAGAATTCTAATTGGTTTCCTGGAAAAAATTTAGCAAATATCGCAGGTGGAATATATAAAAAAGGTAAACAAGTTGTAGATAATGTATACGGAGACCAATCTAGAGATACAAGACCTTTAAATGCACTATTTAATTCTATAGATAGTGGAGATATTGACCCTTTTGGAGGATTTAAAGATGATAAAGGTTTATTCCAAGGTGGTAAACAAAATAGAATGTTTGGTAGATTTAGAGACCAATTTGATAAATCTGCAGGCACACCTGGACAACCTAGTACACCTGGACAGCCTAGTACACCTCAATATGATACCAATATGTCAGATTTTGCTATTGGTAGTGACGATAGAAAAGCAGAATATGATAAAAGAGGTTGGGCTTATGACGATACTATAAATCAGAAGACTAACAATGCAAGTTTGATTTCTGGAATGGTAACTAATCCAATAGGAACTATATGGGATAATAAGGAAAATATATTTGGAAAAGATTATATTGATGGAAAAGAAGGTATTTTCCCTGATAATATTACTGGTGGTACACCCACTAAAGAGTGGCTTAAAAAGAACCTAACTACAGATAATTTATCTAAATTAGGCCCCCCGTTTAGCTCTGCGGCAGCTATTATGAATAATCCATCAGAAGTGGTAGATGCATCTAAAGAGGCTTTAGGTTTATTAGGCCCACAAGGTGGTCCTCTTCAAATAGCAATGAATGCACTTAATAAAGGTAACAACACAAGTAAAGATTTAGGTTATGCTGCAGCTACAGCTGGTGATAATGCTAATCCAGATGGCACTTCAGAAGACTTTAAACAGAATTATGATGAATATGGAAATCCAATATCAGTTGAACAAGATTTTCAAACTCAGTTATCAATGATTCCAGGAATGAGTCCATTGAGTATGCTACAAAATGCATCATCTGAAGAACAATACAAGGGAAATGATTGGTATAATCAACAAGCTCAAAATATGCTTGACCCTCAATCAGCTGGTTATCTGGAAGATTATTATAATAAATTTAACATTAATGATTTAATTCAGAAACAGCATGAAGACTTAAGACTGAACCATAGACAACAACCAATGGTTTGGGGTAACACTGGTTTTAGGGGACAATAATGGCATTAGGTAGTGTAGAAGGCTGGCAACAACATGAAGCTATAAAGGCACAGAACTTTAGTGATTCATATTGGATGCAAAAGATTACTGATGTTCAGGGCAATATGGGGACTATTGATAGAAAAAATAAGACTCTAACAGCTCCTACAGGAACTTTACTACCAGTTGAACAGATGTGGAATCAATATTTAAAAATTGCTCAAAATAAGGGCATAAGCGCTGATTATGTGGCATTTAAAACAAATTATGATAAATTAAAAGCACAAGATGATAGCCAGTTATTAGGTTTATTAAATACAGCAAAATTAGGTGGTATTGGTGCTTCTAAAATTAGAAAAATTATAAAAAAAAATCCTGAATTATCTTCTAGAATTGAAAAAATATGGTTATCTTCAGCAAATGACCCAGAATTACAGGCAGCTATAACACCTTATTTATCAGCCGAAGGTAGTGATGGAATACTTGATACAATAACAGAAAATCCTTTAATTGCTGGAGGACTTGGATATGGTGGTTATAAAGCTTTTCAAAAGTTTGGGTCAAAAGCTCCTACTCTTGGTACAGCATCAATGCTTCCCTTTTCAGGAGAAATACTATCAACATTAATGCAAACTATGGGAATAGAAGAAGATGCAGCTAAGAATTTAGGTAATGTTGGTCAAGTAGGATTGGGACTTGGATTAGGTGGTGCTGGTGCAATTAAAGAGCTTGGTGGATTAACTACTGCACAAGGTAGAGCAGCATTAAAAGATAAATATTACCAATTTGGTACAGGAAGTGGTGGTAGAAAAGGAACACCTTTTAAAGCAATGGATTCATTAGATGATTTTCATGGACAAAAAATACCTCCTAATATTAAAAAACAAATTAATGACTTTAGAAATAAAAATAAATTAAAAGGTGGTAAAGGTAAGAAGTTAGGTGGAAAATCTGTATGGTCTCAAACTAGTATGGACCAATATAGAAAGATAAATCCAAAAGCTAGTGTTAAATCTTTAGCTCCATCGCATAAACTTGTATCAAAATTAAGCAAATCTCTGATTAAAAAATCTATGCCTGGTAAAGCTATTGCTTTAGCATCTGCATTATTAGGTGGTTATAATTTACTTAGTGAAGAATAAATATGCCGATAAGCCCATGGGAACAAAGCAGCCTTTTTAATACCCCTCAAGAACAAAGCTCATATCAACCAATGGGCGATAATGCTACAGTAGAAGAAAACTTTAGTCCACAATATTCACAAGTAGCTTTAAAATCAATTATAGATAGTTACAAAACTAACCCCTCAGCATTTAATCAAGAGCAAAAAGATAGAATAAAAAAGCACGCATACTTCTATAACGTCCCTTTTTATGAAGGTGACTTTGACATTGTGGATGCAATGAAGCAATTTGGTGTAGGTTTAATAGAAGGATTTACTACACTTGGTGGTAACTTAGCAGACCATCCTGATAATGAATACGAAGCTGTTGTAAGGAATGTGGGACATTTAATTGGTTTTGCTCCAAGTGTACTAAGCAAACCATTAAAAATGCTTGGAGTTAAAAATGCTACTATTAGAGCGGCTACTCAATTAAAATCTATCCCTATGAGAGGTGCAGATTGGTTAACTAAAAGAGCTAAAAAAGTTGTAGGACCTGTAATGGGTACTGCCTTTAAGGGTAGGGCTAATGCTGCTAGAACTGCATCTAAATTTATAGGGCCTGGAACACAAATGATAGAAGGAGCATTTCATTTAGGTGCTGCTAGTGCTATTAGCAGTTGGAAACAAGGTGTGGATGGTATGCTGGAGTCTGCTTTTGGTGGTGCTATATTTGGAGGAGGATTCGCTGCAATAGGCAATATATTCCCAGGGAAAAATACTTTTGCTATAAAAGCATTGGCTGGCTCTTTATTTCAAGGGTTACCCTCTACACATAGAGGAGCTACTACTCCTGAACAAGTATATGACTATTTAATGGGAGCTTTTTTTGGTGGACAAGCTGTAAGCTACAAAAGAGCAGGTGCTTTAAAATTCTTTGGAAAAATGGAAAAAGAAATCCAAGGAGAGGGTGAGTCTAGTAACAATAGATTAAAGTTAAATAGAAACCCAGAAGATTCTAGACATTGGAATAAACTTGGTGAAGATATTCAGAAAGAAGTTGAGAAGCTACAAGCGGATGAGAAAGGTGATTTTTATAATCACGGTGGTGTTGCTGAAATATTTAATAAGGGTATAATCAAAGACTTGAAATTAAATCTTGGCAAAGACGGAGAGCCTACAAAAAAAAGTTATGATAGCCTAGCAGAAATAGTAGAACAAAAACCTTCAGAAATAGGAAGTGGTAAACTAGCTAATGAAACTGAAAAAGAATTGGTTGAAATACATGAAAAAAGATTAAAAATAAATGAAGACATAGCTAATATTAAAGAAGCTTTACCAAAATCAAAAGAAAGTCAAAGGTTATTATTTGAAGAAAATATAGAGAATTTAGAGTCAAAATTAGTTGATTTAGATACTCGTCAAGCTGAATTAGATTCACTAAAACCTATGGAGTATATCGATAAAGAGTCTGGAACGATACTTATAGATGAGAGTAATAGTGGAAATGACATTGGTATGGCTCCTAATAGGGATATAACAAGAACTAGTGAAATTATTGTTGAAAAAAATCTAGAGTCTATATGGAATAAAGAGGGTTCTTCTCCGTTATTAAAAAGAAATGAACAAATCAGACTAACAAATATTATAGATGATATTATACTTAAACCTAAATATAAAGGTAAAAATGTAACATTCGATACTAAAGAATTAGTAAAAGATATAAAAGATACTATATACAGCTTAGAAGGAACTAAAATTGATATTGATAAAGATATGCAGAATACTCTCAGACAAAAACTTACTGTTAGTAATTTTGGTAAACCTGTAAGATTTCTAAATGTTCTACACACTAAAAAGGGGACATATCTTTTAGATAGAGAAGGTAATTTAGATATAAGAGGTAATGATGGTTTAACAAAAGCTGGAAACAGAAAGAGAGTTATTGAACCTTTAAAAATATTCGAAGAAGAACTTGGAAAAATAAATCAATCATTAATAAAGGAAAGACCTTTTATTGTAGCAGATTTTATAACTACATATAATAAAGAAGGAAGAAGAGTTGACTCTAGTCTTTCAGATTTAAGAGGACTCTATAAAAGTTCACCATCAAAATATAAAAATATTATCAAAAGTATGCATTTAGCTATGAATAAAAAAGGATATTATCCTTATGGTGGCAAAGGTGATAATGATGTTATTATATATATGAAAAAACACCCTTATTTGAAAGATACTTCTAAGGTTTCAAATGTAAAAGGATTCTTTACTAACTTATTTAATAAAAAGCCTAAATTAAAAAAACAATTTGATGAAGCTATAAAGAGAAGACCTAATTATATAACAGAAAAAGAAGCAAAAGATAACTATTATAGTAACTTATTTTATGATGTTATGATGAATGGATTTAAACCAAAAACTGCTACAGATTGGTTTCAAACATTAGATAAAGTTTTAAATGGTAAAGGCTACATTAGTAATGCTACTGCCTGGAATAAGAGAAACCAAATATGGTTTACTCCTTCCTGGAGAGCAGATAAAGAATTTATAAATAATAATTATACAAAATTTATCGAAAATATTAAAGGGGAAAAATCAAAAGAATTAATTGATGCATCTAAAAATGGTAAAGTTAGATACATAATAGCAGAAGATTTAGACCCTGCATTATTTAAGCTTCTCCCAGATGGTACAAAAAAACGTATAAAAGAATTAAATACAAAGAGTAAAAATACAGAGCATGGGGAACATGTTGATGGAATGATACTAGTTGAAGATACTTATCTCGATACTCTAATAGCTGATAGTGGTATGCCAGAATCTGGGCAGAGTAAATCTTTTATTGTAAGTCCTGATGCTAATAATGGAGCATTATTAGGTAAATATATGATGCATTCTGTTGGTAAGAAAGCTTCTGAGCATATGAGAAAAACAGGGTTGCATATGATTATGCAAGAGTCTGCTGTAAAACAAAGAGGTGAAAGAAAATTAAATAATTATGGCTTTAATAAAGATAGCAAAGGCAATATAGTTGATATGTTTGTTAAAGATAATAATGCAATATATGAAATGCCTGTAGAAGATATAAGATATGGTTATAGTGTAAAACAAAACAATGAAATGGCTGGTTATACTATTGATAGCAATGGTACAAAGCGTATACACAAACATAGGATACCAAAACAGTTATTAATGGCAATGACTCAAAATACTTTTAAGGCGTTTCCTACAGGATTAATAGAAGACTTTATGAATGAAACAGTTTGGAAATCATATAAAGGTGATAAGGCTGTAAATAAATTAGCAGAAGAATACTTAGAAAATCCAAAAGATACTTTTAGATTAAACTATTTAGAAAAGAATATAGATAAACTAGGGATTGATACTTTAGTTAAGGTTATTAATTCAGAATCAACACCTTTAGCAGACGCTGCTTATTCAAGGTTAATGAAATTAAATAATGAGGGATTAAGTTCGAGGGTAGCTAATGGTGAATTAAGGGCTGAAGAAGCTGATGAAATAATACAGAATATAGATTCTTTTAATTCCGCTATGGATAGAGTGACAGAATCTGCTATAGTATGGGCCTCTAGAGAAAGAGCCGCAGGAAGAACTGGAGAAATAAACCCAGTATTAATGCATAAATGGATAAGACCCTATAGGTTTCAGGTAATACGAAATTATGTTTTTGGTAATATCTCAAGACCTAAAATAGGAAATTCAGGTGTTGGTAGAATGCGTGGTTATGATAAATGGTTTCAAGAAGACCCTAAATTCAAAGAATTAGAAACAAGAGATGATATATTCTACTTAGATAATAATTTTAAAGAAATGCCTCTTAGGACTCATATAAAAAATTATGAAAAAACTACATTAGGTAAATTTTGGAATGCTTACAATACCAAAGGTAGTAATATTTATCACACAAAAGCCGCTAAGGATGTATTAACAGCATTAACTGTGCGTGTTCCTATGGATTCAGTTAGTGGAGCACAAAGAATGGAGTTTAAAGGATTTACCGATAGAAAAGGTCATGGTATACTTATGCATTCAAGAGCTATGAAGGCTGAAGGTGGTGCTGACCTTGATGGTGATGAATCGTTTATCTTTTTTGGTGGACGTAAAGGTAACAAAGGTGATGGTTTTAGGAAGAAATGGAAAGATGCATTCTTCAAAAATAAAGAAGAATTCTACAAACAAAAGGGTAAGGATAAAATAAAAATTATTGGAGGCTTTGAAAATAAGGGCAAAGGAACTCCTGAAGGTGACGGTAAAGATAAGGCTATGAGAAAAATTGCTGACTCTGCTATTGTTGAATTAAGTTCAAATAAACCTTCATCTTCTAAGACTTCTTTAGATAAATTAGGGACTGTAGATTTTAATTCTGATGTTATAATGTTAGCAAGAAATGGCTCATTAAAAGGAAAGCCTTTAAGACCTGAAACTTTATTAGCAATAGAGGAGGCAAATAAACTTGGAGTTGAATTTGTGGTTGGAGATATGCCTGGAGTAGATTCTCAATTTATAAAACATTTAGATAAAATAGGCGCAAAATATAAAGTATATCATACAGGTAGTAAGCCCAGAATACCCGTATTACAAAAGAAGTTAAAAGCTATTAAACCTACTCTTAAAGGTGAAAAAACTATCTATAACAATAAAAACGAAGATGTTAAAAAACTTTTAACTACACAAGATTCTTTTGCAACAAGCGGAATAAACCCTGAATCAAGAGATAGTAATATGTGGAAATATGATTCAACATGGAGACAAGAATTATCAGAAAGAGCGGTTGAAGGAAGAAGGTTGCTTGGTGGAACTGCAACTATGACGCAAATATTAAAAACTGCGCATAACTCTATTTTTCAATTACCAGGAAATAAGAATACTTTTAAAGTTTCAGTACCTGCAGGATGGAAAGACAAAAAAACTAAGTATATTACCATTCCAATTACTATAGAAGCAAGAACAAGTGCTGCTGAATTAGATAAAGCTAGAGAACTATCGTCTTCTATGGTCGCCTTTAGTGCTGACCCATTAGATGTTGCTGGTTTAACTGGGTATACAGACTATTATAATAAATTACATAGTGCCTATTTTAAAGTATCTGTTCCTAAAAAATACAAAAAGATATGGGATAAATTAGGGATAAAAAATAAAGTGAGGTTTTTTAAAAGTAACAAAGGTGTTGTTGGACAATTAGGAGATATGAATAGTGCTTTATTTTCAAAAGACTTTCATAATGATGCATCTTGGTCTGCTGGCGAAATAAAGAACCTAACAAGACACGTTAATAATCCAAATACCTTTGGAATTGATAAGTTAAATAACAGTATGTTACCTAAGATGGCTAAATTAGCTAATGAGATTGATTTATTAGATAGTCCTTTTAATTATATTAATGTTAAAAATCTTGAGAGTATGTATTCTGAGCATAGACGTTTAATAGAAAAATTTCCAGAAATAACAACTCTTTTGAATAGAGAGAGTGTTGAAGTTCCTTTATCTGTTAATGCTATAAAAGTGTTAGTTGATAAACTTTATCAGCCTGATAATTTAATCGAAGTAGCTAAGGATTTTGCTTTATTTAAAAAGTATTTACCTAATAGTCAATATGGTAAAAATGGGAAAAATGCAATATCAAATGAAAAACTTTTAGAATTAATACCTCATGAAAAATTAGAAGTTAGGAAACAAATATTAAAGAACATAGTTAAATTTGCAGAAGATTCCTTAACTCAAGATGTTAATGATATGGTTAGTTTTAGACAAATTTATAAATATTATAATGAGAGTAAGGTTGACCCAGTAATCTTTGCTAAAATGCATAAGGCTGCTGATTATATTAAGAGACATAGCTATTTAATGAGAACAAATGAGGGTTATCAAAAGGAATCTAGAGAGAGTGAATTAAGTGGTGAAGAATTTGAAAGAAAATTAGCAGAAGAGTTTTCAGGTAGAGAACGTAAAATAGAAAATGATGACGGTTCAAAGCTTATGACTCAAACAGAAATTGATAATAAAATACTAGCTATCAAAAAAACATTACCTGATAATAGGTCTAAAAAATTGTTTGATATGTTAGTGCTTGGCTCTTTAAGAAAAGATTCTAAAAAGACAGCTATAAATAAGGTTGGATTTACTTCTAGAGCTATAGATAATGAGAGTGTTATTGATTTTATTGGTGACTTTAGTTCTGTTATGAAGAAAAGTTATGGTAAACCTGATTTAGAAAAGGGCAAAAAGATTGCTAAATCTTACGAAAAGGGTGATATGATGGAAAAAGATGCTCCTGTATTAGAAGCGAAGAGTATAATAAAAGATTCTACTACTGGATACGAAGGTCTTCATGGTAAACCTGATATGAAAAATCTTCCTAGAAGTGCAAGAGAATTATTAACAGAAGTTGTTGAACATATTAAATTTTATAATAATGGTGTGGGTAAAGGTTTGAACTTAATAACTAGAGGTATGGTTCAAAAAGATTTGAATACTATGACAATTCAAGATTGGAAAAATGTAAATAACTATTTTAAAGAAATAAAAGGTGGAACTTTCTGGCAAAAATTATTTGGTGATACTAGTATGGAAATGAAACAACGATACCATTATAATTTTCCCGCTACTGTTGGTAGGGAAATGATGAAATATGATATTGACTTTATGAAAAAAAGAGGATTATTTTTAACTAAAGATGCACAAGTAGTACCTGGAGATATAAAAGTTCCTACTAATTATTTAGAAAGAGCTCAGCACTCTATTGCTATTAATATGGATTCTGCTCAAGCAAAATCTGATGAAGAAGTTGGTAATTTAAGAAAAAGTTTACAATACATTGATTCGTTACCTGAGGGTGAATCTTTAAGAAGAGTAGCAGTTAGACAAATGGAAGCTGAAGGTAATATATCTAAATTAGAAACATCTAAATATATAGAAAAAGCTCTTGGTAAACAATGGGCTGAAAATTATAGGAAAGCATTAAATGATGAATTAGTAGAAACTGATTACAGCAATTCTTTAAAAGATAAGATATTTAAAATTGAGAACGAAAGAGGCGAAAGAATAGATATAGATGGAGAAGGAATTGTAAAAGATATTAAATATAGATATAAAAAACATTTTAATGATATGCATTCTTGGATATCTGGTGAAAGTGGCTCTTTAGACTCTTATATAGTTAAAAAGAATGGTAAAATACAATATTGGGATTATGATTTAAGTGAACCAAAAGATTATAAATATGATTATAAAAAATTCATTAAAGATATAAATAAAGATTATAATTCAGGAGATGGAATTTCTAAGAAATTTGGTATTGATGGGTTAAGGAAAATAGCGCGTTCTATGATGTTTGATTTATCTAAGAAAACAGATTTATTTAAATTAAGAAAAAGTTTTTCAGAAGTTGTAAAAACAGGTGAAATAAAAGAAGGATATTGGCCTCATATGTTCTTTGATAAAAGTTCTGCTAAAAAAGCTATGGTAAAAGCTATAGATTCTATTGAAAAATCTAATCTTAGTAGAAAAGAGAAAGACAAACAAATTGAAAGAATTATGTATAGAAGTAAAACTCTTACTGGAGATTGGATAGGTGGTACTGAAAACTGGGAATCTTATGATAAAGTTATAGAGAATATTCGTAACAAACAAAAAATAGACAAGATGCATTGGTGGGAAATGAATCAAATGACTGGCTCTATGCATAAAAGAACAAGTCATATCCCAGGTCATTCTATTGATTCTACTGTGGCTGAGTCTTATACTAGAAATGTTATTAAAACTTATTATAAACAAATGGCACAGATATTTTCTAGAAACCTTATAGCTGAATTTGGTGAAAATGCTAAAAAACATAATTGGCATAAAACTATGGCTGCTGAAGGTAGTAAAATGACTTTAAGAGGAGCTTGGATAAATTATCTTAAATTATATGCTCAAGATGCTATGGAAAATCCTACTATTATACCTGACTATATGTTAAATGACCCAGGTATGAAATTAAAGGGGACCCCTTATGCTTGGTGGGCTGATAGTAATGTTAAAAAGAAAATGAATTCTATAGCTGGAAAACTTGGATTAGAAGAAAAATATGGACTTGAAAGATTTGATTATGGTGATTTAAAACGTTGGTCTAATCTTGAGGCTAAATTTGAATTAATGGCGTTACTTGCGCATCCTAAGTCTGCTGTATATAATTTATTTGGTGGTACTATGCATTCAATTCAGTCTGCTGGTGCTACTTATGTTAAACGTGTTAGAGATTACAACTTTTTAAGGACTATAAATAAAAAATGGACTGATAAACAAGCTGTCTTAGATTTTGTTATTGGTCAAGGTGTTTTCCCTGAAATGTTAATGCATGAGTGGGGATTACAAAAAGAATTAAAATCAGCTAATTCAAAATCTTTCTTAAAGGCAGTTGGTAAAAAGCTATCTAATACAGGCGAAGTATCTAAAAAAACTTTTTTTGAATTAGGTAAAGAGCATAAAATGTCATCTCCTGCTGTTGAATTTGCAGCTAAGTTTATGTCTAAACCTGAGATGATTTTACGTAAAGATGCATTTATGGCACATTATCTAAGAGCTTGGGACCAATTTGGTGGTGCTATTACTCAATATGACCATCCATTTTTAATTGAAATGGCTAAGAAAGGTGTTAAAGCTACACAGTTCTTATATAGTGCTCCTTATCGTCCTGCTTTTTCTAGAACTTCTTTAGGAAAAATAATGACAAGATTTCAAACATGGTCATGGAATGCTGCTAGATTTAGAAATGATGTATTAAGAGAGTCTAGAATAGCTGGTCATATGCCTGGAACTGCTGCTTTTGAAAAGTTTAAAAGAACAGCTCAAATAGATGCTCTTGTTATGGCTCTAGGTAGTGTTTTTGCTTTTTCTATTTTTGACCAAGCTATACCTGCACCATTAAGTTACTTTAAAGATACTGCAGAATGGTTATTTGGTGATGAAGATACTAGAAATAAAGCATTTTTTGGTGCTTGGAGTACTAAAAAGACAGGTACTGCATTAGCCCCTCTACAAATTATAACTCCTCCTATTGCTAGATTACCATTGAACTTACTTAAAGCTCAAATAGATGATAATTATTCTAAGTTTTTTGATTATAGTGTTTATACTATGTTTCCATTTGGTAGGATGGTAAGAGATGTTGCTCCTTGGGCAAAGGGGAATATACTTTCTAATCCCTACAGGACTATTGAGAAGTTTACTGGTGTTCCTTATGGCGATATACAAAGAAAAAGAAAAAAACTAAAAGAAGAAGATTCATATCATCCTAAATTCCCTATTATAGGTTAGTTTTTATCAAATACCTCTAGGATTTTCTTTAATGCTTGAGTATCTCCAAAACAATCTATATGTACGTATAAAATCCCCATACCACCAAAAGAATGTTCAGGTGTAATAAAACCATATTCTAACTTCATACAAGGTTCTAAAACGTCTATCTCTTCACCACATTTATCACAAAAGTCCATACTTAATTTACTTTGTTTCTTTCTTTTTTTCTAGCTTTTTTTCTCTTTCTTCTACTGTCTTCTTAACAAATGCTAAAAAATCGTCTTTTTTATTTGAATAATCTAAGTAAAGTTCAAAAATATGTTCGTTTGCTATACAGTATTCTTCTATATATTTTAGTTTTTGTCCTATATATCCTAATGCACCTGATATATCTTTTCTGGTTGGTTTCCCTCTTTTACCCTTTTGAGTCATTATTGACCTCCTTATTTATGCTCTCTTTTAAAAAGCCTTCGACTTCTTTAATGTAGCCTTCGGCTTTTTTTCGGAGCTGTTTTTCTCCTCTTAGTTGTTTTTCAAGAGAGCTAACTTGTTTTGCCAGCTCTCTCACTTTTTCACAGCATTTCGTCAATGCTTTTTCCAGTATCTGTATTTCCAAGGCTAAATACCTCCTTAAGTTTAGCTTTATGTTTAGGCTTTGGTTTACCATAAGGAAAGTTTAAATAACACCATAGGTCGTACACTTTGTTGTGTATCTTATAACGTTTATCAAATTTTCTCAATTGGTAGCTAGGTTCTTTTATCCATTTACCTTTTAAGTAAAGCCCGTATATGTTTTCTATTTGATGACTAGGGAATATACTATTCCATAGGTCCATATACATAAGTTGTTGTATTTCGTGACTCTTGCGATGGTCTCCAGTTTTAATGTCTATTATAGATAAACGACCATCTATGTCGGCTATTATATCAGGTGTACCAGCCCATGGTATGTCCTTGTGATATAGAAATATCTCTTGGCCATGAACTATTGGGTTGCATTCTTTATAAAATTTCTCAAATGACATTAGTGACTTTTGAATAAATTCGTTATCTACAACTATTTCTTCTCCGTTTAATATTAGCTCCACATTTTCGTGTACTGCTGTGCCTCTGTCTGCTGCTTCATCTCTTAGCTTAATAGCATTTAAGCCATTCTTCATTAACCATTCATCAAAGAACTTACCTTTTGAGCAGGTTTCTCCTATGACTGTAGTTACAGATGGTTTCCAGTTTTTACTCTCTCCCTGGGAGTACCATCGTCCTCCACTTTGGTGTCTTTTAATCTGTATCTGATTCAGATACTTGTGTATTAACTCTATTAACGTTCTGTTCATTGAGCCTCCTGACCCATTGTTTGCTAACTCCATTTGTTTTAATTGAACTCAATCTTGGTGTAATATCGCTTCAAGTCTCATTGTAACCGCATGTCATACATACATAGCCACAATCATTACTTGAAACGACATTACCACATTGTAAGCAATTAACTATTTCCATTTATACCTGTAAATTGTTCTAATTGAAACCTTAAAAAGGTTTGCCAATTTACGAGGTTTATATCCAAAAAGCAAAAGAAAGTTTATCTTCAGTTCTTGAAAATTACTTATTTTTTTTCTCATTTACTGTTCCCATATTTATACTGTCTAGGGTTGCATATTAGTATTTGATAAAGCCACCAACATCGACCATTGTTAGTTGCTTTTAATATTTTCTCTCTTCTTTTTGCACTTATTATACGCATCTTTTCTTTATTGCTTGTCATTCTTTCTCCTAATTAAATACATCTGATTTTGCTAGTTTTCTTAATATGTAATTACGCATTTGTTCGTCCTGACGCTTAACCCATTTTAGAAACTCTTTATATTGTTTATCTGTTAGTGGACCTTTTTTGGTATTGCATGAAGCACATATCATTTGAAGGTTGCTCTTAAATGAACCTCCTCCACTAGATAGTGGTGTTTTATGGTCGCATACCATATTAGTGACGTTCAGTTTTTTCTTGCAGTATTTACATGGGTTGTTATAGTAAGAATATAACATTTCGCGTACTTCTGTTAAAGATATGCTAAATAAAACTTCATACTCTTTACTTCTTTTCTTTAAAGATGACTTTAAAGTAGAAGACTTTTTCATAAGTCTATGAAACATTCTTTTAGAATGTGTCCCATGAGTAGGGAGAAGTTTTTTCATAAATTTCTCCTCCCATACTCTTGGACTACGCGACTTCCTCATGGAATTTCGGTTCATGCTAGCTTGCTTTTACCTTTTGTCCAGTTGGAGTTTTTGTCATTTGGTATGTACCAAAACCTTTGTATATGCCTTTAGAATTCTGGGTTGTGATTATATCAAAACCTTTCTTCCTTAAGTTAAATACAATAGCTGATAATCTCCAAGCTCCAAATAGTTTAGCTGCTTGTGCTTGATTTAAAGTTTTACCTTTAAGCAAATGCATCATGATTTTTCGACTCTTTGAGATTTTGTCTGATGTTTTTGACATCTTTTGTTTCCTTTCCTAAAGATAATGTTATATCAATTTTATATATTCTAAAAGTAAATGCATATGAATTGAATAATTTATCTTCACTTTTATGAAAAATTAAGCCAATAAAATCTAAAAATAGAGTTATACCAACTTGATTTTTATTGTTAATGAATTTAATCATATTTTTCTCCTTAATCTAAAGCTTGGTTGCCATTCTAAATCAACTTTAAATAATTCTCCATCAGTATTCTTCAATACTTCCAAAGTTTTATCTATTGAATTAGCTTGACCATTTAAACCAATAACTTTACGTGAAGCGTTTTCTATTGCTCCAGACCCTTTACCTGCGTATAAATCAAGTACTTCGTTTCTAGAATATTCTCTAGATACCTGGGATACTTGCATTATAATTAAATCGTTATTAACAGCCATAGAAGATAATGAATGGGATATATATTTGATTTGTTCATACTCTCCTCTAACGTGAGGTGGAGTTTCGACTAAATCTATATAATCAACAACTACTAGGGCTGGTCTTAGCTCTTTAACTTTAGCTTGTATTTGTTCTAGATTTGGAGGGATTGTTTGAATGACCATATGATTTAATTTATCTTTATGTTCACTATATACCTTTTTTGGATTATCGTTTATTTCTTCTTTTGATAATCCTGATACAATTTGCATATTTCTTCTATGCATGTACCAAGCTGATAGTTCTAAAGATAAATATAATGTAGGAATTTGCCAGTCAGTGTTTATACTGTCATTAAGAAAATCTACTCCTAATGCCAGACATTGTGCTAGTGTTGTCTTACTTGAGCCTGTTGGACCAAAGACTGTTACTAACTCGCCTGGATATATTTCTGTATCTGAACCTTGTACTCCTAACATTTTAGCAAGAGGCAATGAGCGTCCATCAAAATCTGCTGACATTCGCTTTTCAAACTCATGCTGTAAATCATCTGAATTAAGGATATCAATGAGGTAGTCTTTTCTTTTGAAATGTATGCATCTAGTTTTACAATGCTTTAACATTATCTCATCTTGACAACCGAATCTATAACCTCTGTTGTAAACATACTCTACTTTTTCAAGTACACTATTTTCATTTAAACTATTATTGTTCCAATGTAAAATGGCAGTTTTTGCATATTCACTAGGTATCCCATGTCTATAGAAATGACTTGCTATTCTTATTAGCGTTTGGTTTCTATTGCCCTCTTGTGGGCCATTTGTTAACATTTCTTGTACACATGGTATAACATCCCTTGGTTCTACTACTTTTCTTATTTGGGTCATTCTAGGGGCTCTATTGACTATTTTGTCTTCTAGTTCACCATTTCCTACTAGTTCACTATAAGCGTACTCTATTCTTGGAGTCTTAGCCATTTCTTTAATACTACCTGAATCTTTATTTAAGATTTCAGCCATAGTTAAAGGTATTTTATATAAGTCAGTTTTCTTATTTACAGTGTGTTGTACACGATAAATACCTGTCCTCATAAATATACTGCTATCTACTGTATCTCCAAACATTGATTTAACAGTCCCCTTAACCAAGTAATGTAGATTATCACTACTTGGAAAGTTAAATACACTATTAGGTAAAGCTAAATGATAACCACTTCCACTGAAGTATGGCTGTATAGAATAATTAATATCTACCCCCATATCATCTATTTCATTGATTATTTTTCTAACTTTTTCTAATGTGTATTCGTCACTATTGTCTCCTTTATCTATATCGATTAAAATCCAGTCTATTGCTCTTTGACCAAAGTAATTCTTTAGTCCGCCATTTGATTCGGCATAATCTATAGCTGCTTTATCGTATAAATAAACTGACCTAAATAGTGGTGTATCATGGTTTATGTATTTAACTAAATCTGATTTGGCAATAAGTTGCCCTCTATGACGAGGGCTACCTACTGCTATTTCAATATAGTCAAACACTATAAATTTCCAATACCTTCTGATGACATTTCAACGTTTTGCTTAGGTGTTGATGTATCTTCTTCAGTAGCTTCTTTTATAAAACCTTTATTCTTAAACCATTGAACATCTGATTCAAGCTTTTTACGACCTGTGTCGTCGTTTCTTTGTACTCTATGGAATACTCTAGAATAGACTTTACCACCTTTTTCTTTTGGTTTTTCTTTATAAACATAAGCAAGATAATCAAAATTAGGGTCAGAATCTGGCATTACAGGAGCTACATGTCTTTGATTTAAGTATGTTGCTATATTTCCAATAGGAGCACCTGTTTCGTCTTCCCATTTACCTTCTATTGTTAAGCCAGCTTTTTCACCTATTATATCGAAAAAGTTATACATTCTTTTAAGAACTGAACCACCTGAAATATTACCATTGTGGTCTTTTTCTAAGTCGCCTGCTATTCTTAGTTTCTTTGTATAGTCACTTCCTTTTTGTTTAATTTCTATGTCTAGATAAATATCAGCCCATTCATAGTTTGAAGACTTATCTTCAATACCAAGAACTGCTATTTCACATATTCCATAAAAATTATTTCCTGTTGAACTACTTCCTTGAGGCCTGAATATTGCCATTTATTTACCTTTACTTTCTTTTTTGTATATGTT
>TARA_R110002110_G_scaffold9922_6_pt1 | contig 21773 bp, 19 predicted proteins | sample TARA_R110002110 | Tara Oceans TARA_R110002110 (sample SAMEA4397330) | marine metagenome | biome: Polar Biome; feature: [SRF] surface water layer (ENVO:00010504); material: water (ENVO:00002006), including particulate matter (ENVO:01000060) such as... | depth 5 m
CAACCGCGTTTTTGATCGGGCAACCCAGCCTTGCCATATGATATCTGCACCAATTGCGCGCATCTCGCTTTCACCGTTTGGCTCTGTTTGTGCCCGCCGCGCAGCCGCATCCAATTGTTCCAATTCTGTGCGCAAGCGATTTTCCTCAGAAACCAGTTTGCCAAAGCTCTGCTGTTGCTGATCATATTTCGCTTGGGTAACGGCCAATAATGCGGTCAGTTGAGTTAGTGTGTTCATGCGCGGCCTTTTGCCTTTCTCCGCATTGCTTCAGCGAAGCGGATTGCAGCGGCGACGGCGCGGTAATGGTCGGGTGGAATTTGATCGCCGATCTTGGATGTTGAATATAGGGACCGGGCGGTTGGTGGATCACTGTGGATGGGAACCCCGGCTGTCATTGCTGCTTCTCGAATGGCCCGCGCGATCTCGTCCACTCCTTTGGCAACACAAACAGGCGCTTCGCCGGGACTGCGGCTCCATTTGAGGGCCACCGCGTAGTGGGTTGGGTTGACGATAATCACATCCGCTTTGGGAACATCCGCCATCATCTGGTTTTGGGAAATCGACATTGCGCGCTGTCGGCGTTCCTGTTTCTGGTGGGGATCGCCTTCGGTATTTTTGGTCTCATCCATTATTTCTTTGCGCGACATTTTGTTTTTCCGCAAATGTTCAAAATGCTGCCAAAGGGCGTCAATCACCCCGATCGCGCCGGAGACAAGCACAATGACAAACAAGAAGGCGAGACACAGCTCTGCCATAAGAGACAAGACAAGCTGCGGTGTCGTTTGCAGCGCCGAGATCATCTCTGGCAGACGCGCTCGGATGAAGAAAGCCACGCAGATTGAATAGATGCAAAGTTTGGCAAAACTCTTGATGAACTCAAATATCCCACTTCGACCAAACTTGTTTTTGGCATTCGAAATAAGTGAGATCCGCGACAGCTTTGGTGCGAGTTTGCTCGGCGCAAATACCAGGGCGCGTTGTGCGAATATCGCAAGGATCACAGCAGCGGCCGGATAAGCAAATAGCGGGAGAACACCCAATCCGATTTGTTGCATCAGCCCGCCCATAGGAGGAGACACCGCGCCGCTAAAAAACAGCGGAGCAAGATCGGATGATTGATCAATCATGACCATCAATGCAGTGCTCATTTGGCCAAGACCGCTTGCCCCTGCCAACAGAAACGCCGCGAGCATACCGGCATAGCTGGCGGCGGTCATTAAATCGCTAGACTTGGCGATCTCACCTTTCTTGCGGGCCTCAAGCAATTTTTGTGGCGTGGCATCAAAGGATTTTTCTGTATCTTCGTCTTGCCCGCTCATGGCACCGCCGAAAACGGGGCGGCAAGAAAGCCATCAAGCGCGCTCAGCCACATACTAAGCATGATGGGTGATGCCAGACAGAGAATAATGAGGCCGCCAGCTGTAATAACTGGTGCACCGACAAAGGCGACCATGAGCTGCGGCATCGCCTTGTTGATTGCGCCAAGCGCCAAATTGTAAAGCAGTGACAGAAGGACAAACGGTGCCGCCAGTGTAAATGCCAACTCAAAGGCGCGCTTGATCTGTCCCAACCCCCAAGCTGATATGCTTGAGCCATCTGGCAGCGCACCGATCGGTAGTAATTCGTATGAGAGGATTACAAGTTCAATAGCTTTGATGTGCAAACCAGTCATTACGGCAAGGGCTAGCCCACCGACAATCAAAACATATCCCATTGCGGGCAACGGTTCGGCGACAGCGCCGCCAAGGATTTGCGACAATGATGTAGATTGCGCGGCGATAGATCCGGCAATTTGAAGCGCCAGAACGAACATGCGGATCCCCAACCCGATCATCAACCCAGCGAGTGTTTCAGTTACGACAAGCCAAGCGAGTGCATCAAGATTTGGCTTTGTATCGGTCAGGTCAACGGCAGGCGCGATAACCAACACGAAAGCCAATATCGCTACCAACTTTATGCGGGCAGGCACAGTTTTTTCTCCGAAAGCCGGCATGAGAGAAACCATGGCACCAACGCGCAAAAACACAACAAAGCCATGCCATAGGGCAACATTCGCAATCGGCAGCAAATCGGCCATTGCTGCATTCATGCGGCAATCACACCAACCAAAGAAGGACGCGCGTCCAGCCCGATCTCTTCGAAAGACAGGACAGGGTTTGATATGCCTTTTGCCCGCATGACAGTTCGCAAGAAACGCCTGCGGCGGGTGTTTGTGACCAAGGCGGCATGGATGCCATTCTGGCTTGCCGCATCAAGCTTTTCTGAGGCGCGCTCAGCCAACTTGTTGAATATTTCCGGCGGCAACGCGATGTCTAACCCTCGATCCGCATCAACCTGATAGGCCGCAAATGTGTCTTCCCATTCTGGGGCCAATTGAATCAAGGGCAGCGTGCCATCGACCCGTCGCAGTTCTGCGACTAATTGGAACCCCAACCTTTGCCGCACATGTTCGCAAATCGCTTCGGGTAGCGCATTTTGACCGCGCGCTTCGGCAGTGGCTTCGAGGATCAATGGCAGATTGCGGATCGAAACCTGTTCATCCAACAGTAGCCGCAGCACAGCATGCAACACATCGACTGGGACTTTGTCGGGGATCAACTCATCTAGCATCTTGCGGTTCGCCTCTGCCCGGCCGGGATCAGATATGTTCACCATTTCATTGAGAATGCGGCGAAGTGATTTCAACGTAAGCAATCTGCTAAAGTTGCGCTTGACGATTTCGAGAAGATGCGTCGCCAGAATTTCGGTTGGTGTCACAATTGTTATGCCCGCAAGTGCCGCATCTTCCTTGTCTTTGCTGCTGATCCATCGAGCGGGCGCACCATAAACCGGTTCTGTTGTTTCGGTGCCGGCGGGCAGGGTGCTGCGATCTTCGGGGATCAGGGCTAGGATCTGATCCGGGTTTAGTTGCGCGCGCGCTTGCTCTACGCCTTGTATCCGCAAAACATATGTCCCAGTTGGCAGGCCGGGGTGATCGGTCAGGCGTATTTCGGGAAGAATTAACCCGAAAACCGATGCAACATGTGTCCGCATGTTTGCAATCCGTGCATCCAATCCGGTCCCGGGGTCCAATACCATATTAACTAGATCAGGCGCAAATTCGACGTGTATATCGTCGAGTTCCAGGACGTCGCCAAGCGACTTTTCCTTAGGCAACGCTTCGACCGACGTAATGTCTGGCTGCGATGCCGCAGATAGCCGCGCCTTACGGTACATCGCGAATGCGGCGATGCCCAACACCGCGCCTCCAGTGACAAATGGCAGAAATGGCAAACCAGGAAACAATGCGAATGCGCCCATCAAAACCGCAACGGTCGCCAATGCTGACGGATGCTTGCCCAACTGGCCAAAGACGGCCAAATCTGTCGCACCTTGAGTGCCGCCGCGGGCCAAGAGTAACGCAGACGCAATGGAAATTACGACTGCAGGGATCTGTGAAACAAGTCCGTCACCTACAGTCAGGATTGCATAGGTTTCGAATGCATCTGCCATCGGCATGCCATGAACGACTACGCCCATTACCAAACCAGCAACCAAGTTGAGCAACGTAATCAAGAGGCCCGCAATTGCATCTCCTTTGACAAACTTTGATGCGCCATCCAAGGAACCAAAGAAAGTAGTTTCCTGCTGTTCACGCTCACGCCGTTCTTTCGCTTCTTGGTGAGTAATTGCTCCGGCTGACATATCGCTGTCGATTGCCATTTGCTTACCGGGCATACCGTCCAATGCAAAACGTGCTCCGACCTCCGCCATCCGGGTGGCACCTTTGTTGATCACCATGAAATTCACGATCAACAACACGCAAAAAACAACCAAACCTAGAAAAACAGAGCCGCCCATCACAAACTGTGCAAAGCTCTCAATGACGTCACCGGCTGCATTTGTGCCGGTATGGCCTTGGCCAATGATCAGTTTGGTGGAAGATACGTTGAGCGATAATCGCAGCATCAAAGACGCAAGCAAGATGGTCGGGAATGCAGAAAAATCCAGTGGTCGTTCAATGAAGAGCGTGATGGTAAAGATGAGAATCGCCAGCGCAAACGACGCCGCTAGCCCAGTATCAAGGACCCATGACGGCATTGGTAGGATCATCATTACGATGATTGCCATCAACGCCATAGCAAGCAAAATTGTCGGGTTAAACGAAGATTTTAGCGAAAAATTTCCCAAGCTCTAAACCCCAACGAAAGGGTAACTGGTGGTGGCACAAATAGGCACAAGGTTGGAGCCATTTGAATTAAGAGGTACGAATAGGCACGAAGCCAATCCCCTCAATGGGAAAAAGCCGATATTTGGATTATTTGGATCGGTGAGATCGTTCCGAAATGTTTGCTGCATTTTCCGCCCTCAAGATGTCACGTTCTGTGACTTTGAGTATGGTATGAGACGGAGGTTTATTTTCTGTAACCGTCTGCAGAGTTCTATTCTCTGTCCATTCGATCAATAATTTTTCGCGCCAAGTTCAGACGTACTAAGGAATTCAGTAATTGTTTCCCGCGCAGTGCTACTTTCTTCCAATGCAGCTGCGGTCCTGCTCAACATCCCAATTTGGCCCGCTGAGGGGTCTAAAATCGGCCCAACTAGCTCCGTGACCCGCCCGAAAATGGGAGTATTAGGCGGCGTCAAGTCGCGCCAATTTGAGGCCAACCAAGCGCTTCGCACCGCCGCATCTTGTTTGTCTGCGCTAAGATAAAGCGCATGGGCCTCTTCATAAGCACCTGTCATGCTTTTTGCATCTGCGCGCAAGATGTCCGCAGCTTCACCATCTATATCTAACAAAACAGCCAGCGCTTGAAGCGGTTGATCCAACGCCAGTGCAATTTGCGCAGCTAACATTTGCCGCTCTACTTTGCGCGGGCGCTCTGGAATGGTCTCAACAATTTCATGTGCAGTGGATGCAAACCCGAGTGCTAACAATCTAGATCCAAGCAAAATTTTGGTATCCGCATCTATCCCCGCCAGATCCTTTTCAGCTTGTCGGAAAAAAGAGTCAAGAAACACAATATCACTGGCTGTTTTGGTTAGCTTTTGCGCCAATATCGCGCGCGTATCTGCCGCTTTTGATGCGCCAAGAGCCTCTATTTCAAAAAGTGCCCGATCAAAATCCCGAGTTTCTATCAATGCCAAGACATGTGCCCGGTCTAAATCTGAGCCCAAATCTGTTCCACGCAGTTCTTGCGCATACGCTTCGACAAGACCAACGGTCTCTGGAGCAATAACTTCCCCTCTTTCGATCCGGTTATTAACTAGGCTTATCAGCGCTTCTGGAGATTGTGCGACGTTTGCGATAGCGACATCTTGCAGTTTTTTGGTACCTTCTGTTTTGTGACCAGTCTTGAGACCAATATGGGCTTGCGCGAGCGTCGCCGAGGGGTAGAGCGCGTCAGGAAGCCGTTCAAGGCTTCGCAACGCTGCTGCCGCGCTCACTGGATCATTGCGCAAAAGGAAGCGATCACTTACCATAGGTGCCAGATATTGTCGCAGATGTACTGGTAATTTGTTGAGCATAAGAAGGGGTATTTTTGGTTCTATTGCGTTGCCGGTAACATTGTTAGTGTCGGCCAAAAGGACCCACAAAGAAATGTTGCCGCCACAATCCGCGAAAGATTCGATTGAAATATCTGAGGTGGCCACGCCCGCGTCCACAATGTCAGCCAAACCCATTAGCAATTGCTGTTCATTTGCAAGACCTGGGTCCAGTTCAAGAACCTGGCGCGCTTCAACTCCGAACCCAAAGTATAGATATCGCTTGGCCAACAATATCACAGCATCGGGGTTGAGGCGGTCAAATTCACCAAAGAGGTCCATTCGCGCTTCGCTGATCTGAACATTGAATTCTCTTGTATCCCCCCAATCCGCCACATTTGTGTCGTTATCCGAAGGGCACCATAGGCCTTGATCTGACAACGTTCGTTGGGAAGCATTTGTTTTTCTTGGCACGTCCATACTTGACGTGATGCGAATATTCTCAGGGACGCGCTTCGTGCTTTCGCGAACCGGCCCGATGGGAGTCGAATATTCAAAAGTGCCTGTATCAACCTGGGCACGGCGCAGGGTGGGTAATTTTTGACTTGGGGTCAAGACACCCCGTGTTGTTGCTCTTCCGAGTTCTTGCGAAAGGCGCAGTTGGACTCCTGATAACACGGAAAGCTCTTTCTGAAGCAAAGCGTCTCGCGGTTGGGGCCTGCTTGCCGTTTCGTGAGGAGCGCTTACATGCACTACGGCGTTGGGAACGATTTCAGGTTTCGCCGACGTGGACTTTTTTGTGGGAGGAGGACGGATTTTTTGCTCAGAGGAAATAATGTCTAAAGCAACATAGCCGCCATTCACATCGAATGCGGAAACAGAACAGTCGCAACCAAGATAGACCGTGAGAGTGCTCTGATCTGCCAGAACGCGCTTTACGCGGTCTTTTGGGATAAATTCGAAAATTTGGCTGGTATCAAAGCCTTCGTTGTAGCCCTCCAAGCGGAGCGTGATTTCACCGTCTTTTTGCTCAACGCTCCAGCCTCCTTCATTCGCCACACGGGTGACCAAGCGTGTGAAGCCGATATGTTCGCCAGATTGTACGAGTGCGGGTTCTGCGGCGACCGAGACTGCGTACATCAAGAAGAGAACGATCATCATGAGGCGTTGCATGATTAAGCCGCCCCTTGTTTGACCGACTTTAAAGCCTCTTCCAGGTCAGAGTAGCTTGGCCGGCAATGTGATGGAGTGTTCTGACGTCCAACTTCAATACAAATATTGGTCGCGTGATTGTGCAGGTTAGCCACCAGAACTTCACGGATAAGCTTATAGAAATGTGCTTCTTCTTCTGTGACGTCTTTGACCTTTGCTGCAAACGGGCCAACCAGACCGTATGCCAAGAAGACACCAAGGAATGTACCAACCAATGCGCCACCGATCAATTTGCCCAAAATCTCGGGCGGCTGATCAATCGAACCCATAGTCTTGATGATTCCTAATACCGCCGCAACAATCCCAAGAGCGGGCAGTCCATCTGCAAGGGTTTGCAAAGCATGACTGGAATGCAAAGCGTGATGTGCATTCGATTCCATTCGTTTTTCCAGAACTTCTTCAACCTGGTGCGGATCATCGTAATTCATTGATGCCGACCGCATCGTGTCACATATCAATGCCACAGCTTCAGAATCAGTTAGTATTTTAGGGTATTTCAAGAAGATAGTCGACTCTTCTGGTGCCTCAATGTGTTCTTCGATCGCGACGGGATTTTGACGTGCCAACCGCACAAGTTCGAATAACAGACACAAAAGGTCGCGATAGTCTTCGTGCGTCCATTTAGGCCCTTTAAAGACTTTACCAAGATCTTTGATCGTGTGCTTGATTGCGGGCATATCGTTGCTGATTAAGAATGCACCAACTCCAGCACCACCAATCATGATAAATTCGAAAGGCAGTGATTTCAGAATGATCCCCATCTTACCGCCAGCGGCAAGATAGCCGCCAAACACCATGACGAAAATAGTGATGATGCCAATAATACCGACCATGTCATTCCTCTAGGCTGTGATGTTTCGACGTACTGTCGCAGAAAGCGGTTAAGAAAGCCTCAGCGGTGCTCAGGATTTCGGAACGTTTGCATTGCGGCTGGCCAGAATGATGCTGATCGAATAGGCGGTGGCCGGAGTTAGTCCAGCCAGAACTGAAGCTGCGGCATCTGGACGCATGCGACCCAAAAAACCTGCGGCAAAATCAGGTTCCATCGTTTCAAAAAGCGCGGCAGCGTCTTTTGGTTTCATACTCTCGTAAACCGACGTGAGGCGCGCCAAGTCGTTCTCTGCGGCGCTGTCTGCGAGTGAAAGGGTCCCTCGCAGATTCACTTCGGCTTGCTCAAGTGCGGCGAGCCGTTTCGCAATTTCTTCATCAACAACTGCGAGTGCTTTGCTACGCATTTCTATCTGAGCTTCGCGTTCTTTGACCTGAGTTTCGCGTTTTTGTAACGCCACTAATAATCTGCTCATTTCCGCCCTGTTGGTGCCTGTGTTTGGATTTCCTTCCGACGCGGGTAATGAAACTGAAAGGGTTTCCGTTTTTGCGTCGATATCAGGCTTATCCGCACTTTGTGCAAACGCCACTCCGGTACCGGATGCCAAGCGTAAGATAGCTGAGGTCGCAAGTAGAATGGCGATCAATGCCACAGATCCACGGCCCGATCGACGCACAACTTTCCTGCTCTTAGCTGGTTTCATGATGCACGCCCAGATGCGCGATGGCGCACGAACATCGGTTCCGAAGGGGCCGGAAACTCCTTAGCTGGGGTGGTGGGTTTTGATTGTACAGGTGCAATTGGCAGATCATGCAGTGATGCCATCTGTAATTCTAAACGTCGTGATGTTTCTTCGGCGCGTGCGGCCAAATCTGACAGGGTTGCCGCTGAATGACTCGCGGTTTGCTGTGCCGCCGAAAGCGTCTTGCTGAGATCATCAACTTGAGCGGATAACACCGCCACAGCGCCACCGACACCTTTTTCAAGATCGTTAAATCGATTCAATCTGCGACCCAAAACAAAACAATAGAACCCTGCACCAAGCGCCCCGGCGGCCAGAAGAATATCTGCGATCATTTCCATATCACTCTCTCAATTCAGTACAAATTCCATGATTAGCAAGTCGTTGACCCGCCCCCGACCTGCAACGGTTTGGACCCGCCTTAGCATTTGAGCGCGCAGGCGCATCAGAGCAGCGGGGTCTTCCAAGTCACCCATATCGAGTGCGCGAAGGTAGCTGTTCAAAACATCAACTACCCTCGGCAGTAGCTTTTCGACTTCGACTTGGAATTGCGTCGGCACTTCCAGTTGTGCCCTAAAGCGAAGATGGCGTGATTGCGAAGGTGCCCGCAGTGAGATGACCAAGGGGTCGACTGCGACAAACGCAACATCTGGCATTGCGTCGCTAATCTGATCGGCGGAGCTATTTCCTTGTGATTCGGCGGCAAAGATCATCCCGGAGGATGCGGCAAAAAAACCTCCTCCAGCCCCGGCCAAACCGAGCGTAAGCCCAATAATCAAAGGCAGTTTCGATTTCTTCTTAAGCGCGTCGTCAGCTTCCGTATCTGGTTCAGACATGTCTCTTCCATCCTGTGGCATGCAACGAGGTATAGACGTGATTGCACTAACCGAATGTTAAGCCTGTTCGTCCATCTCTTGATCAATGTCGGGCAGAACGCCGCGGCTACTCGGAGATAATTGTGCAGCAGTTACTAAATGTCTGGATGCGACTTGACCTGCGGCGTCAGATCACTGTGATCCTAGCGACTGGGATTATGTTCGTTGCTGTTTTGGCCATGTCGCGCATGGCAACAGCCCCCAGCATGACATTACTTTATGCGGGATTGGAAAGTGGTGCCGCGGGTGACGTCGTCCGTTCACTGGAACAGCGCGGCGTGATCTTTGACGTGCGCGGCGGTTCGATTTTCGTCGATTCGCAAGATCGCGATCAGTTGCGCCTGACGTTGGCCAGTGAGGGTCTGCCTGCGAATGGAAACCAAGGGTATGAACTGCTTGATAGTCTGACGGGTTTTGGAACGACGTCGCAGATGTTTGATGCTGCATACTGGCGTGCCAAAGAAGGGGAGCTCGCCCGCACAATTGTTTCAAATCCGCATGTTGCGATGGCGCGTGTACATATAGCCAGTACCGGATCAAACCCGTTTCAGCGTGGTGTGACCCCAAAGGCGTCGGTTTCCATCACGCCTAACGGTGGCGCAGTGACAGCGGTGCAAGCAAAGGCGGTAAGGTACCTCGTTGCTTCGGCGGTCGCGGGCCTGTCACCTGATGATGTCGCGGTGATTGATGCCAACGGTGCATTGGTCAGCCAAACAGATGATGCCGTGCCGGCCATTGGTGGCGATGACAAGGCTCAAGTGCTGAGAGAACGCGTTCAACGCTTGCTTGAGGCGCGGGTTGGGTTTGGCAATTCAGTTGTTGAGGTCAGCGTTGATACAGTCACCGAAAGCGAGTCTGTGCGTGAGCGTCGGTTTGATCCTGACAGCCGGGTGGCGATCAGCACAGATACCGAAGAACGCAGTAACACGTCAAAAGATGCAGGTTCAGGTGAGGTCACAGTTGCCAGCAACCTACCCGATCAAGAGGGCGGTGCCGCCAGTGACAGCTCCTCTTCGCAAAACAGCGAAACCAGAGAGCGCATTAATTACGAAGTGTCAGAGACAGAGCGAGAAATCGTGCGTGCGCCGGGTGCAATAAAGCGGGTTACTGTTGCTGTATTGGTGAATGAACCAACCAGCACCGATGAGGCCGGTCAACAAGTGCCCGCCCCCCGCAGTGAAGAGGAACTATCGGCGCTGCGCGAATTAGTTTCTTCAGCGGTTGGTTTTGACGAAACCAGAGGCGATATCATCACAATCAAATCCATGCCACTACAGTCTGTTGCACCAAGCGGCACTGCAGTTGGGGCTACTCTGTTGGATCAATTCGATCTGGATCTCATGTCTGCAATCCAGATGGCTGTGCTTGCTCTTGTGACGCTGATATTGGGTCTTTTTGTCGTGAAGCCTGTTTTGTCCCGTCAGCAAAGTGGGCGGACCAATGACGTCCCAGCTTTGCCGCCAAGCGAGCAAAGTTCAAAAACAGCAACGGGTCAGTCGGCATTAGATGGAGAAGTTTCCAGTGATGAGTACGATCTGCCGGATCTCGGCGGGGACCTCAGCTTTGATGAGGATCGCGGCACGTTACCCAACTTACCAATGATGGGCGGGCCGTCTGATGATCCAGTGGACCGTTTGCGTGCGATGATTGGAGAACGGCAAGAAGAAACAGTCGAAATTCTCCGCAGTTGGCTTGAAGACAAAGAGGAGAATGTCTGATGTCGCTATCGCATCGATATCACAATTTTTCTTCTCTGCCCTCAAGTGGTGAACTGTCTGAACCAATTGATCAGGACAAAGTCGAAGATGCCAAGCTGCAATCGTTTGATGATGGCTATCAAGCGGGCTGGGAAGACGCCGTAAAGGCACATGAAGATGCCAGAGATCGGGTCGCTGCGGACTTTGCCCAGAACCTGCAGGATATGTCGTTCACCTTTCACGAGGCTTTCGCCAAGCTCGGCCTGGCGATGAAGCCAATGCTCTCGCAGATTGTAACAACGGTGCTCCCTGAAACCACAAACAAAACACTCGCTGCCCACGTGCTTGCGCAGATGTGTGACCTTATGTCGGAACAGTCCGAACATGCCATCGAAATTGCGGTATCTCCTGAAAATTTGAATGCCCTGACTGAAATGCTGAGCGACACAACGAACATACCATTTACGATCAAAGCGGAACCCGCACTCGGTGAAGGTCAGGTCTATCTACGCGCAAATACGCAGGAGCGTGAAATCAACCTCGATGCCGTTACGCGGGGAATTTCCGATGCGCTAGATGCCTTTTTTCAGCAAATAGAACAGGAAACGAATGATGACTGATACATCTACAGCGGCACCGGTACCAGCCGCAGACCGATCAAACCCATTCACGTCAGTTCCAATTGAAGTGAATGTTTGCGTTGGAAAAGCCCGGCCATTGATCCGTGATCTGGTGATGCTGGGCGAAAACGCAGTACTTAAACTCGACAGTAATGTCGACGATCCGGTTGAACTTTATGTGGGCGAACGACTGATTGCGCGCGGGATGCTTGAAGAGCAAGAAGACGGCGCATCTGGTCAACTGGTTGTGCGGCTGACCGAAGTGGTCGATTTGCAGAAAAACTTGTGAAAGGGGCGGTTCTCAAGCATTTCACGATCTTGATTGGTCTCGGCATATTTTTGGGGTGGCCGAGTTTTGCATTGGCACAAGATTTATCCTTTTCGTTGGGCGACGACGGATCGATCAGCGCGCGTACCATCCAACTCTTTGCCCTGATCACAGTGCTCAGCTTGGCACCGGGGTTGGCGATCATGGTGACATGTTTTCCATTTCTGGTCACCGTGTTGTCGATCCTTAGGCAAGCGATAGGACTGCAACAATCCCCGCCAAATATGTTAATTGTTAGCCTGGCATTGTTTCTGACTTATTTCATTATGGAACCTGTTTTCACCGCCGCGTGGGAAAATGGCATTGCACCCCTCACAAATGAAGAGATCGATGTTGAGACGGCCTTTGAGCGCACGCTTGAACCCTTTCGCGGGTTCATGGCCGCCCGTCTGGACCCGGATACATTCTTTGCAATGGCCGAACTGCGGCCTGATACCATTGATGCTAAACCAACGCCTGATGCCCCGTTGTCTATTTTGATCCCAAGTTTTCTCTTGTCAGAGATTTCACGCGCATTTCAGATTGGTTTTCTTGTGTTCCTGCCGTTCCTGATTATCGACTTGGTCGTCGCCGCGATCCTGATGTCGATGGGGATGATGATGGTGCCACCTGCCGTGGTATCGCTGCCGTTCAAGTTGGCGTTCTTTGTCGTCGCGGATGGGTGGAGCCTCATTGCAGGCAGTTTGGTGCGCAGCTATTTTTGAGAGGATTAATCAAAGAAATTAGCTAATATCTTCGCTTCTTTCTCTTGCCGAGTTAAGAGCCGGGAAACACCCCTAAAGTAAATTGCCCGCAGTGTCAGGGGTGGCACTTGCGTGTGGGAGTGGTGGTGTGGTGAAAATTGTGGGTGACCTGCTGCCTATGTGTGGGTCAGCGAGAGCGGCGCTATGACTGCTGGGGTCGATATTCATCCGCCCGGTAGTATCAAAACTGCAATGGGCTGGATTCTGTTGGCAGTAACGCTTTGCCAATACCTCTATCCTACAGATGCTGCCGTTGCATTGTTTGGGTGCGTGATCGCTGAGCTTTCAAGCCGATTATTGGTAGCAGGGTTAGATCGGTCCCAATCCGACGACGCCACCGATCTTCGGTTGGAAGACATTCTCGGTTACATCTTGTTGCGATGGGTCTTGTTTTCGATGAGCACGCTTATTTTAGCGCAGATTTATTCACCCGGGTTTTTCGAGGATCACCAATATGCCTTTGGTTGCATTCTTGGTCTTTGTCTAAATCTTGCGCTGATAAGGGTCGTTTGCGCATATCGAACGACTGCTCAGAAACGTGGCGCTCTATTGGCGCAGATGCGTAACACAGTGCTTTCTGGTGGGGTTTTAGTTGTTGCTCAATTTGGATCGCTCAACTGTGACTTGGTATTGTCGCTGGCAATTGCGCTGCTTCTCGCGATATTAGTAACCTTGTCGGTGGGCGTTTCATTCATTTCCCCCATACGGCAGGGCAACATGTCCGCGTCCGCTCAAATCGAAAAAACGCTCTTGGTCGCCGCGCCATTGCTTTTTCGCTATGCTGACGTGGTTATTCTCTCTTGGGTCTTATCGCCCCTTAACACGCTAAATTACCTCATTGCGCGTGGTTTGGCGCAGGGGGTTTCGATTGCCCTTAATCTGTTAAGTAACCGGATTGCTGAAACGCTGATTTCCGCCTATGATACCGAAAATAGTCAAGAATTTGCCGCTGTTGCCGCGCGGACCAATCTGGGTTTCCTACTGATCGGCGGGAGCGTATCCGTGGCTGCCATAAGTGGTGGCGCGTCTATCCCGATGTTTTTCGGCATAGATGCAGAGGTCTTTCAGAATATCCTATTCTGGCTTGTCGCAGCAGAAGCAGCGCCGGTCATCTTTGGGGCGACTGGGCTTCTTCTCAACATCGCTCACTGTAGCAGAGAGACGATACTGCTGTCACTTTTTGGCGCTTTGGCAGTATGGAGTGCTTTGATCATATTAGATATTTCGAACCCACGGCAGCTGGCCCAGGTATTTGCTTATGTCCAACTGCTGATTGCGGCGACATCAGCCTTCTTATTGGGCCTAAGGTTTGGCATCTGGCCAGGATTAACAGCAATCCTGTTCCGGCAAATCAAATTACTTTGACTGTGGTTCTTCACCGAACAACAAATTCTGCATGCAATGCGCCGGCGGCCTTTATGCTCTTTAGGATGTCGATCATATCTCGGGGAGAAACCCCCAGAGCATTCAAGCCCGCGATAACCTCAGACAAAGACGTGCCCGGTTGCACTTCTGCCAAGCTGATACCGGGCTCCTCTTGGATGGCTGCGTTTGTCCTTGGAACAACAATGGTTGCACCTTGTGTAAACGGATTGGGTTGGACCGCAATCGGAGCTTCTTGGATACGCAGGGTCAAGTTGCCTTGTGATACCGCCACGCGCGAAATGCGCACGTCTTCGCCCATTACAATTGTTCCAGAACGTTGATCAACAACCACCCGCGCTTTGCGTTCTGGCTCCACTCGAATATTCTCAATTCGCCCCAGCGCATGCGCAACTGACGCCATGCGCGTCGCAGGCACATTCAATTGCACAGTGCCACTGTCTAACATCACTGCAACACGCCTGCCAAAATCCTGATTAATTGCCTGCTCTATGCGTCCTGCAGTGGTAAAATCAGCCTCTCGCAGTGCCAACCGCAGGTCTTTAAGAGAGGCAAGTTGAAATTCAATTTCCCGCTCGACCCGCGCCCCAGAAGGAATGACACCGGATGTCGGCACCCCTTGGGTCACTCGCCCGGCGTCCCCCTCAGCGACGGCACCCCCCGCAATGATTGTGCCTTGGGAAACAGCATAGATCTGGCCATCTGCCGCGTTCATCGGTGTCATGATCAGAGTGCCGCCCATGAGGCTTTTGGCGTCTCCGATGGCCGAAACCGTTACGTCAATTTGCCCTCCGGCGCGCGCAAATGGCGGCAACGTTGCCGTGACCAATACGGCGGCAACGTTTTTGGGGCGGAATTGTTCGCCTGTCACGTTCACACCCAACCGTTCAAGGATGTTTGTCATGATATCCTCTGTGAAGGGCGCGTTGCGCAGCCCATCACCGGTCCCATTGAGGCCAACTACCAACCCATATCCGACAAGATCGTTGCCGCGCACGCCGTCAAAATCGACGAGATCTTTTATCCTGACCGGGCTGGCAAAAGCCATATTGGCCCAAAGCACAGATGCGCAGAAGAAAAGAAAAAGCCGGATCAAAGGAAATTCACCAAAGAGAGTTGCGACATCCGAACCGTAACGGAATAGAGACTTTGAAGTTGAAATTGGACTTCCTCCAGCTGGGTTGCCGTTTCGAATGGATCGACTTCAAGCAGCGCTGCTTTAGCAAAACTGAGGCTTGTAAACTCCGCTGAATTTCGGGCCGCGATAGTATCAATGCGCGCTTCGACAAACCCCACATTGGCGCGCAATGCGGTGATGTCATTTTGGGTCGACAGCATTTCTCGGCCCGTGAACGCATATAATTCAGATTGCGCCGCAACATCCAACCCAAACGCTGGATCATCGGCCAGTGCTGAAACAGCGGCCAAGCGCAACATTTTGCTGATCCCCGGATCGGTCGCACGGACGTCTAAAACCACACTCTCTGATTGAGAAATGGCAAAGGGTGCGAGGGGTTCGGTTGCCCCTTGATAGGCGAACGTCGCGTAGCCAGTTGGAGCCTCGAACCAAGTCTTGGCAGCTACCATGATATCGATTGGCGTGGTGGCACCGCTGATGGCAAGTTTGAGCTCATTCAGCAATGCGCCGCTGTCAACCAAGGGTGGTCGATCTGTGGCTGTGCCAGAAAACATATATCGGCCAGCAATGTCCGTGTTCAAGGTGCCGATCATACCATCAAGCGTATTGCGCGCCTCCTCGGCAGTATCCGCGCCACTTGCACCGATCGCGCTGGTTCCCGCCGTCAGCAAACTGCTTGATAGGTTTTGGGTCAGCTCATCAAACCTACCCAATGCAGTTTGCATGGTACTGGCAAAGTAAGTGGCCTCAGCCGTGGCCACGCCATATCCAGCCAAAACATCGGTTTTACGCTCAATATCAGTTAGATAGCTATAGTTACCTGCCAGAACCTGACGTACATCCGCAACCTGACCCGTTGCTAGTTCGGTTGTGAGGCGATTCATATCCTGCTTGAGTGCTGAATTGCGCTGGCGCAGCATAAAAGACTGCGCGAGATCGCCCAAAGAAACAGCTGTCATGTTTTACAACCTCAACATTGTTTGCATCATTTCGTCCACGGCTTCGATTACGCGGGCATTTGCGGCATAGGCCTGTTCAATGACCATCAGACGGGCGATTTCATCGTCGCTATCGACGCCATCGGCCAATTGCCGTTCGGTCAATTCTGATAGGCGCGCCGAGGCATAGCTGAGCGTCTGTTCAGCCTGAGTGCGATCCGCACCAACGGCTGACATAAATGTCGACACCAAATTGATGGCCGAAAATGCCCCACCACCAAAGCTACCACTCGCCGGGGTGCGCGCATTGTTCAGGGCGCTGGTCAAGCTTTGCAATAAACTGGCATCGCCGACATTCCCCGTCGTTGTCGCATTCATGCCATCCCGCAGCCGCCAAGCCTGGCCACCTTGATCGGGATCAACGGCGGCGTTCAACGCCAACCGTTCTGACAATCCAACCTCGTCCAGCGGGTTAAACGCGCTGCCATTGTCTGTAAATAGGCCCGGATCACCTGGCGACAGCGTGCTATCGACCGACGGATCCTGAAACCGTTCCACCAGATCACGGGCGATGGCATCCAATTGTGTCTGGACCTCTACCCCTTGTTCATCGCGGATCGCAAACTGCGCACCAATGGCCCCACCGCGCAACGCTCCGTTCTCGGAATCGGTGCGTATCGCTTGGCCGTTCAGCGTGAGACCGGACAGGCTGCCAGCGGACTGGGACATATAAGGCGTCACGAGGTTCACAGCATCGAAACCGACTGTCGCGGCCGTGCCGTCAATCAAAACAGCACCACCCGTTGTATAAAGTGCGATCTGACCGCTATCGCGCGGAACCTCACGCACAGGGACCAGTATCCCAATTTGGTCCACTACTTGTTGCCGTTGATCCAGCAACGCGGGGACGTTCCCATTTTGCACCTGTGCGGCGGTAATCTGCGAATTTAGTGCTTGGACCTGTAACAGCGCACCGTTTAGTTCTTTCACCTGATTTGCGATGGTTTGATCAGCCTTTGAGCGGGCATCTTGAACGCCTGCGGATGCCTCGCCAATGCGGTTCACCAATCCACGCGCGTCTGCCACAGCACTGCTTAATCGTTCGGGCGCGTCAGGGCGGCTGGCTGCAGTAATCAGGCTGCTTTCGAAACCGGACAGTTGGACGGACAATGATGCCGGGTTGTCCGGTGTCCCCAACAGAGACTCGATGCGGGCAAAAAAGTCGGCTGAGAGACTGGCGTACCCATGTTCTGCATCGGCCAACCGTCTGTCCGATGCGAGGCCAGCGTCGACGATCCTATTGATGCCGTTGACCTGAACCCCGCCATACGTGCCAATGCTGGACGACGACAGCGATAGTTCGCGGCGCCCATATCCGGGTGTCAAAGCATTCGAAATGTTTGACGATACCAATTCTGCCCCACGCCCTGCGGCACGCAGGCCAGACATAGCGTTTGATAATGCCCCAGATATGGTCATGACTTAGGTTCCTTTGATTGGACTGGTTCAGGTTACGCCAACATTACCGTTTGATATTGGTCGTTTCCTGTAACATTTCATCGACGGTCTGGATGACCTTTGCGTTCGATGAATAGGCCCGTTGGGTTTGGATCATTGCTGTCAGTTCACCCGCGACATCGGTGGAAGATTCCTCAAGCGCGAAGGACACAATATCGCCGGTTGGGCCATCACTAGCATCCCACAAAAAGAATGAACCGCTGTCGACTGATGGTTGATAGGTCTGACTGTCAAGCGCTAACATCCCGTTTGGGTTTGGCAGATCCACCAAGGGTACTTGATAGACAGTGCGCGTGATGCCCGTATCAAAATACGCCCGTACATAGCCGTTTGCATCAACCTCCACAGAGGTCATGTTACCGACAGGTGATCCATCCTTGGAGATTGAGACAGGTGCAAAGCTGTCTGACAACTGGGTCAGGCCACCGGTTTCGCCGATCACACCGATGTCAATTTCGATCGGCCCGCCAGCAACATTGACGATCAGATTGCCCGTTGCAGGATCGTAGGCCCCGCCACTGACCGTCGTCACGGATGCTAAGGTGCCGCCCGAGGTGCGATTGTCTGCAAATGCCAAAGTATATTCACCAATGACGGTACCTGGGTTTGCGGAATCTGACATGGTTACCGTCCATTCATTTGACGACCCGGTTCCCGGCACGGTAGGTGCAAAACTGATGTTGATGTTTTCAGAGGTACCCAAGTTATCGAAATACTCGACGGAAAGTTCCTGCGTATCGCCGCTGGATCCGGCGTCAGTTGCGGTCGCTGGTAAGTTTACGCCAAGGGTCATGGACGTTGTCGGTTCGCCAGAAAATTGATTAACATTGATCTGAACGGGTTCTAGTCCGTCGGCGGTGTCACGTGGAAAGGTCGGAATATTGCCATCGGCCTGCGCGGGCCAACCGAGTAAGACCAGACCTGATGTGGACCGCAGGTATCCATCAGAATCGGTCCTAAACGACCCTGTAGAGGTCAAGAGCATCTCAGAACTACCATTGCCAACGGCCACGTCAGACCCCTGCGCTACAGGCAAGAATCCGCGTCCGCGCACGGCAAGGTCAGTGGCATTGTTCGTCGTAACAAGCGGCCCGCGCTGATCAATCAGACGTTGCGTTGTGGCCCGCACCCCACCCGCAGAATAAGTACCACCGGCGGACGAAATAACCATGGACTGGAAATCAGTCTGAACGCGCTTATAGCCATAGGTAGATGAATTCGCGATGTTATCCGAGATGGACGCAAGCCGCGTCGCGTTTGCTTGTAATCCTGCAACCCCTGCGTTGAGCGAAGATGAAATTGTCATAGACACGCCTTTCTGCTGTATCGACCAAAGTTGGCTCAACAGATAGACGCTCCTGGCTTAACACCGCGCTAACAGATAAAATGCGCTGCATTCGGCTGGGATCAGTTGCGCTTTACGTCGCGCAACAAAACCACCTCCAACCGATTGTTGCGCCTGGCCATTGTGTCAGGCAACACGGGATCGCGGTCGGCATGCCCGGTCACACGTTGAATGCGCGTCGGCGCGACACCAACGTTCTGCAACAGGATCCGCATCCTGGTCGCGCGCTGTGCCGATAAATCCCAGACCGGGCTGTTGACCAACACAATTGGGTTGGCGCTGACGTGACCGCCAATTGCGATTTTGTTGGTGACGGCCTTTGCCGCTTCCGCAATGACGATCGTTAGGTCGCGCAACAGTTGTGTCGGCGTATCTGTGCCATTTTCAAACAACGGCACATCTTCCAACTCAAACAATTCAATCACTAAACCTTCGTCGGTGATGCGGGTCACAATATGACGCAGCGCGTTTTCCATCACCATGGTTTCGCCACCGCGGCCCATCAACGCCTGTTCGACAACCTGAAAGACTTCGTCTTGCGCCTCTTTAGTGCCTTCATCGGCGGATGTTCCGGTATCGCCGCGCGCGGCGACTTCGACCGAAGAATGGTCTGCCGTGGCCCCGGTTCCGTTCTTGGGAAGTGTGCGTTCGGAGAAAATGCTTTCACCGCCAAACGATCCATTACCCCCCCCCGACACGCGGTTGATCGCAATCGTCGGCGAGAAGTAATCCGCAAGCCCCTTACGTTGCTGTTCAGTCGTTGCATTCAACAGCCACATTAACATAAAAAACGCCATCATTGCGGTTACGAAATCCGCATAAGCGACTTTCCAGGCGCCACCATGATGCCCACCGCTAACGATGATCTTCTTACGTTTAATGATGACTGGTGCCGCATTGGTTTGCGCACCCATCTCCACCACCTTTATTCACCCATGGCCTTTTTAGGGGACTAAGGTTTACCGCCCGCTTAACAATTCCAAATGTCTCTACTTCTTTTGCGCCCCTTGAACTTGGACGAGCTTTGGCCGCAGATGGATACCAAGGAGTAGGCCGCCATGCAGCAACCTGTGACAGACAGTAGGTATTCGTGGTTTCGGCTGGTACTGACCTTGTTGGTTGCAATGGTGGCGAATGCGGGCATGTGGGCGATCATCGTCATCATGCCGGCGGTTGAGGCTGAATTCGCCACAACGCGTGCGGATGCGGCACTGCCCTATACACTGACGATGATCGGCTTTGGGCTGGGCAATTTTATTATTGGACGGGCGGTAGATCGCTTTGGCGTCACGCTATCGCTGATCTTCGCCGCACTGGCGATTGTTGCCGGGCTGGGCCTGGCCATTTTATCCCATTCCATCGCGATGCTTTCTCTGGCGCAGTTGGTTGTTGGCTTTGCCTCGGCTGTTGGGTTTGGCCCTCTGATCGCTGACATCTCACATTGGTTTGTGCGCCGACGCGGCATTGCGGTCGCACTTGTCGCAAGCGGCAATTACCTGTCGGGAGCAATCTGGCCGATGGTTTTGGCAGGCATTCTGCACGACAGCGGTTGGAGGGCGGTTTATACAGTGATGGCGGTTGTCACATTTGTCTGTGTTATCCCGCTGTCAATCGCCTTGCGTCGGCAGGTGCCAGAAGAAGCGCGCAACGCAGCGCAGCTTGCCTCGACCCTTAATGCACAATCCTCGGGCCTTAGCCCCCGGGCTTTACAGTATTTGCTGGGCCTTGCAGGTATTGGATGTTGCGTGGCAATGTCGATGCCGCAGGTCCATATCGTATCGCTTAGCGTGGAGCTTGGCTTTGGCCCTGCGGTGGGTGCGCAAATGCTCTCTTTGATGCTGCTTGGCGGTGTCGGTTCGCGCATTGTGTCAGGGTTGTTGGCGGATCGGCTTGGCGGCGTGCGGACCTTGTTAATCGGATCAATCCTGCAGGCCATTGCATTGTTGTTGTATCTACCGGCGGAGGACATGGTCTCGCTTTATGTGGTCAGCCTTATCTTTGGCCTCAGCCAAGGCGGTATTGTGCCCAGCTATGCCTTGATCGTCCGCGAATACATGCCCGCCCGAGAGGCCGGTGCACGGGTCGGTTTTGTGTTGATGGCAACCATCATGGGCATGGCGCTGGGCGGTTGGATGTCTGGTCAGATTTATGACCTGACCGGCTCGTACCAATGGGCGTTTATCAATAGCATCGTCTGGAACGGGCTCAACATCGCGATCATGCTTTGGCTGTTGAACCGCAGCCGCCCACGCGCGCCACAAATGGTCGCTCAGCCGCTCTGAGCGTGCTTGCGCGCCTTGGTCAAGGCGATCTGTTTTTGCCGTTCGCGAAACCGATCTTTGTCCCAATCCGATGTCTCATCAAAACAATAATGACAACTGACCCCTGCCTCAAATTCCGGCCTGTGCGTGTCTTCCGGCAGGATCGGCCGCCGACAGCCATGGCACAGCTCATGTGGCCCCTCGACCAAACCGTGTCCGACGCTCACCCGATTATCAAAAACAAAACAATCACCTTGCCATGTGCTTTGATCCTGCGGGACCTCTTCGAGGTATTTCAGAATGCCACCCTTAAGGTGAAACACATCCTCGACCCCTTGGCCCAGCAGAAAATTAGTTGATTTCTCGCACCGGATGCCACCCGTACAAAACATAGCAACCTTCTTGTTGTGGAACCGATGTTTGTTGGCTTCCCACCATGCGGGAAATGCGCTGAAACTTTCGGTTTCAGGGTCAACAGCGCCCTCAAACGTACCAATCGCAACCTCATAATCATTGCGCGTATCAATCACGGCCACGTCAGGGCTTGCGATCAGGTCGTTCCAGTCGCACGGATCGACGTAGTTACCAACCCGCGCCAGCGGATCCACATCGGGCTGCCCCATCGTGACAATCTCGCGCTTTATTTTGACCTTCATTTTGCCAAAGGGGCGGTTTTCG
>TARA_R110002110_G_scaffold209329_1_pt1 | contig 21719 bp, 7 predicted proteins | sample TARA_R110002110 | Tara Oceans TARA_R110002110 (sample SAMEA4397330) | marine metagenome | biome: Polar Biome; feature: [SRF] surface water layer (ENVO:00010504); material: water (ENVO:00002006), including particulate matter (ENVO:01000060) such as... | depth 5 m
AAGTGTTTTTGCCGAGGAGAAACCCGATCTGAAAGATTGGAGGGATTGCTCAATGTAAATCTCCTCTATCTTATATTTCTTGCTAACATCTATTAGCCGGTCCTCAACCCATAGAGCTTTTGCCATTAGGGTTGGGAAATGCCTCTTGTTTCTTGTGTCCCAAGCAGTATTATAGACGACTGCACCGTCTTTGTCAACAACCGTCGCACCAGTGATGCTGGTGCTGACGTCTAATCCTAAAATCATTAAAAATCCAATTTTAACTTAAAGGTGAAATCCCTCTCCTCTGTTTTCTTAACAGGCGTTGCCAGCTTGGCGATTCCAATAAGGTTCTTATCTTTGTCATATATGCCTATCTGCGATATATATGTTTGCGGCTGGTAGCTAGCGGTGGGACTCACATAAGGTGATTTTACAACATTTTTGACCGTTTGTTTATCACTTTCTATGTAGGAGAAGGAGCTTGAATTAAAAGATAGCGCTGCGCTCTCGGTCAAATTAATATATGTCGGGTTATTAGAGTAGTTAAGCTCCCCCTTCGGGGCATGAGCCAGCATCGTCACTACGGGAACATAATTTATCCCTTCATATAAGAAATTATAACTAGCGGAAGCGCGGGTGCGGCTAGTATCGCCATCAGCAGGAATACCGTCGTTGGTGCCAACAGCATAATAGAGCCAAGAGGAGTTAGTCGCGGTATCGGCGTTTGTATAATCCAGCTGAGGGGCGCTTCCCCATTCAGCCGGGTATAACCCCCAAGAACCGGTTAAAAGTAAAAACCCCTCATTATAGAGCGCAACTCCAGCCACATTGCCAGAGCCATTGCTTCCATAGGGTCCAACTTGGATTAACTCTCCATTATTATTTTCATCTCGCAACTCTCCAATTAAAGTTCCGGTAATGTAATATTTTAAGTTTATCGAACCCTTTTTGATAGACGAACCATAAAGAATAGAAGGGATACTAATCAAATTCACCGTTTGTACCCCTTTGTCCCAATCGCCGACAGAAGAGCTGTATGCATATTGCTTACTAAGGGGTGTGTAGAAGTTTAGTGTATTCTTGAGGGCAAGAATTCGATTGGCTGTCTGGTCCCTTGTAGAGGATGCAGCGAATAATTGTCTCGTAATGCTGGCAGACATGGGATAACTGCCCGTAAGGACATCACCATACTGGAAGTCTTCGTTAAAACTCGACGTCGACATTGTAGAAAATCTATTTAGATTTCCATTTTTTGTTATAAAAGGGTATATTAACCCGTTATCATAGATGGGGTGATCAAGCCCGCCGCCGATCACCTGGGCGGTGCTGGATGAAATGCGGTCTACATTCATCTCGTATAGGCTTGCAAACCCCGTGCTTACATTGGGCACACTAGCTGTGAATGCGCCGCTTATTTTAGTCTGTTGGTCCAGATAGACCGAAGAATTGAAAATAAAGAACTCTTTTTGAGGATGAGCCTTTATCCGATTATAAAAAATATCGGTTTGTTTGAACTTATAATATGGCATAACATAATTAAATAGTTTATGTTAATAATCTAGCCGTACTCTAAGAGTTAGTTCAGTAGAGGGATCCTTCTTCAGCGGTTCGGACAGCTTTGCAGTTGCGAGCAATTCGTTGTCAGGGCTGTATAACCCGATCGTTGTGATAAACGAAATGGGCTGGTCTGTGATACCCTCCTTCACTCTAATCTTACTTGCTGTCAAATAAGTGGGATTTGCTGAATAGTTAAAGTCTCGGTTGTTGGCTCTGCAGAAATAAACTGTAGAGTTTAGTTCTGTAGTATTATTAAAGGAAAGGTTATAAACTCTGTGGCGGAAGTCATCGCATGCTCCGGATATTTGCGAACCAGTTAGGACGGAATCAAATATTCCTAGCGTAGTGTTACTTGGAGCGCCAGCAGAGAAAGATAGCTCGGTGGGTCCGGACCCGGACAATAGTCCGCCGCGACCGCTCTTCTGGAACAACCCTCCGGTTATAACTGCGACACCCGCTTGATAGAAGATCAAGCCAGCCTTGATAGACTTGGTGCCAGTGGAGGGGTTAATGAGTTCATCGCCGGCAGTGTTAGTGGCGTATAGAATGCCATATTCGCCCGCAGGAGAGTTTACTTTAAACTCCGTAGCCGCACCAGTATCGGCTATCTTCACACGATCGGTCACAAATGGAGTGGCGTAAGACGCGCTCATTCCAAGTTCTAGACTAAAAGTTCCCTTTTTAATCTCATCCTTGGTTAATAGTCTGGCGAGATTGACAAAAATACACTCTGTGAGTTTGTTTCCGCCGGCGGAGAGATCGCCGTCCTCGTCGAAGTTCTGAACGGATCCGGTATAGTCAAAGCCCATAAGCACTTGAGCCATTTGAGTGTATAGATTAATTTTCTTATCTTGTTGTGTCTTGTTTGTAGTCCCAGACAGGGCGGAATCAGATGCGTAACCTACCGTGAGGTCAAAAATGTGGTTTGCTGAAGAGCTTAGGTAGGGATAATCATAAACGCTTTGGAACATCCCATGAGAATAGTTCTTGACGTTGGTGGCTGTGTTTCCTTCAATATATGTCCCTGAAACAATTGATCCGGTTATCGGAATAGCCTCGTGAAGAAGAGACCTAGTTGTAACAACGTCTTCGCCTTGTAATCTTTTAAATGTGGTAGCCATTTTCTATCCTTTTTATGTTGGTGACTTAACAAATCTCAGGGGAATGTCTAGCCTATATCCGGTGGTGACGCCAGTGATCCTAACTGTAGAGTCGATAAACTTGACGTTACTAATTGTACTTCCATCGGCGCCGGGGAGACTTGTTGTGCTGCCGAGGCGAGTAAATAAATAAGTGCTTGTTGCTAATTCGACTGAGGACTTGATTTTAAACACCAAGCGAGTTCCCCGAGGACCGTCAACCGCTGCTAATACGGATGTATCACTGATATTCTCAAAATATGCAGTGTCAGTAGTGGTTGATAGGAAATACGTGGCGATATTATCATCGTCCACAAACGAGACGGCGGCTCTATTACCACTTGGATCGACTATACCGCCAAATCGGTTGTCAATCTCAATTTGATATTGGGTTTCAACCAACTCTGCATCAAGAGGGTTATTCTTAGAGATCTCCGTGGTGTTGAGTCCTTGATCCACAGTTATAGGACTTGGATCGCTGGTGAAACCACTGGCTCCATGAAAAAACCCTGCTGTATTCATGTCTAGCGCGTATGTTGTGCTTGGTCCCTGTGTGTTTTCATCGACAGCGACAAGGTAAGAGCCGTTGTAAAAAGCTTCTCTCCCCTGAGCGCCCTGCGCCAGCCGAAGGACTGGCAAATACAGAACGTTGGTCCGACTAATAGAGATGAGCTTGGTCTTCAGGAAAGAGGCGTTATTAGTGAATGCCTCCATAACTGGCGTCTGTAGTATTTGAATATCGTAATAGGCGCTACCGCTGGGGTGCGCTCCGAGACTACTGTTAGCATTGCGATACAATGCATAATCTATCTCGTCATCGGCAAGTGCAAATTTAGTTATTCGGAAGCTGCCGTCGCCCCTTGAAAGTCTCTCTCTACCTAAATCTGTAAGCACTGCGTCGAGGATGATGTCCCCGGAATTGTCCAAAAATGCCATATTAATCCCTCGTTACAAATATAATTAGTGATTTTGCAATCATTTTGCCTGTTTTTATTTAAATAGTAAATACTAAATTTTATCTCGTTTCTAACAAAACGATGATAACTTACTATGTTTCCTCTCCGTCATTTCGCTGATCTATATATTCCTTGTTAAATTTCACGTTCAAGTCTATCTTCTTTCCTGAAGATCGCGACGTCAATCGAATTTTATAGGTGTTACCCCACGGCTTTTCTGGGGGGTAGCCCAGGACCACATCGTTGGTAACGGGGGCGGAAGAATTTAGCTCCTGCTCAAGCGGCTCGTAGGTTGCCTCGGCGTTAAAGAGTCTTTGAGAGACTTGTGGTTTAAGTTGCAAGAATCTTCTCATGTTTTTTATAGATGCCTTGTTGTCTCGGACGCTGGAGGGTTCCACAACCCGGATCCGCGGGTAAACCGCTCCGTCACTCTCGACCATCTCCACCTCGTATATAGCCGATGGGCGCGACGGATGATTATGAATATCCAAGGAGCGCACCATATAATAGTATTTTCTATTGGGAGCAATATCATCCACATAAGAAGTCGAGCTGGATCTTCTGTAATCTAAAAGCTCTTGCTGGGTGCTGATTACAGCGATTCGTTTGTTGGCGAAATCGCTATAGTTCGCTGGGTAGCTGTCTGACCGATAAATTTCAAAAGCGCTGGCGGGGTCGTCATTCGCGTATTTAACCCCAAAGGGTCCAGAGACCCCTTGGTAATATTCTTCTTCAGCTTCGGATAGAGGTACAGCTCGCCCAAACGTCTCTCCAGCACCGGTTGCCAAATTAAATAAAAGTTTGTTGCCAACTCCCCTGTATGGAAGTATTTCAACATCAGGAGACACTCCCGGCTTATCTGAAATGGTCCCTATCCCGAAACTATAATCTGGAATTCCGGCTTCTGGGGCGGGAATTTGGAGCACTTGCGCAACGAAAGGGTGAATACCGGTCCAAGGAAGGTTGGACGCAACATACGGAAGCTCCACCACTGCGATCGAAGGTTCTACCAAAACCTCCACTTCTGCAAAAAACGGATTTCCACTTCTTTCATAGCTACCCGGGAAGAATGTTGGGAATCCCACTAAGCGGGGGTCTTCGTAACCGGGTATTGTTGGACCACTATACCATGTCAGATCAGACGCCAGCTGTGGGGTGCCTTCGCTAAGATATTCAGGAGAGCCGGCACTATCGGGCTCTTGATAACGCAGCGTACTCAAGGGTGTTCTGGAGGGGAAATCTGCGGTGTCTGTATAAAACTCTACTATCCCATAATAATCAAGAGACTTTTCTTCGGAACCGCCGGGGGTTCGAACATCAAAATGCGCCGTCCCGATCTCGTCGGTACGCGGAACAAATAACTGCAAAAACTTATATTTCGAACCAATAACTGTACGATAGATTAAAATTTCGTACTCATACGTGTTGTTATATCTAAGCTGGGTGTCAAGCATTTCAATAAACTTTTCGCCGCCGTCGACTGGCTGCGGTACGAAGAAACTCTGCAGTAGGTCGCCGCGGGTTCCAAACAGAGTATCTTTACTATATTTGTTAATTCTGTAAAACAAACTGGTTGAGAATGACTGGGCTCCTTCTAATATCTCCGTATAAGACCTAAGATATTGACGTGATAAATTGGTCAAGTTGTTGTTGACGGTCTCAACAAAGGTGGACAAGGCAGCCGGCGTTGCGGAGGAAAGAAGAATTTCGTCAGCCTGTTCTTGAATATTTGTCTGTGTTTCATACCCATATGCCCCAAAAGTCGGGATGTCAGTGGTTGCGCCCACTACAGATTTTAATTGCACAAAATCGTTTAAATAAAAAATATCATCTGCGTTAGTGGCGCCGGGGGTGCGCAACACATCAAACAACTGTCCAATATCAAATATTCGCCTTTCTGTCCCAGAGGTTATATTATCCGGCTGGGCATACATCCCCCCCACGATGCCTTGATGATTTTCGGCGAACTTTACACCCTCATAAGCAAAGTCAGAAGCCCCTACATCATGAAACCCTGCCCACACTCTCTGTATGGAGCTAAACTTTGTGATGTTTTGCTTGAAAAAGTCGGGGTTTAACTCATCCGAGAAGTGAGCTGTATAATCATCGCTAAACGGCAAGAATATTTTTGCATACATTGGGAAAAGCTCTTTATAAGGGTCATAAGTAGACACTTCCCTAATGGATGATTTGGTAAAAATAACATTTTTATATTTAGACGTCAGGATATTAACTCCGGATAGCTCTCCAGAGGGAGCGGAACCTGGTGGAGGGCTATAGAGACTAAGGTATGCATCCGTCCATTTATCAAAATACTCTCCCTCGTCGCGCTCGCCTGCTTTTTCGGGGGGCTGGAGGGCTGCGTGGCGCATTCCAATAAAGGGGTCAAACCTTTCTCGGCGGATGGTGTTAATAAATACATTGTCTATTGTGCGGTTTAAGGTTACAAAGTCATGATAGGTAAGGCTTGCGTTGTAAGAGCTTGGTTCTGAAATATCACCGCCAGCAGCTATACGGTTTGCTTCTATGATGCTGCCGCCGCCGCCGGGTCCCATGGGTCGGAGCCCAAGCCCTCGGGACTTCTCCAAGAACATTGTATAAAGGTGGGGGTAGATGGTATGGCTGTTTGGACCCAATCCAGCTAGCAGCTTTTCATATCTTTCTGTGTAGAAGTTATATTCAAACTTAGCCAAAGCGTGAATCCTAAGCGGGTTAAAAAGCCACTCCATAGGCGTAAAGGGCGACTGATACGACGTCGCATGATCCACATATTGCTTATAATGACCCTGCATTGGACCAGAAGTGTATCTTCCATAATATTTCTCGATACAATATCGGCGCCAATCGGGAAGAGAGGGGAACGTAACGTTCATATCTCCTCCGGCGGCGTAGTCGTCAACGCCCCACAACATGTCGTTGCCCCCAGGGATGGTGCCCCTGTTGCCCTCTATTCGAATCATTTGCTGGATGCGTCCATAGGGATACGTCGCACGATCATCGTCAATGAAACGGGACTCTCTACCCGTAATATCAGCCGGGTCCTCGGGGGTGAGCGGGGTATCACTATAGGTTATCGGGGAACCAGATCCAAAGATATGCCTATATTCTGTGCCCTTCAACAGTGCGGAGCCGCGGGGGCTGCCGAACGGGGTGAAAGAAAGAACGTCGGCGTCACGCCCCCAGCGCCAGAGCTGCGGGAGCCCGTAAGGGTACCACAGCGCTGCCATGTCTTTCCTTATTGGGTCTTGACCACGGTCTGGTCCTGCCTGTGAAGTGCCGATATATTCGTTGCTGGTAGACCAGTCAAATATATTGGCATTACGCACCCACGTACCCATTGTATTGGAGAAATCGACAATGAAGTTGTTTTTCTTGTTACTCATTAGTATCCTTGTGCGCCGGTGCCGCCAGTGATGGCTGGCGTGGGGGGAGCGCTGGTCGTTGTGTCGGGCGATGTAGCCGTGGTAGTCGGCGCAGCCCGGGAGCCGTTACGAGAAAGTCCGCTAAACCTTCCCGCTAAGCCTGTGGGCGCACCGGGGATCTGGGACTGGGTATACTCTACTCCATTTTGAATATCCTGCTTTTCCCTCTCCAGCTCTATGAGCCGGCTAGCAGCATCACGTTCTGGACCGTTTAGCAAGTTTTCAGTAGAAAACGAGCTTCCTGGGTCAGGTACAACAGTCGGCGGCAGTGCCGGTGCTACTGTTAGCAACTCTGAACCTGATTGTAGCAGAAAAACCTCGTTAAACACAGGAACAGAGTCTAGTTCCTCGAAAGCACCCACATTTGTGTTGGGGTCTTGGTATCTCCTCAATCTGCATAATAACCCCTTTGACAAATTATTTAAAGCGTTTTCGTTTAAAAGTTGCCAAGTGGGGCGACCGTCAGCATAAGATAAATATTCTACTGCGCGAATTAAAGAAAAATTATAAATGAATGCGTCGGTTTGCGAATCTGTATCTGTAGTTAACTGTGCCGCAGAACTTTGATATACTCGATTTCTGCTTCTCGTAAGAAATTTTATTTGCTGAGGAAGCCTCTGTAGGGTGAGTGCCAGTTCAAGTGCGTCGGGTGTGTTGGGTCGAATTCTTTTATTAATAAAATTATCAGCCCTAGCGAGATCAAACGATATCTGGTTTAGTGAAGGAGTCTGAACGGAGCCAATATTCTGCATTCCTGACACCTCAAATTTAAACAGCCTTTTTAATAACGCCAACGGAGCACTTGTTCTACTTCCCGGTATCGCCGTGGTAGCGGGGTTTTCTGTTTCCAAGATACTGGCAAAGTCGTTATCGGCGCCCAAGAATTCCTCGGAGTCTACAGTACGAGCTAAGCCGTTACCAACTTGAGCCTCTCTCACTATTGAATGAGACAATCCCACATTCAACAACAGCCCATCATCCTGCGCAGTATCGAAATAGACATCAGTTAGTGATAATAATCTTTCGGTTGTGGGACCGGAGCCGGCTCTATTAAGCAGCGCTAGCGCCTTTCGGTCTAATGTGAAATCGACCTCTCTGCTAGAGGGACCGTTAAGAACCTTTTGAAGGGTGGCTGTGACCGAAGAAAAGTCTAATTCCTCCTTGTTTTCTGATTGAAGGTTAACAGCTGTGTCGTTCAGTTTGAATATTTGAGGAGCCATATAAGAATAGCGATGTCGCGTTGATGCAAGCGCAGTGGCTTCAGAATTGTTTAGAAAAGAAAAGTCCTCTACCATGTCCGACACACTGTATAGGTCTCCGCTGTATCTCGCCAGCTCTGTCTCTATCCTTTCTCTATACTGATCGGCAGAAAAAACAAGTAATTCATCCGCCGGCGTCGTGGTAGTAAAATAGCTGAAACCGGTGCCCTTTGAGACATTGGAATCAAAAATCTCCTTAAATGTAATTTTTTCCTGTAAGTCGTTCTTCACAACCGACTGACGAATGTTGCTTTTATCTCTGGCGTGTGGTAATTTGGAGCTACTAATGAGTGCTTCAAATTGTTGGGCAAACCGCTGCATGGATTCCACAAAAGCATTAATAATGCCAACGGACGTAAAAGTCGGGTTAAGGACCGAGTATAGTTTAGTAGCCACGTCGTTTTTATCAGCTTCTGTAATATCCGTCAGAAGGTCGAGCATTTCCATATAAACCAATGTCGCGCCGAGCCATATCGGAGAAGTTGATTCTGCGACCGTTTGAGAAGCCGCAAATTCTCGTGTAAGCTCGCCGGTGGTTATGTGATTGCCAGCCTTTTCAGCAATTGCCAGATAAGTCTTTGTAAGCTCTATGGTTTTTTTAAAAATATTTAGTTGGTTCTGAAGATACTCAAACGCACCGTCCTTGAGAGAGATATTTGCAGCATATTGATATTTTCCGTCAGTTATCCCAGAAATAGCACCGTCAACAGCGGCGAATGTGCGTAGGTTACCAACGTAATCAATCGACAATTCCTGTAAACTTCCATAAAACTTCTGACTGGTAGGTGCGGGGAAGAAGCCGGATATATCAGTAAACTTATTATAATCTTCGCCCTCAATGACATACCTCTTCCGGTTCAGTAGCACGCCGCCGTCGTCTGCTGATAAAGCAAAAACTTCGGGGGATGACTCTATAGGAAAACGAAATGCCTCTTCAACGCTGCTCTCTAAGCGATTCACCGCATGGCGAGCCAGCACTCGGCGTCTCTCTATCGATAACTCCAAGATCCGAGATTGACGCAACAGTTGCGCCTGAAGAGCGGGAGAACTATCACGATATAACTTCCCAAACTTTGAATTTTGAATCATATACTTTAAATGGTCAAAGGTAAACATCAAAGCCAAACTTCCGTCTTCTTTTCGGGAAGAATACAGCGGCGAAAAGTAAACAGGGTAAGGGTCTTTAGTGATTTGTAAATTTAGCTCATAATCGTTTATTTGCGCGAATACCCTCATATCTTGAATCTTAAAATTGTTAACAAGACCTTGGGTTAGGGACCCGTGTGGGAAATCTACATGAAAAGCTCCCTCCATCCAGCCTAGAGTCGGATGAAGGTGAACGGGTCCGGACCAAATATTTCCCCCTGAGTTTCTGTATACATAAGACTGACTAACTGGTAGAGAGTCCTCTATGACCCTCTCCGCCGAGACCATACTATGTACCTTTACACTGTTTATATGGCGCTGGTCAGGGTCCTTCTCGGTCATTACAAAGTATGTTAAATGACTCGGAGCTTCTTGGGGTATTTGGAAACTAACCTGCTTATGTAGAGAGATTATTATATTACCTGTGTTGGCGCTAGTATCGGTAGTGGTGCGGTCTGGATTGTCGAGGTTTTTTGCCAATGACACTTTTAAAACGTCATAGTCTATCATCCTGTTGTAACCTAAAGGAACTTCTTGTCCAGGGTTATCAAAAAAGCTCCCTGATATCAGCTCCTCGGTTAGAAGCGGGTTTGTACTTTGAAGTACGGAAATTACAGTTTGAGACCTTCCGGTGAGGTCTGCAATCCAAGTTCCCTGGCGCGTAGTCTGATTCATAACGTCTTTAAGCTGTAAATCTAAAACAACAGATAGCGACCCTCCGTCGTTTTGTGATTCTTGGGTGCCTGAATCTCTATATATCAAGGACCCATCGTCTCTTCTAGATTCAGTAACCCTGGAGGACAACTCTGACGTAAAATCTAGCTTGCTGTTAACAGCGGAGCCGCGATCTAGTGTAATTCGTTTTACATAAACATTTGGGGCGAAACCGCCGCTGCGCAAACTAGCTTCATCTAAGTTTATCATTAATCACAAACCTCTACATCGTCTTCTCGTATGTTGGTTCCATAAATATCGAGCAAATTAACCTTTTTAACGTCAGGGCATTCATATGGAATGTCGTCTAGGATAGTACCTCTAGAACGTAAGTCCGTGATCTTGGGGCAGATTTCTTCTTCAGCAATTTCTAAATCAGCGTTTACTTGAAAAAAGTATTCAACATAACTAGAGTCTAACTCTTCATCTTTACTATTTGGTATTTCAGAGTCATCTAATAAAATCCCATTAACCACTCGGGCGGGTTGCTGCTGAAAGCTCAAGGGCATGAGGGTGGGACCAGAATCATCACCAGAAGAACCTGTCTGCATTAAGAAAACCTCGATGTCATATTCCACATCGTCGCTGGAGTTTTGTTCATCGATCGACAATATTAGATTTGGGGTCTCTTGGGAAAGATACAAGAATGTTCCATCTGCGAAGATCTCACTGATTATTCTGTCCCTCAGCCCAGCATTGATTTCCATAAAGCGAGTATTACCAATCAATACTCGATAGTTTATATCGAAATCCAATTGAGGTATTCTTCTTACATTGTTGTGAATCGAGGAAGCAATCGAACTTGTTAGGTAATTAATAGCCCCCGATAATTCCCCATTTAAGACTTTTATATCCCATGACGGAATATGTTCACTACCAAGCCTCATGGTACCCAGAGGCTCCACAAAAGGAAATCCCGGGGTTAGTGTTGGAGAGGGCTCTGCATAGTAAAGCGGCTCCATTAAAGAGTCTACTTGAAACTCTGTTAACCTAAGAGCGGCTAGGGGTATGTTGCCCCAAAAGTGCAAATGCTCCCGAAATCCTGCGGCGGTATAGTCGGCGAAGCTGCCCATTGCTTCCCAGGCGTCCCTAATATGGGTTCCAGTCGTAGTGTCTGATCCCTTGAACACGTATTGAGTTCGCAACTGGGGCGTCTCCTCCTGTATTCTTGGCTCGGCATCATTTTGCACCTCTGTAATTCCTGCAGAGCCGCTGGCATCATACAGGATGTTATCGTCAAAAAATGCATAATATTCTGGCTTAAATATTCCACGAGCTAAGAGTTCTTCGCCATATGGAGTTAGCTTGAGGTCAATTACCTCTTGTTTTTTGTTGAAAAAAGCCATCTTTATTCATCCGAGCTATGGTTCGAGATCTCTACTTCAGCGTCTATCTTAATTAGTTCTACGAGAGAAAAGAAATCATACGGCCAGTTATAGCTATACTTGGGCTCAGACACCCTGGTAGAATCTTCTCGACCAATTTGCGCGGCACGACCTTTGTCAAAGTTATCGTTAGCATTAATCTGATCCTTTATAACTTTATTGAAGTAGTTTTTATTAGCCTGTCGCTTGACCTTAAACACCATCCAGCGCACATTGCTATTTAGCGCACTTGCGGACAAAAGCTCTTGTGCCAAAAGCGGATGAGAAATAGAGACTTCCTTTACGACTTGATTAGTGGGGGCGCCGTTGCCCTCCTTAAAAGCATTGCTCTCATCATCAAAAGCATACCCTATCTTTGGCAACAACCCTTGCCAAATGTCAGTTAAGTCATCTCGATCTAGAGTGTGCTCAAATTCAAAAATATACATCGCAAACGGGTCAACTCGATCTGGGTTTTTAACAAAATCCATGCGCGGGGGCATTACATATTGAGTCATGGCGTCTACCATCTGCTGAATAGAGTTTGTAGGCTCAAGGTTTCCACTCAAAGCGGAAACTATTTCTGCGCGCGGGATTGAAAAGAAGCTTCTCTGAGACCCATCTTCTGTGTATGGAACAGCCACAATGGCTTCCTTGATGACCTTGGTGCTTGCTGTTTCTCCAAGTCGCTTTTCTTCTGTAGCTAGACCCACAATCTCAACCAGGGATCCTGTTACGCTTGGGTCTCCTCCCAGGGCGCCAGAAATATACGCAGCAGGAATGTCACCAACGGAGAAGAATATCCCCTTTTGGGGCGTGTTAGGAACAACGCCATATTGGTGCCACATCCCCCTAGCGACACTGCCAGAACCATAAGTCATATCTGTTACTTCAACATTAGAAAAGTCTAGCATTGGAGTTTCAAACTTAGTCTGCATTACCCAAACGTTATCGCTAGCATCGTCCTGTACACTAACTGGCGTACCAGAATCTGGGTCATATGTGACTCTCTTAATCTGCGCTGAGCCAAATAGATTGAATGAAGCATCTAATTGCATTGAGTTGTATTCAATATCATCTTTGTGTAATATAGTGTTCTGCTGGGTTGCTTTGTCGATTATCCAACCATCACCAATTCTTAAATACGAAACAGCCAAGTTGTCTGGGGAAAGCAACTGATCTATTGTAAAACTTCCAGAAGCGGGGGCTGTAAAGAAAACATCTGCCCACGCTTCTCCGTAATAATATGGCGGCGTAAAGCATGGATTAAATCCAGTAGTCGAGCCATAAAAATTGCCGGCACTTCCAACATCAGGACCAAAGGCGCTCGGGCGACTATACATCGTAAAGTTTTCGTTTAGATCCCCGGGTCGGAACCACTCAACAATAGGCGTCAAGGGGTTGCGATATCCCAAGGAGCCCGTCCTAGTGGTTCCTCTGTTATAGCTCTTTCTTATTTTGACTCTAGCTGCGTAGGTTTTGCCATTCTCAACAGCCTCCCACCTAGACTCAGGCGCAGATACCAAACTTGTAAATTGACCCTCTGGTAAGAAGAAGTCTGGAACCTCTCCATAGAAGTTGCCAGCCATTAATTTATATAATGAATCCCCATCGCCACCCCAGGAGGCGGTACAGTTCTGAGCGGAGCTAGCATGGGTCTCATTATTACATATATCAATATCGCTGATGTAGTTCTCTGGCTCTAGCAGCGTTTCAAATGGCAGCCGCAAATCGAACCTGCCGCTCCCTTTGTTGGCTCCGTAAAGAGATGCCCCTGAGCCCGATAAAGAGCCGCAGCCAAGAGCACCAAGAAGCTCTTGACCTCCACCTAGAGCAAAGTGAGGTCCTCCATAAATCGCCAAGCTAGCAGTAATGATAGGATAATCAACAGCAATTCCAGATTTAATGGTATTAAACATTAAGCCAGGATGATAAACTGGCTGTACAAAAGCCGCCATGGCAGCGAAAGAGGCTGTGGTGGTTGGGATAGAATTGACCCCAGCCGAAGAACTAATGGAATATTGTACGAAGTCTCCGTATGAGGAAGAAAATTGATTAGCCAATTGTATCATACGCTCAGAAGGATAGAATCCATTATATGGCAAGAATTTGAGCAGCCCCTTACATCGCAGTCCGATAGAAGTGGGGTCGGCGATTTCTGCGTGCTCATCTTTTACTAGCTCAAAAAATCTTAAGAAATCAGAATTAGAATAGGTCTTATAAAAGTTTGCCTCACTGCTATCGTTAATGCTTTCAGTTCCTCCTGAAACCTCAAACATTGACCGATTGTCAGCCAGGAAGTCGCCAGAATTGGCATTTACATAAGTTGATAAATGCTCACTAATCCTAAACTCTGGTACTACAGAATAATCCTTACCCTTTAATCTCATTTGTGACACGAAGTCATCATAAGAGTTGTACCAAGGGGTACGCCCCGATTGACCGCGCGCATCCCAAACTGCCTGTCCTCCAAACGCCTGTGTATCAGGTTGAAATCTAACTGACATATTTCTTGTGGTATACGAAGACGCGCCACCCGACCCGGTTTCTGGAATGGGTATCCCCTCTGGTCCGACGACCGATCGTATATTACGAGTCTCGGTATGACGGCGAGCGTATAGTGGGGAAACTGGCAAATTAACGTTGCCGCCTCGGGGCGTTGTAGACCTAGTGCTTATTTGGGAATACATATTTTGTAATATTCCGGCGCCACCGTCGTCTGTGTCGGAAAATTCTTTACTGACTCTCGTAGTAACAACTCTAGTCAGAATATCAATATCGCCGTCCAAAGACCACATGCTCTGAGTTAAGATGTTGTGACCGGGGGCAAAACTGGGAACATCAGGTCGGGCACGGTCGACTCTGGTATCTCTCCAGAACGTATTTACATAATTCTTCCTTACCCGGACGCTGCTAGAGTATGCGTTAATCAGGGCGGGGTATATAGTCTCCCGATAGAGTAGATAATCGAATGCGTTGACTGGGCTATCAGGATTTTCGGTTTGGTTTCTTAAATATAAGTCCTTTATTCTGTCATAGTTTTGGGGCGACTTTTCTGAGATGTTGTACCTATTGTTTAGCGTTGTATGGCTAAAAGCGGTCAGGTTATTTGCGTAGGTTGAGCCGATTCGGAGCGGAGACTGCGTAATGGCGTCATCAGAGTTCAGGTTGTTAACCACCAAAGATTGTACGAGTGGGGAAAATTTAGATACCACAGGGCTCTCAGTAAACTGCTGAAATAAGTCATACATGGGGGAAATCACGCCCGAAACTACGTTAGCAGGATAATTGTAATTGTTTTTTTGCACGTAAGAAATTAAGTTTTTCTTTCTAAGTGCGCGTGCCACAGGCGTCGAGCCCGCGCGAGTTTGCCGCCAGGAGCACACCCCGTAAGGTCCGTTACGGTGCAAGAGCAAGCCGTTTAACACCTGAGAGGCTGATAGGCTAAAGTTGAAATCCCCGTTAGTATAGGTATTGGTCGAGGAGCTTAAAATATTGTTAGATGTATCCACAGGATCCACGACAAGCGTATTTAGCCCAGCGAAGTCGATCTTAATGCTCCCTGAGAAACTGATATCACTTGCTGATACAAAGTCAATCGCCTGATACACCCCGGAAGACATCGACACATAACTATCATTCCAAGCATGACCATATATCCGCTGTAGACTATAGGAGGATGAGATCCAAGAGTATTGAATGTCACTTCGTGGAATGGGGTGTGTTACATTTGCATTGTCATAAACGGATCCGGTGATCGTAGCCCCGTACTTATCAAATCCTTCAATACCCGAAAATTCGATTCTTTTTCTAGTATTTCTATTGTTCTGTTGGTAAGACGGCTTTGTAACATATTCAGCGGCAGTAACAGTCCCAAAGGTCCCGTCTGACCCGAACTGACCGGCGTGAAGAGCCAGCAATGTTCTAAGCCCGCGTCGTTTACTAAGCTGATCGTCAATGCGAATTGTGGAAGCTTCGCCACTACCAGAAGAAACCAAAGAGAGATTCCTAAATGGCAGCGCATTATAAACTGATTTTTCTTTTGCTACAATGTCCAGATAACCAAGAGACGAGACTTCAGGCGAGCCGGGTGCGGCAAATCGGTTTACAAACACCGACTGAATTTGGGATTTGCTTGAAGTGCGTTCTAGAGAATAATTTGTTGTACTCTCAAAATAATCACCCAAGTTGCCTACGTTGGTGCCGAAGTAATTGCCGCGTATCGAGGCGCCGATACCAACCAAAGAGTTGGGGTTAGTGGTCGTCTTAAGAGAGTTAATATATAGCGAGGGAAGCGGCGCCGAAGCAGATACAAAAAATTTGTTGTTTGTGGTGCGACCGGCTGTTTGAACAATTTCATAAACCTTACTGTAATTGCCCAGATTTACAGAAGCAGTAGTATGCTGAATATTGCGAATGTTTACCGGTCTCTTAGCTCGGGAATTTCTGAATTTAACTGCAATCCTTCTTACGTTTGACGGGTATGTGCTTTCAGACGATGCAGGATAGTCCGGACCCACGATACCCATGATGCTTGTGCCTGCGACGGCTGCATGCTCGGGTCCCATCAGGATTTGCCAACCCTCTGGTCTACTAGTGTAGTCGTCTATACTCCCAGGTGTAGACAGAGAAGAATCGTACCTGTTGATATCCAAATGCCTGTCTAGACGACCACCAACATGTTGTTGTGTAAATGGTCCCTGCATCGGGATATGGTTGGTGGGGCTTGTAGTATCAGAGTGAAGGTTTACGATTTCAGACCCAGTGCGAAAACGGTTGACAACGGCGTGGTTATACCCTGTAGTGACCGAGCTGCTGACTAAACTAAACGGCGAGCCTATGACGCCCTTCATGACCGATGTTAAAGTATCGTTATTAAGACCCTTGGTGCCAGTCTCGTCCTCTCTTCGGATGGATACCTTATAATCATAAAATTTCTTTCTCATCTCGATAGGAGCAGAGCTGGTGATATTTTGAAGCGGGTCAACATTAGTCGCGTCTATCATCATTACGTTAAGAGGAGTTCCAACTGTTGTGGTGGGTCCGAACGGCTCAGTAGCGTTATATACTAAACTGCGCTCTTTGCCGCGCGGATAGTTGATACCACCGTGAATAATTCTACGTGGAGAACTGCGCTGACCAGGATCCTTGGCGCTCATCTGAACATATTGAGTCCGAGTCGACGCCGGGTAATATGCTTGTCTAAGCTCCTCGCGCTGCTCGTCCAATGTAGCGTCACCCGTGGCAAGCGGCGCTTTATCTCGTGGACGGCTTTGTTGCCAATAAGCCTGGTGCACCCTTTGGTCACCCAAATCGGTTCCGGTGGTGCACCTACCTGTGTAAGTACCGCCGCCCTGGGCTTCCAACACAGTGTCGCCAAATGCCTTTACGGCAGCATGGGTAACTCCCTCTTGAATAGTGGCGTCATTGTCCCCCTTTTGGTCAAATATTTTGTCTCCGGAAGTTGTGACTGAATCGCCACTACCTTCTCCGAACTTCCACCAAGAAATCAAATTGCTATAAGCCGAGTGGGTGGCATAATCGATTGGACCAGCGTTGGCGAACGCTTCACCCATGTCACTTCCGACAGTCTGGCGTAGCTCCAGAATCTCTGCCGCGGAGAGCTTCTTATTCCACAGCGTCATATCACCGAAGCAGCCTCTAAAAGTTTTACCATTTGTGTTGAACCCGCTAGAATTAATGCGCAAAGATCCAATTGTTGAAATAGAGCCAATGGCAGTAAAGTCTCCAGCCGGCGATGACGAGAACGCCCCGTCAGCTTCTGTTCCATTGACATAAACTAGTGGTTCATCGCCAGAGTCATCAAAGGCTACAACAATATGATAACTTGTGTCTTGATCCGCTGTGGTTAGCACGGCGGAGTCTGTAGTCCACGTAGCATCAGTAGTAGTGAAATTTGCGTTTAGTTGTAATTTATGTGAATTAGCGCTGTTCAAAAGAGCGATATTGTGATGAGCAGCACCTGATGATCCGAATGAAAAGATAGTCTTTTCCCCGGTTTGTGTCGTCGACGCCGTTAACCAAGTAGATATTGTAAATGCGCCTGTATCGGCAGGATCTAGTCCGTCGCCTGAAAGAGGGAGCGTGAAGCCTGGGCGGTTGAGGTGGCTTGCGTTACTAAATACAACACCCTCGATATTACTATAAGCTCTTACACAAGGTCCAGCTGTCGGGAAGGTGTCTTCTACGCCAAGAGTGACCGTAGGTGTAGCGCCAGAAGGAGCTATTCGCATACCCTCCAGGGTGGGAAACTTAGTCCAATACTTATTTCTCTCCAGAACATGACTCTCGACTATAGTTCGCACCGTATCCGAAGCGTTAGCGGAAGCAGGGACAAGTTGCATCAAGAAGGTGTTGAGAGACGAATCAATCCATTTATAAAAACTCACAAATTTGTCTAGATCTGGTGTGTTCTCCACTCCCTCAAAAAACAAATTACGTGCCTTTTTCATCAACTTGTACTCTTGACGATAGCGGTTGATCGGGTCTCCAATAAGGCGGTTAAATTCCTTTATTGTCCCAAACATATTAATAATTTCGTCAGAAATAACTTGGTTCATGCTCTTCTCTATCGAGAAGAAATAGTCTACTGGTCGTTGGTCTCTGGTGAAGTTTTCGTCGTCGCCGTCGAGGATCCTCACCATTTCAGAGGATTGGACAATTTCCGGCAATGACTGTTTTGCTATCGGAATATAGGTTTTGTCAACACTCTTGTTACTGTTGGCGGGGAAATAGTCTCCTCGCCCAGTATGTTGTGCCTGGACGATCTTCCCTAACCAGCCATACCGCGTTTGCAGCTCTGCTGACCCTGATGAGAAATCTGCTACAGTGAACTGTCCGGAGGCGTTAGACCCGGTTACATCATAAAAACTCCAATTTAGAGCTAACGTATCCGCTTGTGGTATGTAAGTTCCCGTCAAAGAGTTCTGTGTCACAAAAGAATTTAAAGAAGCACTTGGTGCACCATAAACTTCTGAGTCTCGTGCGTGAGCCTGAATGGTTGCGTTAGGTATGTAATTGGTCCAATATCTCACGGATGACAACTTGACATCACTTGACTGCTGAATCTCGGATCCTGTAAAATTGGTTCTATGGGCGCCGCCAAAGACGCGCTTGGGACTTCGAAGAAGGTTCAAAGCTGTGGTATTGCTTAGGGTACCTGTCAGGTAGAAGTCGTTTCTTATTATATCTAGATCAGAATTAACCCCGTAAAATTCAACCCGATAAGGGGTAGCTGCTTCTCCAGCGCCGCTAAGGGCGGCGCCAGTTACAAAGTTTCCTATCGGATATTTTTCGTTAACGACTCTAATAGCAATATTCCACTTTGTATTATCGTAAACATCTTTAAAGTATGAGCTTGTAAGCTCGGGGATGCCAGCGATTGAAGACGTTAATTTAAACTTGGCGTCAACAACATTGTTGGTGTCCTTGATGGCGACAACTCTTAGATCTGCATAATCATTTGTTGGCCACGTAGTATCGTAGGGCAGCGTGTCTTTAGCAGAGTGCATGCCAAAAACAGATGATGTGGTAAATTCAGGTCTAAATGACCCGGTGACGCCGCAGCACAGATTCAACACAGGGGGGAAGATAGCTTCGCTCTCTAGAGTGATAGGAATAAAATCTGCTAGAGTAGGGTCAGATGGGTCGTCGGCTGTCCCAGAAATAAATGAAACGCTATTTACGTTTGAAGAGGCGGTGTATTGGTAGACGGTGGCGTTAAACCTGTCCGAATGTCCAAAATCCACGATATTGCGTGCTAACGTCGAGGCTCGAAAGTTATCCTTTAAATTGTAAGTAATATTGTTGCCATAGGTGTTAAGGCGTATTAGCTCATCCCCGACGCCGTAGCAATGAATAAGGTTCCTAAAAGCTTTCTCTGTACCTTTTGACTTGTAAATATAAACCAAATTATTATAAATGTTCTGGTATATTCTGTTTTTGATTTCATCTAGATCGAGATCATAATTGCGGTCTTCGTCGCGCGACATGACCGTCTCTAAGATATCGGCATCCACAAAAATATCGGTTGCCAATAGTCCCGCGGAGTCGACTAGATGGGACGAGAACGGATACTGTTTGGCGCTGGCACTTAAATACTGAACGTCTTTCAGCTTTGGCACTTCTTTAATCTGAGAATGTAGTTTGTCAAAGTAACTTGCTACTATTTGTGTAAGATTGCTCAAGTCGCCGGTGGGGTCGTTATCCGTTATCCACTCAGGTATCGTGGCATAGATGGACGAGGTGTTGCTCTCGTCATGCACAGCTCCACTCAAAGCCATCGCGGCTTGGTAATCTGTTATTAAAGAGTTCTCTATGCGGATGATGGGATCTTCGAACTCTGCTGGTGCAGCGGATGCGGAAACGATTGCAGAGCCCGTATTACGAGCGCTCGAATCATACCCTGTCCAGGTGCCGTTAGTAATTCTTCCGGAATAATCCAATACTACCGAGTCGATAGAGGAGGTGGTAGTGATGCCCTCATTGAACTTATAGTATACTCCTAGGTCGGTGTTCGCCTTGTCCGTGTTTGAGCCGCCTCTTACTTGTGTCCACCAATTTCTTCCAATCTCTTCTCCAGTCCGAGCAATCTTCCAATAACGAAACTCGTCAAGAGAACCAGACATCTTTCCATAACCCAGCTCAGCAGCCCCGGCGGGTCCCGTTGCGGTTATCAGAGCACCGATTGTAGCCTCAAGGGAACCATCAATTTCCTTTACATAAGCTGCGGTGGTCTCGGTTGCATCTAATTCTCCGTCGACATAGAGCTGCGCCATAAGTCCGTTACTAGACGAACTAAAAGAGAAGGCGTAATGGTGCCATGCACTATCTGCAACGGTCGTGGGAGCCATTGAACCAAGAGTCTGATTAGTGAACCCTGCCGAACCAGACCTGTAAGTAACTCGGAACGGAGGAGTCGCCTGGGTCATCTCAATTCTCAGTCGACCATAGGAAGTGGAGCCGGCAGCCTCGTTGTTCCATAAATCAAAAATCACTTCTTGATTTGTTAGGGACTTAAGAAACTCCGTCTTTCGCATCCAGAATTCGACCGTGGAGCCACTGGTAGGGTTTAGGGCAAGATTAGACCCTCTTCCATTTGCCGGGTCATAAATATTATTAGTATTATGTGAGCCAGTAAAGGCGGAGGCAAAAGAATCTCGCAGAGGTCGATCAGTGTGGGGACCGCCCTGTAGGGAAATATATTCTGCTGATGTTGGGGTTCCATAACCGCCAACTTGGCTGCCGCCGGTGCCCCAACCATCCGCGCTTAAAATAATATATCCTGTTGTTCGCGGGTATCCATTGTCGAAAATATGACGGTCTAGGTACGATGAACTTAAAGCAAATTCATTTATTTCTGCCTCAGAACCATCATAAGGAAATTCATTATAGATTCTCTTGATTGCATCATCGTAATATTTTGCGGCAGAACCATAGACAGCAAAGTTGGAGGCGCTAAAGAAGTTAATAGAAGGTATAAACTCGTTAGCTTTTTTGCGCTCAACAACAATATTGTTAGCCGATTCAGCATCAACGCCAAGCTTTTCTAGGCTTTTTGACGAAACTACTTTATTAACTTGGTTTTTGTTAAAAAGGTCTTTAATACTCATCTTTAATTTTCTTCAACCCTAAATCTAAATTCTTCAGGCTGCTCTTGCCAGTCCCCTATGGAGCCGTTATAGTAGGCTAATTTTATCTTATAAGCATATCCGGCTTCGAGCATGCCCATATCTAAGTCAAAGTAACTACCCGATACATCAAAGGACATTTGTGTATGCAACGTACTTCCTGTACCAAATTGTATAGCGCTTAAACTATCAATCATTCGTATAACTGAGTAAGAGCCACTTTCAATAATAAACGGGGGTACCGTGGCAACTGCCTTGGTATAGATGTTAGGGTTCCAATTCTTTTGTCTTGTAAAAACTCTAAAACGTGCGGTCTCATTAGGATGGTAAACTGGCTTCAAATTTGATACAGAAGACACAAATCGTGTTGAAGGGTTTTGTGGTGACAAATTAATTTTACTCGGACTAAAAGAACCCGTATGAAAGCGCGTGGCACCGAGGGCGGTGCTCCACACATCATATATGGTTTGCAGGGGCGTAGCAGCTGCTGTAAGGCACACGGATGCCGTATAGATACCAGTAGTCGAAGT
>TARA_R110002110_G_scaffold94726_5_pt1 | contig 21697 bp, 23 predicted proteins | sample TARA_R110002110 | Tara Oceans TARA_R110002110 (sample SAMEA4397330) | marine metagenome | biome: Polar Biome; feature: [SRF] surface water layer (ENVO:00010504); material: water (ENVO:00002006), including particulate matter (ENVO:01000060) such as... | depth 5 m
TCAATATATAACAGTTTAAATACAACAGGGTTGGCTCTTTCGGGGGCCAACTCTACTTTTTAATTGACAACCTTACTATTTAGATGTATAATTAAGTATTACTTATTAAGGAAAAACAATGGCTAATGTAAATCATAGTACTCTTACTGGATCATTTCTCCATGAACCCAAAGGCGTTGCTGCTGCAGCATCAGGAACAGTTTACATTGCTAATGGGTCTGGTAGTGGGGTCTGGACTAATCCACAAACTATAACTCCTTTAATTCTTACTGGATTTATTGATAATATTTCTGCCTCTTCCTCAGTATACGTTTCTACTCCTTATGCTGGTACAATAGAAAAAGTTACAACAGTATTAGCTGAAACTATTGCAACTGCTGACGCAGTTATAACTGTAAGTAACTCTGCTAATGCTTCAATGGGAACCATTACAGTTGCTTATACTAGTTCTGCCGCAGGAAATGTTGATTCATTAACTCCTTCTTCTAACCACACTGTAACAGCAGGTAGCTACATTAAGCTAACTACAAATGGGGCCTCTTCTAATACAGCTAGACTTTATTTTTCAGTAACACTGGATAGGTCATAATGAGACAAACATTACTACAGTTAACCCAGTCAATACTAAGTGATATGGATTCAGAAGCTGTTAACTCCATCAGTGATACTGTTGAAGCACAGCAAATAGCCTCTGTAATAGAGGATACTTTCTTTAATATTTCTTCTGCTAGAGATATACCTGAACATCACCAACTATTAAAATTAACTTCTTTGTCTAGTACAGCTAGACCTACTCATTTTCAATACCCAGCTAATACAAAAGAGATAACAAGTTTAAGATATAATATAGCTACTACTGGTTATAACTATATTGATATTGTTTGGTTTGATCCTTTAGCTTTTATTAATGCAATGACTTACTCTACAGTAGGGGTTAAAGTTGTAGCTGATGTAGCTGGTGGTACAGATTTGTTTATAGACAATACTACAATGCCCTCCTACTACACAAGTTTTGATGACCAGCATATTGTTTTAAATGCTTACGATGTTGCTACAGAAAGTATTTTGTCTGCTAGTAAAACACAAGCTTACGGAACAATCTATCCTACCTTCAGTCAAACTGATAGTTTCGAACCTGATTTAGATGATACTTTAATTCCTTATTTACTAGCCGAAGCTAAGTCTACATGCTTTTCTTTATTTAAATCTGGGTCAGACCCAAAGATAGAACAAGCTGCTCGTAGACTAAAAACATTTGTACAAAACGATATGTATAAAACAAAACAAGCTCCTCGTAGAAATAACTATGGAAGAAGTTAATGACAGAATTTATAGAAGATACAGTAAACCAAACTTGTATTTGTAAGTCAAGTAAACTTGTCACTGATATTTTAATTAAAAAATCTGACGATGGTTTTTCTTTCTTTGATATTAAAGTTACAAAAGGTTCTGTACCTAAAGAGTTATCAGGTAAATACTCTAGTATTAACAAAGCTAAAGAAGCTGTAACTGTTTATCTTAATCGAAAAAATGATACAGTAGCTGCTAAAAATGTATACTTTGCAAAAAGTTTAGAAGAACGGAAAGAGCTTAATGCCTCAAAGCATAAATGAAAAAGTAGTTAACACCTTTATAAAAGGTTTAATAACAGAAGCAGGTGAGCTTACTTTCCCTCCAGATGCTTCCATTGATGAGTCAAATTGTTTACTTGAAAGAGATGGTTCTCGTAGGCGTAGGTTAGCTATTGAGTATGAGACAGATGCAGTTAACTCTAGTTTTGGTATCGTTGACACACAAGTCTTTTCCACATCTTTATGGACAAATGTTGCAGGTCAAGCTGGACTTACTTTTTTAGTAGTTCAAGCTGGGTCTGTTCTTTATTTTTATAATACTTCTACTCAACCTTACTCAGCCCAACAAAAATCTTTTAGTGTAAACATAGCACCTTTTGAATTCTCAGGAAGTGCAGGTTCTTCAACTGTTAGAATACAAACAACGTCTATCAATGGTAGTCTTGTTGTTGTGTCGGGTGCTATTTCTCCTTTTTATATTGAGTACAATACATCTAATGACACCATAACTACAAGCTCTGCTATTACTTTTGAGACAAGAGACTTTGAGTGGCAAGGTGACATTACAACTTATGATGCTGTAAGTTCTGGGACTGTTCCTAACTCTCGTAAGTGGGATACTCTTAATGCAGGATGGGTTGGAACTAAAGGAGAAGCTGCAAGATCAACTTGGAGTTCAGCAAATAGTAGTAATTACCCAGCTTTAACTCATCCTTGGTACTCAGGAAAAAATACAGATGGTGCTTTTAATGCTGGTGATTGGGATGAAATTTTTGGTGGCTCAACTTTAATTGGTAACGGTCACTTTGTTTTAAACTTTTTTAATAAAGTTAGAGTATCTAGTGGAACAACTTATATATCAACAGAAGTAGAGGCAAGCAGATTTAGAACAGTTGCAGCCTTTTCAGGTCGTGTGTTTTACTCAGGTTTGAACAGTGCTAAAAATGGTGGTCGAATCTTATTCTCTAAAGTTATTGATAATATTTCTGAGGTTGGCAGATGCTACCAACAAAACGATCCAACAGCAGAAGATTCATCTGACTTACTAGCTACAGATGGTGGTGTCATCAACTTACCTGATGCTGTTAACATCCAAAAATTACATGTTCAAGGAAGTTCTATTCTAGTCTTTGCTGAAAACGGTGTTTGGCAAATAGCAGGTGTTGACAATGTCTTTAGAGCTACAGAGTATTCTATATCTCATGTTAGTTCTATTGGTATCAATAACCCAGAGACATTTGTTGATGTTGGTGGTGTTCCTATGTGGTGGTCTAAGGTTGGAATACACACACTAACAGTTGACCAGGTATCAGGCAGTGTTAAAGAACAAAACTTAACAATCAGTACGATACAAACATTCTGGGATTTAATTGACGGTAATGCTAAGACAGAATGTACTGGTATATTTGATGAAATCAATAGAAGAATTTTGTGGTTCTATCCTGCAAATGGTGAATCAATTAAAAACAAAAAGAATAAAGTTCTTACATTAGATATGAACTTACAAGCTTTTTACCCTTGGGAAATTGCAGATAGTTCTTCAGATGTTGACTACGTTATTGGTGCTCAGTTTTTTTCAGGGTATGGATCAGACTTTGTACTAGCTGATGTAAAACTTTCTAATGGTAACGATGTTATTTTATCTAATGGTGACGATGTTGTTCAATCCGTCCTATCAGAATTATCAAATGCTGACTCTTCCATTATGTTAATGGTAAAAGATATTAGTGCTAACAAAATGAAGATGGCTCTTTTTAAGGGAACTAGTTTTTTAGACTGGGGTAATGCAAACTACGTTTCTTTTGCAGAAGCAGGCTATGAATTTATGGGAGATTTAATTCTAAAGAAATCTTCTCCCTACGTAGTTACCTATCTAAGACCCACAGAGACAGGTTGGACAGGCAGTGCTGGATCAGGGTATACTCCTGTTAGGCAGTCAAGTATGTTGGTGTCAGCATACTGGGACTTTAGAAAAACAGTGTCCTCTACAGCACAAGAAGCATACAGATTAAAATACGTTCCAGTTGTTGACCCATCTAACTTAAACAGTTATAATTACCCAGACGAAATGGTAACAACAAGGCTTAAACTAAGAGGCTCAGGACGTAGTGCAAGACTACGGTTTGAAAGTGCTCAAGGAAAAGACTTTGTTCTGTTAGGGTATGGGATGATAAATGCAGTCAATCAAAGGTTTTAATATACAAGGAGAAGATTTCTTTAAAGTAAAAGAAGAAGTAGATGAACTTTTTTATAAACACTGGGAAGAAATTGCAACTAATAAGGATAAAATAAAACTAAACCCCGACTGGTCTTTCTATGAAGCTTTGTATACAGAAGGTAGTTTAGGCGTTTATACTATACGTTATTTTGATAAACTAGTAGGCTACTTTGTAGTTATAGCTCGTAATCATCCACACTACCAAGACCATGTCTTTGCTTCTAATGATATTCTTTTTATAGATCCCAATTACCGAAAAGGTTTAGCTGGGTATTTTCTTATTAAGTATGTAGAAAAAGATTTAAAAAAACGAGGTGTTTCGGTACTATTAATTAATACAAAAATTCATAAACCATTTGATCCCCTTTTAAAAAGACTAGGGTTCGAAAAAATTGAACGAATTTACAGTAAATATTTAGGGGAATAAAAATGGCTATACTCGCAGGAATAAGTGCAGTAGTAGGAGCAGGAGTAGGTATTAGTTCTGCTAATAAAAGTAAGAAAGCTTCGAGAATAGCTGCTGATGCAAGTAAAAGACAGCAGAAAACTGCAGCTAGAAGATCACAAAGACAGGCTATGAGACAGGCTCAGATAAGAAGAGCACAGATGAGAGCACAAGGTGAGGCTCAAGGTATGGGTGGTGGTTCTGCTCTAGGTGGTGCTTATGGTGGGTTGTCCTCAAATCTTGGGGCTGCTTTGGGTTATTCCACACAGCAAACTGCTACAAGTGGTATCATAGGAGATCAAACTGCAGCTGCGTCTAGGTATAGTGGTCTATCTCAGATGGGATTTGGTATGATGAACTTAGGTTTAAAGTACGGTGGAGGTGATTTCTTACAAGGTAGTCCGTCTAACGTTAGACCTTCTTCTTTTTCTGTACCAAGCACTCCTTATTCAAGTATAGCTAAAACAGGTGGGGCTAGTTAATGGCTTTTATCGACAAACAAGAAGAGTTAAAACCTGGGTTTATTGACCAAGATGTAATGTACGAAGAACCTTTTGTTCGTCCAACAAATTTGGATACGGAAGCTATCCTTAATGACAATGAAACATTTGAACAAGCAAAGTTAAGAATTAAAAACCAAGCTTCACAGAGTTTTCAAAATGAAACTACATCTTTAATTAGCAATCAAGAAAACTTAGGAACAACTACATCTACGATTGTTGAAGAAGAAGCTAAATTATTTGGTATATACAAAGCTGAAGACTTGTACGTTGAAGACGATCAACTATCTAAATCTCCTCAGTACAAAGCTGCTGAATCTAGGTTTTTAAAGAACAGTCAAATACTTTCTGAAGCTATGGAAGAAGCTGCTGGTGAACAAGAAGACAGGACTTGGGTTGGTTACGGTATTGATTTTATTGATAGAGAATTAATAAGAGCTACTCTATTTGGTTGGACTGAATCTTTTACTAATAGAACTTCTAGGCAAGGTTCAACAGTTTTAAATAATTTAGTCACACTAACAGACCCAAAGGACATGGAGAATTTTGCTAAAGATTATGTTAATGATTTAAGAGATGAAGGTATCTTTAAAGGGGATAACTTTTTTGCTTACAGTCAAATGCTTAGGGAAGTATACGGATTAGGCTTTAACCCAAGTGAAAAATCAGACAAAGTAATTGGAGCTTTAGACCTATTAGGTTTTGCTTCAGTAGCCAAACTTGCAGTAAGTCCAATAATTAAAAAAGCTGTTACTATGTCAACAAGAGCAGGGGCTATTGGTGGTACTGAAGCAGCTAATCAAGTTTTAAATAAGCTAGAAAAAACTATTGACCCAGTAACACACCAAACTGGTAAGGCTTCGGCTATAGATTTAAACGGTGGTCCTGGTGTAGTACGTCCTTCAGTTTCTCATGCTCAACTAATTCACATAGAAAATAAATTAGTACAAAATATTAAAAAAGGTGTAGAATCTGGAGCCGTTCCATCAGCAGCAAGAGCAGCAGATGTCGACGTAGCTAAAATTGCAGCAATGGTTTCTTTTTCCAAGGGTATAAAAGCTGTTGTAAATGATGTCAGATTATTTAACACTCCATCTGGAAAAGGAATTACTTTTTTAGTGGGTACTAACAAAAAAGGCTCTCCTTTCCCAGCTAAAAAAGATGGCACTGCTACTAGTGGTGCTCAAAAAATAGCTGACAGAACTGGTGGAAGAGTAGTGCCTGTCGATCCTGACGATGTAAGCAAAGGATTCTTGGTTGAAGTAGATGAGTTACTAGACTTTGAAAAAGGTGTGAAACTAGGGGTTAATACCTCACTAATAACTAATGTTTGGAACAAAACTTTTGCTAGAATTCTTGACAATAAGTTTATGGGTTCGACAGCATCTAGGGACAGCCAAGAACTAAAGGAAATTGCACTACGTTCTCAAGCAGCTACTAAATTTATTAACCTAGAAGGTAAAAAACTAGACAATATAATAAACGGTTTAGATTTAAATGATAGTATACTTTTAAGTTCAGTAGTAAAAGATTTAGGTGACGGTGTTAATGGGGTAGGTAGGCTTACTTGGAGTGATACAGATTTTGCTACTCGATGGAGACAACTAAACAATAATGTTCCACCTAATCCTAAAGTAATGGAAGCATTTAAAGCTTCTCAAGATTTGTCTGATGCTGCTTACTATCTTAAAGCTTCTGAAATGTTAAAAACTTTTGTTAGAAAAGGTTTCAAAAATTCTGTTGAAGTTGAGGCAGGTGTCTTATTACCTGCTAGAAAAGTTATGTTGTCTAGTGTTAAAAACCAAGATGCAAAAATACTTAATGGATTAGACAACAGTAAACTGTACAAAAAAGATTACATTGATGAGCCAAAAGATATTATAGCTTGGGAACTTAACACACCCTGGAATGGTCAAGAGTATATTGTATTCCCTACAAAAACAAAAGTAATATCTTACAGTGATGTACTAGGCTACTCTGCGTATGGCAGAAGAACAAATCCTTTTATGAAATACTTCCTGTTCTTTCAAAAGACAAATGAATCTTTTAAAACTGTTCTTGGTAGTATGTCAGCAAAACAAATAGACCTAGCTAAAAAACAAATCTCTGAGATACAACAAGCTTACGCAGCTAATGTAGCTGACGATGTTTTAGAGTCTGTTATAAATAAAAACAATGACTGGAATCCAAGTATAAATAATAAGACAGACATGGATGAGTGGTTAACTGAAAACAATATTGATATACTAGATGTAAAACCAAACGGAATTGGTTACAAGTTAAGAGATGCCCCTATTTCTGACCCAAATAACAAAGTTTTTAACGGTGAAAATGTTGGTGACTATGTAAACTATTCTTTAGCTAGAGCAGATAATGTTTTAACAGAGTATGGTGGAGCAAAAGCTTACAACCCAGACCCTATAGATTCTATTATTTCTCAGTATGGTACTGCTGCTCAACAGTATGCTACTTCATTTTACAGTTTAAAGTCTATGCAAGGGTGGTTAAAACAAGTTACAGAATTAAAAGATTTAAATATTATAAAGTTATCGGAGGATAAGGCTATCCATCCTTCAGACTTCAAGAAAAAATTTCTAACTACTACTGTAGACGGATCAAGTCCTGAAGCTTCGAGAATGAGGGAACTACAGGACATTGTAAAACGTAGGTTAGTAGTAAGCTCTGACCTACAAAATGATATAAGACAAATTGCTGATGAATTAGCTGAAGAGTTTTATAATGCAACAGGTAAAAAGGTTTCTTTAAAAGGGGCTGAAGGAGTACTACTAAAGACTGGTTTCTTTTCTGCCTTTGCTTGGAATTTATCACAAGCTTTCTTACAGTCATCTCAGATAATAAATGTAGTAGCTATCACTGGTAGAAAAATAGGGTTCAAAGCAACTGTAGGATCTTCACACCTAAGAAAGATTTTGTACGGCTCTGACGATATAGCTACAGAAAACTTAGGGTTGACAAGATTTGCTAAGACAATGGAGATGACTGGGGAGCAAGCTAAAGAAACAGCTCAGTTATTTAGAGAACTAAACCCTAACATAATTATGGGTGACTCTATTGAGTTAGGTACAGGTCTGCTAGGTGGTAGGTCATCAGGAAAAGCATTTGGAAAAGCAGGATTTGTAGCCTCTAAAGTAGGTAAAGCTATATGGAACACTGGTCTAAAACCATTTAACTTTGGAGAAGCTAACGCAAAATCAACTGCCTATATGGCTGCTGTTATGGAGTTTCAATCTAAATTTCCAAAGGTATCTATACTGAGTGAGCCAGGAAGAAATTTTGTAGCAAGCAGAATGGAAACATTAACTCAAAACATGAGTACAACCTCTAGGTCTAAGATACAAAGTGGAGTAGGAAAAGTCCCGACACAATGGTTGTCTTATTTCTTTAGAACTATGGAACAAGTCTTTGTTGGAAGAGATCTAACTAAGATGGAGAGAGCACGTTTAGGGGCTGTTGTTATGCCTCTGTATGGCTTCACTGGCTTAGGTGCAGGACATGCAGCAGAGTCTGTAGCAGAGTGGTTTGGCCTTAACCCTGAAGATGAACAAGATAAAGCTATGTACATTACGTTAAAGTACGGAGTACTAGATGGTTTCTTAAGCCATTTCACTCCGTTTGATGTGGCCCTATCAACTAGAATGGCTCCTATTACTTCTGTCAATGACCTTTATAGAAAATTTACAGAAGAGAATGTTCTATCAGCAATAGGTGGACCTTCAGGTAGTATTGCTTACACTGGGATTGAAGCTTTGTTTAACTTAACATCTAATTTATCTAATGGTTATACGTCTACCTTAACTGAAGATAGTCTTAGAATTTTAAAGAACTTCTCAGGTCTTAATGCAGTAGCTAAAGCAGTGGGAATTGCTTACGATGACTCCTACAGAAATAGAAAAGGAATTAAACTTCCTGTTGAAGTAGATATATCTGATGCTATTATATCTTTGACAGGGTTTACACCTATTCAAGTAACTGATTTTTACCAACAGCAACAAAGATACTTTAGACTAAACAAAGACTTTAATAAAATTAGAAAACAAGTAACAAGTAGATCAAAGATTGCTTGGGATTTATACGCCAAAGATCCACAAAGAGCTTCAGACATTTTAAATGAGGCTACAGTAATAATCTCAAAAGCACCTTTAAGTTACTCTAAAAAACAAAGTCTACTAAAATTAATTATGCCTAGCTCAAACGATATGTCTTACTTATATCGACAGCTTTATAATATGGATAAAACAAATGCTCTTAATTGGGCCGCAGCAATACAAAGGAATTAAAGAATGGCAAGTGTTTTCAGTCCCTCTGAATTTAACATAGGTTTTGAACAACCTGTTGTTGACAGAAGTTCATCGGTGTTTTCTGATATAGGTAGTTCACTTCTGAAAGGATTTGATACTGCTGCAACTGCATCTATTAGAGAAGCTAAAGCAAACAAAACTACTTACTCTCAGGCAAAAGATGAGAATGAAAAGTTAATGTTAGCTAAGTACAGCACTGGGCTAGGTGACATATGGAATGATCCAGATTATAGTGAGGCACAAAAAAGATTACTAACTAATACTTTTAAATTAAGTTTTTCTAGGTCTGGATTTGATACTTCTGGGGATGAGTTTCAACAAGTAGACCAACTTATTACAGGAGAGACAGGAGAAAATTTACAATTCAGTGATAATGAATTGATTATTGAAGACTTGTTAAAAACTCCTGAAGGTCAAGCTGAAATTATGTTGGCTCGTCTTGAACTAGACGCAAGTGATGTAATACAAAGTACTGATACTATAGTAAATGTTCTTAGAAGAAAAGAAGCTATTGCATTACAATACGATAATATTGTTGTAAATAATGATGTTGATTTTACGGCTGCAGAACCTCAGTTCAGGCAAAAACTTACAGATTTTATGGCTAATACAAAATACCAAGTAGAGGCTTTGGAAAAAGAAGGTGTTGTTATAACAGAACAAATGTTAGCAGGTGCTTACTCTCAATTTGTTTCGATAAAGCTAGACTTACTATCAAAAATTCCAGGTACTGTTACCTCTGCAAAAAGAAGTGGTATTGATAGTTTATTAGAGACAACTGATGAGTTGTTTAAAGGTCTGGGTTTAAAAGAAGAGAATGGAGCTATAGTATTTAATCGAGATCAATCCGTCTATGACTTACAAGGTAAAGCCAAAGCAATAATAGCAGCATTAGAAATGGAAAATACAGCACCTAGTAATCTTTTAGCTCTTCAAATTTCTCAATCTAATTTTCAATTAGACCCTGTAACATTTGCTAATTTAACTACTAAGATGCAAGACCTACAAATTATAGACTTACAACCTAAAGCATTTGTTGAAGCAGAATTAATTGTTAGTGACAGCCTAACAAAAACATTTAATAATGTTAGAGATTTTTTAAATCCTTATGATCCACTCGCAGACCCTAGTGTTTCTGAAATAAGAATAGACCAATTAGATAAAGAAAAAGCTTTGTCTTTACTACCAGAAGACAAGCAAGCACAATGGAAAGCATTAGATAACACTCAGGCGTGGAAACTATTTAACTTTCTTGCTACTTCATCAAAAGGTTTTAACTCTAATAATATAAGAGAAGATAAAGATGGTAAGTTAACTCAAGGTTTATACACAAACTTAATAGGTTTATCATTAGCTTTTGAAACTGTAGATTTTAAGACAGACCCAAGTTCAACACTAGGAATAAAAGAAGGAATAAATGCTAATCTTCCTAGACTTTTAAATATTTTAGAATCTGTTGACCCAATTAAAGGGGAGTCAGCTAGGTCTATGTTGTTTCGTTCATTAGCTACATCAAAGGTACAGTATGATGCAAGAATAGCAACTCAACAAAATCAAACTCCTATAATTTTTAACAAACAAACAGGATCTTTTGAACTTGATGAAAATAAAATGGTTGGTAATTCAAAAGAAAATAGAATTGTAAAAAGTATAGTTAGAGATTACTATGGTGGTGATCTTATAGCAGCATTAAAAGATAGTTTTAGAGATGCTATGGCTAAAAAAGAATACAGAAATCTTTTTATGGGTGGCCAATCAAGAGCAATGCAAATAACAAACACTAATTTTAAAAGTGTGTCAGAGCTGGCTGACCTTATGGCAACATCAACATACTTAACTAAGTTTGCTGATAGTATATCACCTGAGTCTTACAAATCTTTCTTTGCTGATGCAGAAAGAATGGATAAAATAAATTCAGTTGAAGCACCTACCGTAAGTTCTGATACTACAGGAGCAGAAGTAATAAATGATGCTGAAGTTTCTACAATAGAACCAGCACCAAAAGACAACCCTATCTCTGTATCTCGATGGTTTATAAACTCTGCCGTAATGAAAAACGGAACAAAGATTATTGATCTTATAAAAGAAGAACAAAAAAACCTTGCAACTCCAGACGATATTAAAGAATTAATCCTTGAAGAAATTTCTAATAACAAAGATTTCTACAAAAAAGCTATTCAAGAATATTTAAAAAGTGAAGAAGTACCAGTAGGTTCTTGGTACAAAAACCTTGATGGTACACTCTTTCAATTAAAATAAGGAAAACTTATGCCAGTACTAGGACTAGAAACTAGAGCATGGGGTTTAGGACTCGATGTTTATGAACAAAAAAACAAGTCATCTGATATAAAAGTGAAGTCATTATCAGATGTATTGGGTGAAACTTTTGGTGATTTGTTTGAAGAAATAAAAACTTATTTTAGTCCTTCGGAAGCTGCAACAACAGAACCAGGACCACAAGAGTATTACATTCCAGAGAAAACTAACATGAACGATATTGATACTGAACTAAAAAAATATTTTTCTACTACAAGTCCAATCCGTATGGAGTACTACATAGAAGACACTTCTTCCTCACCAACTGTTGAAGTTGGAGACACTTCTTCCTCACCAACTGTTGAAGTTGGAGAAACTTATTCCCCACAAAAAATGGAAGGTATTAATGAACCGAAAGGTGGTGGAGATGTAGTTTTTACTAAATCTTTTGTTGAACTTATGGGAGAATCTGAAGGAACAGTTGACCATCAAGGATCTGAAGGGCAATTTACCTATGCTTATGGTATACTACCTGCTACAGCCACCAGTTTAGGGCTGGACCCAGCCAACTACAGCAATCGTAAACAATTTGCTGAAGCTGTGTATGGTGCAATGTATAAAAATGCTAAGACTACTTATGCAGACGTATATAAAGGAATGACAGACTCTGAAAAGAAAGCAACTTTATCTTTAAACATTAATTTGGGTAGATTGCCTGATGGGATAGTCACTGCTTTGTCTGGTAACACTAAAGACTTTAATGCTGCAGGAGATACACTAAAAGAAGTTGTACATTACACAGCTAAACAAGATAATGCGGCAGGAACAATGATAAAAGGTGTTATGTACGCATCTAAAGGTTTATCAAAAAGACGAGCCGAAGAGTTTAATACTCTTATGGCAGGACAAACAGGCTTTTCTGAAGTAACAAGAATAGAAGTAGAAGGGACAAAAGCTGCACCCATATTTGTTTGGAAAGATGATGGGGGTAACGAGGTCAAAAGATTTGCTTCTTCTAAAACACTAAGTCCTGACAACAGTATGACGGCTATTGATATACAATGAAACTTATAATAGCCTTACTCTTATCCCTATCTCTATCTGGTTGTGCTGCCCTTGGTGTAGCAAAGATGTTGAGTGGTGGGAGTAAAGGTGGTGGTACTAACGTAGCTGCTAACACTCAAGTAGGTAAAGAAAACAATCAGTCTCTTGTAGATCAAAGCCAAGATCAAGAGATCAATGCCGAAGTTGTACAGATTGAGACATCAGCTATCAAACCTGCTGGTGACGTTGGTACAATAAGTGTGATGAATCAAGACATACCTATGTGGGTAATACTATTGCTCGTCTTAGGTTGGATACTACCCTCACCTATAGAAATATGGAGAGGCTTTTTAAAAACAATAACACTAGGAAGGTACAAAGGATAATGCCAAAAGGATCAAAGACCTACGGAAAAGGTTCAAAGAAAATATCGAAGACTAAAAAAATAAAAGCTCAAGCTTCTGCTTTAAAAGGTGAGGGCAGGATGCCTTTTAGTAAAAAATCAGGTGATTATGGAGATACTGGTGATCGTCAACAACGAATGTTTATGCTAAAGACGAAGAAAAAGAAATCATCCTATTAAACATCAGTACCCCAATCGTAACAGATAAAATTAATAACCTTTCGGTTGGGGTACTTTTGTTTTAAGAAGGGTATACCTGTAGATTTAATAGACTCCATACAATTTTCTTTATTGTATGTTGGTGGACCACCTACTGTGAGACAGTCAGTCATGTTTGCCAGACAGAGTAACACAATAGGAGACCACATTATTCTTCTCTCTCTAACTGTTTCTCAAGGTTAGCCATAGCTCTCCAAGCTACCTGACCCCACTCCTCATCGAGCATGTGTCTCATCAGAGCATCGAGTTCATCACCTGACTTAGACCTATCCCAGAATAATCCATCAGGTAATTGTCCGTGTTGAATACCACCAGTCATAGATATTTTAGCTACTGCTGCCATAGCCTTTGGGAAGTACTTGACAAACCCAGTGTAGACTGGTATAGCCTTACGTTCTTTTGCATCTCTTGGAAGTATCATAGGTTACCTACCTCAATAAGATCAGCATCTCCGTAAGGAATGTGAAAGAATTTCTCCCCTGGTGATATGTTCCTGCCAAAAGCAGGCTTCAACCTGTCTTCTGTAAGGCAGGTATCTTTTATTCTAAACACCTGTTTCATATCTTTCCTAAAGATGTAAAAGTTTAGCACTCCTTTCTCATCCTTATACTTAGCTACTAATCTTTTCTTTCTTTCTGGTATCCGTATCTCAGCCCAGTCACTAGGCCAATCTTCTTTCCAAGACACCTTAACCTCAGCCTCATTGAAGTAAGTATAACCATCCTTCTCAGAAACAATGTCTACGTTGTAGTCTTCTTTAGACTGACTGATAGTGTGTCCTTTAGACTCAAGGTGAGACATAAGAATTGTCTTAGCTTTCTCATCGTACTCATCGTATAGTGTCTTGCTAAACTTTCTCTTTATCATTTTGTATCCTTATACTCCACACGATCCACCAACTCCAGTGATGTCACATATGTCATGGGTTTCTATACTCTCTGCAAATTCATCCCCTAATTTAGTCACTGCCTCTGAGTATGGCACAGAAGTAAGAGGTTGTCCACCTCTACTACCATCTGGATAGCATGTAAATCCTCTTAGTCTACTGGCATACTTTGCTAGGGTAGAGCTAAACTTATCAACAGTATCTTCATTGTTTAGTTTGTTACCCCAAGGTGGTAAGTTTATAGTAGAAGAGATAGACATATCCACATAGTCTTGTACATCTGCTTGGAATTTAATACGTCTTTCGTAATCAGAAGCTAAGTCTAAAGCTGTTTCAATTTTATCAGGGTCGTGTCCTTGTTCGACCAGTACTTGTGTTACATCATCAACAACATAAACGTACTTCCATTTATCTTTACCTGACAAGAACCTTCTCTTGTAAGCAGCAGCAAAGATAGGTTCAATACCTGTTGATGTACCAGCAAGTATACCAATAGATCCAGTAGGAGCAATAGCTCTGTTAGCCACAGGTCTTGTAATAGATAAAGTGTCAGCAAATTCTTTAGATACTTTGTCTGACTCACCTTTGTACACAGTCAACCATTGATGAAGCTCTGGAGTCACCTCATACCTAGAGTTTTTCTTGAGTAACCACTCATGTACACCCATGAAACCTAGCCCTAGCCTACGGTTCTTGGCTCTAACAAGACCTATCTTTGGGTAAGGAAGCTCTGCTTTTAAAGTACCACAGAGTAGGAACATGACTGATAGTCTAACAACATTAGTAAGTTCTTGTAGACTTTCTATTCTTCCAAAGTTTAAAGAACCTAAGTTACATACATCACTGTCGTCTTCACTTGTTACTTCAGTACAAGCATTTCTTAGTGTCTCTTTCTCTTTATCAAAGAAATTAAAAGAAAATCCTGGCTCTCCTTGTTGCATTGCTCGTCTAACATTAGCCTTGAACACCTCACCTGGGTCACCTGTCTCATAGTATTTTAACAACCATTCTGTGTCGTAGTTGACAGATACGTTAGTCATGTCAAGAGGTGCAGGAAAATTAAAGTCTTCTTGTTTAATGTCCCATAAAGTTTTACCTGTACTACCTACTGGCATGGAAGCCCAATCCTTTGCCTTTAAGAATTGTTCTATGTCCCCATGCTTCCAGTTAAGACTTGCATAGATAGCTGAACGTCTGCTGCCACCTTGCATTACTCTCCTGCCAATCTCATTAATCATATTCATCTTGGGTATAGGACCAGATGCTTGACCACCTGTCCGTTTGATAAGAGAACCTTCAGGTCTATAGACACTGTAGTCTATACCAATACCACCACCAGTCATCAGACAAGACTCAGACTTCCACGATAGGTCAGCCCAATCTTCCCTTGTATCTTCCTCTGCTTTTAAAAGGTAGCAGTTGTTGAAGAACTTGTTGTCCCTACCTGCGTAGTAAAGGTAACGTCCACCTGGAATAAACTTTAGATCCCTAATATATTCTTCCAGTTGGTCTTTGTCTTCTTGAGAAAAAGCTTTACCTGCCACTGAACACACATCATTAACAACAGTACCAGCCAACTCTGTCCAAGTTTCTGCTCCTTGATGTTTATACTTTTGATTAAAGATTTTTTCAGACCATTCTGATCTAAACATAGGGTTTAAGTTAGACTTGTAGCTCATTATCTGTTGTCTCCTGATCCTTGTATTTTGTTTCTTACTGTACGGCTAGACAGTTTGTCTACGTTCATCTGAGCTATCTCTGACATGTTATAGTCAAGATGTGTAGCCATTTGAGAAATGTACCACAGATTATCACCTAGTTCTTTAGCTAATTCTTTACGGTCAAACTTACCATCTCTAATTTTTTTCTTAATTTTATCTGCCACTTCACCAGATTCCGAAGCTAAACCAAGGGCAAGGTATACTAATTCTTGTTCTTTAGGGTACTGTGCAAAAGTTCCTGCCTTAGTCTGGTAGTCATCAAAACTTTCTATCCTGTCTAAGTCTTCCCACTCAGGGAATTTCTTCATGTCTATCTCTGTCATCATGCCTCTAGTTCCTTCCACTGTTCCATCTCTACGTCTGTGTTAAAGTAATCGTTTAAGTTTATAAGTTTCTCGTCTATTAAAAACCTAATGATAAACTCAGGAGTTATATCGTTTTGTTCTAGTAAAAGTTCAAGACCGTAGTTCTCTACTAAAGCTTCTAGTTTACTGTTGAAATCGAACATGGTGACTCCTCTTCATACAAACCTACCTCTGTTTCTATAGGTTCTATCTGGCTATTAAGAAGATTTATATCTTTATAAGCTTCTTTCAATGTTTTGTATTCTAATTCTTCTTCGTGTATTTCACCATCAGGTTCTTCTATCAGACATATATTATACCACATGCCTTGGTCAGTTTCAACTGGACCCATAGCCACCCTATGTATTTTTATTTTTTTCGTTTTGAAAGTCACTTACTAACTCCATAAATATATTAAAATCTAGTATTGCTAAGGGTTTCTTTCTGTTCTCTTTTATTACAACAAGAGGAGCAGCACCCTTCGGACAATTAGATTGTGCTTGTTCCATGTGACGATACACCGCAACACTAGCTAGAGACTTACACTCTACACTAAAAGGAAAATATTTCCTAGCTTTTTTTGAAAGCTTTATGTCTTCACCTGTCTCACCCATGATAGCTGATCTAATGTCAGTGTTAGATTCGAAGTGAGGAAAGACATCTAAGATTTTATCTCTGACCTGGTTCTGTAGTATCCTACCTTTAGCCTTTGAACTACTAGGTTTCATTAGTGTACTCAAATACCCTTGGCTCATTGACTACATCAACAAGGTACAGTGGACCATTACTATATATAAAAGTTCTAGCTTCAGGCCAACATGTCTTACGAAAATCACAGTAGCTGCAGTCGATAGCTAACTTAGTATTCTCTGAGGTTTTACTCTGGGGTACTGGTGGTATCCGTTCCTCTGGCATAGGACCAGCAACCATGTCCTTTGTAGCTTGTATTTCTTTTTCTTTATTGTCCATCTCACCTGTAAAATCGTACATGTCCAGACATATGTTACCATTAACTTTATCTATGACTAGGAAACCACCCTTGTTTTTTTCTGTAACAAGAGGATCATCTTTACCTGCATAAACGTAAGAAGATAACTGAGAGATGTAACCAAAAGGATCTTCACTTCTTAAGTTACCCTCTTTAAATTTTTTGAAAGCAAAAGGGGATGCACTCTTAACATCAATCGTGACACCGTCTATGACTGCATCCCTATGCCCTTTGATACCGTGTACTTCTAACCTAGACTGTTGACCAGTTACAGTATGACCTGCTGCACTAACAAGAGCTAGTGCCACCTCTTCTAGTAAGTCTCCATAGAAGAACTTAAACAAGGTGTTAGGTCTTAACTTTTCTGCTTTCTCTGTCTGATTAATCTTGTACCAAAGTTTTCTCTTACATGAAGTACCTATAGATGAGAGGGACAGATAGCTTCTTGGTTTTTGTGGTTCAGAAAATCTTTGGTTGGATAGGAGAGCTATGTTTTTACCCATAGCACTACCTATATGTCCGTCCCAATTACCTTCACCAGATACGACTGCTTCCATATCAGCTACCAATGTTTTTATATCTTTACTCATTTATCTGTCCCTCTCTATTTTATACTACCAACCAGGTGCTGAATCAACAAAAGGTACATGCTTAAGTATAGCTACAGCATCTAACCTAATTGAAGGAGACCAACCTGGTTTACCTGAGTCATGTATAGTAACCTTTACCTTAGCCTTAGTGCCATTACCTAATGCACCATCGACATCAAAGTCCCAGTCCTTAGAAGCCTCACCTTGAGTAAAGTCATACACTGGTGGAGCCCCACCAAAGTCTTCTACATTAGGGTGAACGTTAGGTCTCTTAAGTTTAATACCTTTCCTTCCACCAGCTACATCATATGGCCTAACCATTTGAGTACCTAGTACTTCTTTTGGGAAGCCTGCGTTTAGAAATTTATCAAGCTCCTCATCTGAGTCAGGTACAAAGATAGTGTTGTAACTACCTTGTGTTTTTTCATGGTACTCTGGGTTCTTGTCCATGTTCTGAGGAAAAACTTTTGCATAGAAAAGTTCACCTGATGCGGTAACGTATTGTGTGCTTTTAGCCATGGGATACTCCTTTGTTGGCTGTTTAGAAATTGTAGTTTAATTCATTTGTTAGTGTGTGTCAAGCCAAGACTTGCCTATACTTGTAGACCCTGCTAAGGGGCAGCTTAAGCCTAACTCCACACCCACACTCTCGATAGACTTCCTTTGTATAGCACCTAATCTTTCTGCACTATCCCTTGAGCCTATCACCTCTGTCTGCCACTCATCGTGAGGCCATGTGACTAGCTTGAAAGCTATACCTTCCTTATTACCCCAGTTAATCCACTTCCTAGTAGCATGTTTCATTATGGTACTCTCTCCATTCTGCAGCATACCTGCTAAGGTCTTGTGTTCAGATGGAACCTTAACCTTTCTATCATCATAGCCTCTGAAGTAACCGTTGCTTGCTATCTGTGGTACTACCTTCTTCTTCAACCTAGATAAACCACTGATACTTTCCATAAAGTTATTCACTGCCTGCTTGGCTTGCTTGTGGTTTGTCTTGAGTATCTGACTTACCTTAGCCGTACCTGCACCCAGTAGGAAAGCATAGATGAACGTCTTAGCCATGTCCCTTGTGATATGCGGCAGACCTAAAGCCTTACGGTTTACGTTATGTATGTCAGTCTCATCCTCTTTCTTACCACTAAGGATAGCATCTATATACTCTTGAGACCCCATTAGATCTGCTAATATTCTAAGTTGAATACCATCTGCATCTGTACCTACAAGAAAGTTACCCTCACCTACACACCATAGCTCTCTAAAAGCTCCGTCATAGGTGTGCTTCACCTTCTCTACGGCTGTAGTAGGAGTGCCATGAAAGGCTGAAGGTATGTTAGCTTGGTTAGGTGCAGAATGTGACAGCCTACCTGTCCATGCACCAATGTGATTGAAAGATCCATGTATCCTACCATCCTCTTTCACACAACCTAACCACTCTGTAAGAGAACTTCTCCTACCTTCTAAGGTGAGCCACTCAGCTAAAGCCAAGCCACCTGACGGTGCATCTGAAGGTAGAGTATTAAGGTTAGTCTCGTTACACATCCACCCATAGTACTCAAATTTCTTACCTCTTACTGGGTCTTTGTCTTCCTCTCTTGCAAAAAGAATGTGTCCCTTTGTTTTATCTATAGGGTTCCAACCTGCTTCCCATAGTCTTTCTATCCTTTGCTTAGTAGAACCTGGATTAAAACTAACATAGTCAAGACAGACAAGGTCATCACCATCCATTTTTGTATGCTCATAGAGAGACAAGGCATCTGTTACATTCTTAAAGAGAGCACCATCACCTCTGACTTTATACTTTATTCTTTTAACCTCACTCAGTTTAGGTGGGAAGTCTACTTGAAATTGATTCTCTAGCTCATCCATCCTGACAAGCACACCACCTAAGTATTCTTCTGCCTTGTCCTCATCAAACTTGAAGCCATTCTTTTTCATCTGTTGACATATGATTTGTATATCATGCTCCAACCTCAAAGACTTAGCCCACTTCACATCAAAAATAATTTTCTTAAATTTTATGAAGAGCTTGTGAGTTACCTCAACATCATTCAATCCATACTCAAGCATCTCTTGTGTCAGACCACCAGCAAAATCTTTAAACTTACCCTTATACAGACCCAATCTCTTTCCCCAAGCATCCAGACTATGACCCTCTGGTATAGAGTAGTAGTGTAGGCGTGAGATTACTAACGTATCCATAACTTTACTAGGTTCTATGGTAAACCCCAGTAAAGAATTGATAACAGGTACATCGTAGCCAATACCATTGTGGAATACAAACTTATCAACCCCAACACAGTAACTTTTAAATCTTGCAGCCTCATCTTTATCTTCTGTCAAGTTCTTGAACACCATTATCTTATTAGTTGTGACATTTTTACAACATATAAGCCAGATATGTTTAGGGTCTAATGACTCTGTCTCTATATCCATCACTTCAATTCTCATTGGAACCTCTCAAACTTCTCTTTAAGTGTGAAACTATCTGAATCAAAAGAGAGTAAGCCTGCATGTCCTGTTGTGCCTGCTGGTCTGTTCTTTACTACTAATAACCTGGTTGTATTCCTATCCTCATCATCAGATGACATCTTATCTCTCTGTAATTTGACTACAACACTGGCTCTCTTGCCTATGGTACGGCAATCTCTTATCTGTCCGTCATCATTCTCGTGTGCAATGGTAACGATACCAACATTTAATTCTGCTGACATCCTAGATAGCTGAACCGATAGGGCAGACAGCCACTTCTCTATGCTCTCATCTGTCTGTCTTGAGTAAGCTAGATCTTGGATGGGTTCAAAGAATACATACTTAACACCACATGCTTGACTAAAGTATCTGATCCTATTCATAATCTCCATCGGGTCCTCATCAACAGAGATAGTAAATTGGTAGAGGTTTTCCTTTTTAGTAAGGTCAACAACAGCCTGCTCCACCTCTTGCTGCATGTCTGCCTCTTCAATCAAGTCCTTACGAGTTAAGTTCTTGCCTAACTTATAAGACACAAGGCCAAGGATACCTCTCTTCTTTGTCTCCTCTAGGTGACAGATAGCAATAGGTGTATCGGGATACTTAGACAACATGTGATACTCTAAGTACCTCATAAATTCTGTCTTACCTATACCTTCTGGTGCTTGGAATACTGTGAGGTGTCCTTGCATCAAGCCTAAAGCAACCTCATCGAAAGCAGCAATGCCTGTAGGTACAAACTTAGCATCATCTTCAGCACTTAAGATACCTAAGAATTGTTGTGTTGTGTTCCATACATTCTGAGGTGTGTACTTCTGTGCGTTCCAAAATGCACTAGTATATGAAGCTGATGCACCTGCCTGAAGGAACTCATTAGCATCCTTGTACTTGTCGTGCATAATTCTGTATACTTTGTTAGGGAATAGAGAGGCAATCTTATTGGCTACCCCATTGCCTGCATCATCAGTGTCAACTGATAGTATAATTTTACTGAATGAATCCAACCAATCCTTAGCCTTACCCTGCCATAGTTTCTTTGAGGGTGAAGCAGAAGGGATTGATACTACTGGAAATTTTCCAGACAACATTTGATAACAGGACAAAGCATCAACCTCACCCTCTGTTATTATCACACTGCGACTAGACCCAGAGTTAAACTTATCCATACCAAACAACTCATCAGTCTTAAAGCCTGGCTCAGTATGGAAAGCTTTGGGTACTTGCCTTATCTTCCTACCACCAGAGGGATAGATGTATGCTTGCTTGACAACTTCACCACCCTTATTGACATAGGTCTGGACGTTATAAAACTTTAGTGTTGTCTCTTTGATACCTCTATAAGCTTTTGTCTGAGCTACTAAGAGTTCTTGTACTGCTGCCATCTTGTTTTCTCTTTCCTTTAATGGGTACTTCTCTTCAGCCCAATCAAATAAATTCTTGTTTATACTTGGGTAAGATCTCTCACAAGAGAAACACTTACCCACCTGCTTGTCTGCGTTGTAACTAAAAGCATCACTACTACCACACTCAATGTAAGGACATACCTGTCTACTAATTTCCATTCTTACACCTATTTAGATTATCATTTAGATTAGCCATAAGGGTTTGCAACCAAGCTTCCTCATTTATTAACATCCTTTTTGTGTATCTATCTTTACCATTGGTGTTAAGGGATATTCTATATCTATTGATTTCTTTCTCACACTTTACTAAGTCTC
>TARA_R110002110_G_scaffold72860_1_pt1 | contig 21669 bp, 18 predicted proteins | sample TARA_R110002110 | Tara Oceans TARA_R110002110 (sample SAMEA4397330) | marine metagenome | biome: Polar Biome; feature: [SRF] surface water layer (ENVO:00010504); material: water (ENVO:00002006), including particulate matter (ENVO:01000060) such as... | depth 5 m
ACTAATTGTGGTTCGAGTGGAAATCTAACAGGCGATGGTAATACAGTTATGGGTTATAGAGCTGGATATGGCTTAAAATTAGCAGCTGCTGACAATACTTTTATAGGTAAATCTGCAGGTGGTGCTGTAACTGAAGGAACTCAAAATGTTCTTATTGGTTCTGGAACTGTAACTAATGCACAAGGTGATGATAATTCAATAGTTATAGGTTATGGTGCAGCAGGTTTAGGAAGTAATTATGCTGTTATTGGGAATGCAAGTATAACCAGAGTATATATGGCTGCTGGTGGTGATGCTGTAATGTATGCTGATGGCACTATAAATACTTCTGATATGAGATTTAAAGAAAATATAAAAGAATGTGACTTAGGTCTTGACTTTATAAATAAGATAAATCCTGTAAAATATAATTTTAAAGAAGATAGTAATACTAAATATGGTATTATAGCTCAAGAAGTTTTGAAGGCTTTAGAGGATACTGGTATAAAAGAAAGCAGTTTTATAGCAACAGATAATCCTGATAAGCTTGGAGCTGATTATGTTCAATTTATAGCACCTCTCATTAAAGCAGTACAAGAATTATCACAACAAATAGAAGATTTAAAAAAAGGATAGAAGATGAATTATAAAGATTGGACAACATTAAAAACAGCTAATAAGGTAGCCTTTAAAAAGATACCAGCAGTAGCTGAAGTAAAAGATTCTGATGGCAATATAACTACAGAATCTCAAAAGGCTTATACTGTTCTTGAAAAAAAGACATATAATCCAGACACAGGAGCAGAGTCTACTGTTGAAGAGAGAATGAGTTTAGCTGAGTTAGAGCAAGAAAAAGTTGAACTTACAGCAGAGAAGACAAAGATTCAAGCCGAACTTACAGAAGTTGGCAAAATGATAACAGCAATAAAAAAGGTATAGAATGAAAACTAAAGAAGTTACAGACACAAAAGTTTCTGAAAATGGACAGATAGAAAAACCAACTCCAGAGATGGAATTAGAATCTATTAAGAAGCAGTATGAAGAAGCTCTTAAACAGCAACAGCAGTATGCTAATTTAGCACAAAGGTGTTTAGGTGCTATAGAGATACTTGAAAGAATGGTTAATGTTGAAGAAGTATCTGATAAATAACCCTTACACATGGTATACATCACCTGTATATATAGTTAGATTCTATCAACCAAAAGGAGTAGTGTATATTGTTAGTTGAATTTGATGAGATAATAAAAGTAGTCTTAGAACATGAAGGTGGATATGTAAATGATCCTGATGATCCAGGAGGGGAGACTCGATATGGCATCAGTAAGAGAGCTTATCCAGATGAAAATATAAAGGATTTAACCATTGAAAGAGCTGTCGAGCTTTACTTTAGAGACTATTGGACAAAGTATAGGGTTGGGGATCTCCCTGATCGTCTCAGGCATATTTATTTTGATATGTGCATTAATATGGGGGCTGGTAGAGCTACTAAAGTTCTTCAAGAATCTTGTAATAGCAAAAATGCCAATAAGATAGATGTTGATGGTGGGATGGGACCAGCTACTATAAAAGCTGTAAGTAATGTAGAACCATTTAGAGTTAGGTCTTTTAGAGTAATGTATTATGCAGAGCTTGTAATGAAGAAGCCTAAGATGGAAAAGTATTGGGTTGGTTGGTTTAGAAGGAGTTGTGAAGTATGATAGATAATATTTTAGATACATTAAAAATGATGCCTGTTAAAGAATTAGTATTATCAGGTGGAGCAGTTGGTTTAAGCTTTGTAGAATGGTTACCATTTTGGTTAAGAATTATAACAATGGTTTGTACTATTGTGTATATAGTTGCTAAGACATATAAAGTATTAAAAGATTAGTGGACTTAAATATAATAGATACTTATGGTCTTCCTATAGCAGGAGTCATAGGGTTAGCAGCAGCCTTATGGAAGACTGTAGAATTTATTCAAAAGCAACTACTCAATCAGATTGAAGATAGACATAATGCAGAGATGGAAGCGATTAGGCAACTTGAAGAAGAGCATAAAGTTTTTCATGGGATAGTAGTAACTTTGATTGATAATTCAAAGCTTAATGAGATGAGCTTAAAAGAAATCAAAGGTAATATAGATATGTTAGTAAAGTTTACAAACAAGTGATGTGGGTGAAGGTCTCAACAAAGATGGTGGGATTAACTTTGAAAGAAAGAGAAACTTTAGTGAGCCTGAAAAAACTGATAAAAAACCTTATGGACTTGCTGAACCAAAAGATGAAGAACCTGAAGAGCCTGAAGAAGAGCTTAGTGATGAAGAAATTTCAAAAAATGAGCGACTCAATGCAAAACTGTCTAAGGCAAAAGGGCTACAGGCAGGAGGATTTGCCATTAATACAACTACTATTATTGGGGCTATGTTTTATCTTGATAGCCTCCTCCTTGACCCTACTACAGTTGATACTCTAAATATTATAAATGATATGTTTGCTACAGATATAAACTTTGAGCAAATAATAGCTACTATACAGGGTTATAAAGCTCAAATTATAGGGCTTGCTGTAAGTAGTCAAACAATGCTTATGGGATATAAAGATACAGTTCAGAAAATGAAAGACAGAGGCAATGAATCCTTTGTAGATGTACTTAATGAAGAGTTAGAAAAAACAGGAATATAATGTACGAAACACTTGACTATGACAAAGTAGTCGCAAAGATGAGAAGATATTTTAAGGAAGCAAAGAATTTTACAGAAGTACCAACACAAAGCAGATTAAGTATATTAGCAGCCTGTGAAGATCCAAAGACTATTAGTCAGTTTGTCTTTGATGGGATTAACTATCCTCTACCTCAAACAGGTCAGATGTGGTTAGAATATGAACTATTAAAGAATCCTCACTTAGAAGGGGTATTCTGCATCTCTACCAGCTATAGGAATGAACCTAACCCTATTAAGGGTAGGCATCAAAAGATATTCCCTATGTTTGAGTTTGAATCTAAAGGTGATATGAAAGAATTGATTCATATGGAAGAAGAGCTTTTAGAATACTTAGGCTTTTCTGGAGATTCTATCCATTGTACCTATGATGGTATATGTACAAGATATGGTGTAGAGCATCTTGAAGCTGAACATGAAACTAAGATGTATGGAGATATAGGAAGTAAGATATTCTTAAAGTCTTTCCCTCAAAGGAGTCATCCTTTCTGGAATATGAAGCAGAATGAGTTTCATAAAGACTTATATAACAAAGTAGATGTAATTTTACATGGACAAGAGACTATAGGTTCAGCAGAAAGAAGCTGTAATGCAAATGATATGAGAGCTAACTTTCATGGTATAAGTGATGGAGAATATGCTAAACTTTTATTCAGTAAGTTTACTAAAGAGAGAGTTATGAAAGAATTAGAAGAGTATCTTGCTTTAGACTTTTTCCCAAGATTTGGTGCAGGGATAGGAGTTAATAGAATGGCGAGAGCTATGAATTTAGAGGGTTTATTATAGTAAGGTGGTGGAATTGGCATACACGCTACCCTGTTAAGGTAGTAAGTTTTAGTTAGGTCCTAATTCTTCCTGACATATAGAAAGCTTTTGTAGGTTCGAGCCCTACCCTTACTGCATAAGGAGAGATATGATAGGCGAAAGTTTAAAAAATAAGATTGTTAAGATAGCTTTAGATGCTATTGATGAAAAAGTTGGTAAGAAGTTTCCTATAATTGATGAGGTTACAGATATATTTCAAGAACAGGATAATAGATTTAAGGAATTAGAGAGAGAAATCTCTGCACTTAAAACATTAGTAAAAGTAATAGTAAAGGATAACAATGAACAAGCTTGTAGCTGCAATAAAAAAAATTGCTGTGGAAATGATTCTAAATGATGACACTAAAGATAAAGTCATCAAACAGCTAAATAAGAAAATGAACTTACCTATGATTTCAGAAGAAACAGAGGCTGAGTTATTAGATGCATTATATGAAGCAATGCAAGAAGCTTTAAAAGAAGCTATAGAGAAGAAGTAATTGCCTAAACAAGTCTTAAAAATAGATAGATTTGAAAAAGGTGTATTAAGTGCATATGATTCTAAAGACATTCCTATAGGTGGCTTAGTAACAGCTAAAGCATGTGATATAGGAACAATAGGAATTGTTAGACTAACTCCTAAAGCTGATTTTGAAACTGCAAGTTTAGATGCTGGAATAACAAGTGAATACTTAGGTACAACTTATGTTTTACCACCTGGACATGGTTTTTTTATATTCCCTTCAGATTATACAAGACCTATAAGTAATGGTTTAGCTTTAAATAAAGAAACTGAATTTTATGTATATTCTAATGGAGTTAATATATATTTATTAGACAAAGCTAATCTTGTTTGGGATGGAGGAATAGCTGGTGCAGCTACTTTTGATTTAGATAAACCAACTATGATATTAGGTAGTGATGGTAGTAGTGATGCACTTGTGAAGCCTGTATTCTATTATGGAGATGGTGCATTAAGAGTAGCAGATGGAAACTATACTAATGCTGGAAATGATGTTGGCTTAAAGAATAAATGGTTTGGACATATTAAGAGATCATTGTTTGGAGAAACTGGAGATTTTACAATTAATCATGATAGATGGTATGTAGACAATCAAGAACTTATACCTCCAACTGCTCAAGATGCCTCTGGAGCTGATAGTGGATATTCTTTAACTCAATTTCAAGGTTCAGCTATTGCAGGACTTGTTGATTTTGATGCAAGTGCAGAAGGTGGAACTTCAGGCACAACTGTAGCTGTTCCTGATGGTAATGAGTTTTTAAAGATATGGGCAGGCTCTGCTACAGATGCAAATGGTACTTGGGACATAGAAGCTGAGTATACTTTTTATATAAGCTTTATATATGATGGTTCTCAAGAATCTCCTGTAACTAAATTAGTAGGTTTAGCTGGAGACTCTGGTAGTGTAACTACTCATTCATCAAATCAAGAAAGTCTTTTTGTTGGAGTTACTTTACAGTATGGTACAGATAATGGTGCTGGTCATAAAACTAATGTAGATGCAAATACTTTAGTTAATCCAAGAATAACAGGTGCAAGATTATACTATACAGATCTTGTAGATGGAGAAGGTGTTAAACATTTTTTACTTGATATAGACTTAATAAAAGGTTGTAAAAAAGCTGATGAAATGACTTATACTCCTTGGGCTCAAGCTAATCAAGGAGATAATTATATTTGTCCAGCTAGTGTAACAGGTGGAGATGTAACAAGTGCTAATGCTTTTAATTTTGTAGATCCTCCTAAATCTTTGAATTATCATATATTAAATGGATATGGAGCTGATGAAGTAACTTCTGCTAAATATAAGTGTGCTACTATATTAAACAATAGATGTTATATAGGCAATGTGCAGCAAGAAGATAATGTAGGAGATGGTTTTGCAACTGCTCCAACTTATCCTGATAGAATTATAAGAAGTCATATAGGTATTGCAGGACCTCAATTTGATACATTCCCAGCTAAAGAAGGTATGATGGACATAGCTGCTAATGATGGTGATGATATTATAGAATTAGAAGGATATGCAGATAGATTGTTAGTTTTTAAAAAGAAGTCTGTATATATAGTTAATGTAGCTCAAGATGGAGCAGAGGGTATAGAAAGTCAAATACCTTACAATGGGATAAATAGTCCTTCTCAAGTAGTTAAGTTTGAAGGAGGAGTAGCTTGGGCTAATCCTAATGGATGTTATTTATATAATGGTGAAGAAGTAAAGAATCTTACAGAAGGTAAGATATATTCAGGTGGAGAATGGCAACCTTCTCATAATGTAAGTTGGTCTGGGGGTGCTTTATCTCAATCTTGGCAATTAGATGCAACTCATACACCTGCTATAACTTATTTGTTTTCTAAAAAGCAGTTATGGATTTCTATAAGTATGAATGGAGAAGATCAGTCTAATGATGCTTGGGTGTATGATTTTAAGACAGAAGGCTGGAGTATGGCTCCTGGCTCTATGGGAATTAATACAAGAAATAGGTCAAATATTGCTTTAGATAGTTCTGGTGTTCCTAAGTTCTTAGAGTTTGATCCTTCAAGTAGTGCTGAAAGATTACAGGTATATACTTTAAAAAATATACCTATTAAAAATTCTGAATTTAAGCTTGTCACTCCTGATATAGATTTTGGATCTCCTGGTGTTAGAAAGAAGATATATAAAGTCTATGTATCTTTTAAAACAGATGAAGCAGCTACTAATGTAAAAGTTACTTATTCTACAAATGGTAGTCCTGAGTTTTCTAAGACATTTCAAGATGGGGATAATTTTGTTTCTAACGATTTAAATACAACTGCTAATGAAAATTTTAGTACAAATATAAATGAAACTGAGGGAGTATTTAATTTAGCTGGAGCTAATCAAAGTGCTGTTTCAAATTCAGCTGTAACTGTATCAAATAACACAGCTAGAATAACTAATAATACTACTGCACAAGGCTATGCAAGATATAATTTAGGTACTTTAGAAGCAAGAAATTATAATTTAAACTTTTATTTTAAACCTGGTTTTACTTCTATCTCAAGAAAAGAAAATATTAAATCAAGTCAAGCAGTTATTAGAATTGGCACAAACACTAATCCAGCTACAAGCAATGTAGTGAATCAAATAGTAGGTCAAGAAGGTGCTTATAAAATTAATTATACTGCATCAGCAGCAGCTTCTTATTTATTCATACAAAACAACTCAGCTGTTGATGAAGATTTTATAGAAGTTTCTAATATATCTAATACTGAAGAACCTGATTATTATATAGCTGAATTAAAACCTACTACATCATCTGAAGCTAATAATGTACATTCTTTTCAATTAAGACTGGGAGCTGATGGCGATGTCCCTAAAGGTTTTGAAATAGGTGATATATCTATAATATACAGAATGAAGAATGTTAAATAAATTAAGAAACTTAATACAGAATAAGGCTAATAAGCCAAGTAGGAGAACAAGACAGCCTTTAAGCCATGAAGGTAGTGAGGGTGATTTTGTAATAAGTAGATTAAAAGATGGATTATTTGTATTCTTCAAAGTTATGTCACAATGGTTAAAAATCTTTCATTCCAGAACAAGCTTAGTACCAGATCAAAATAAAGCTTTTGATTTAGGCTCTCCTACAAAAAGATGGAAAAATCTATACTTATCTAATAATGCTATTAATATAGGTGATAGTAGAGACTTAAGTGTTAAAATATCAACAGATGGAACAGATTTAGTCTTTAAGAACAAAGCTGGAACTGAAAGTAAAATAGTTGGAAAGAGAGCTGATTCAAATGCATCTAATGTTGTTAATGAAATAACATTAGGAGATGAATCTGGAGGTGCAACTGCTGGAGTATTAAATTTAGGAGCTGGTAATGCATTTTTAGGAGGATTTATTTCTGGATGTGCAAATTATACTAATCAAACTCAAAGTGCATATTTAGGAGTAAGATTTTTAGCTGACTCTCAAGGCACTGGAGATACATCTGTTAGAGGGTTATCTATTGTAGATTCCCCAGGTATAACTTCTTCAAAAGTATATTTAGCTACACATGATAATGCTGGAGGGCATATAGGAATCGCTGAACATGCAACTTCTCCTTCTGCTGTAGCAGGTATAGGGATTTTATATACTAAAACAAATGAATTATATTATAGAACAGATGATATAGGTGAAGTTAAAATTCTTACAACTGCAGGCTCAAGTAGTATTACTGGTCATTTAGTACCAAGTGCAGATGAGACATATAATTTAGGTTCAGAGAGTTATAAGTGGAATAATTTATATCTTAAAAGTGATTCTTTATTTTTAGGAGATTCTCATATAAGTACTGCTGAAAGTGGTTCAATCGAAGTCTCAGATGCCTCTGGTAATATAATTGCAGATAGCAATCAGTCTTTACAGTCAGTAACTGGAACTGTTATTTTAAGTGATACTACTATATCTGCTTTTTCTATAGGCTCAACTATAATATCAGGCTCAGGTGATTTAAAATTACAAAATGGGGTAGAGTTAATTGTAATAGGAGGTGTAGATTTTAGTCCTATTCAATCTTCAATTCAGGAAAATGTAGATGATATAAAAGATAATACAGGGCAAATAAATAATCTTCAAAATTATACAAGTAGGACTCACAGCTTTGTAGAAACTTTACAACTTCAAAATCAACAGATACTTAATGACATAGAAGCTTTAGGAAATGCTCATAACAGGCTTAGAAATCTTATAGCTTCAGGACAGGATTATATTAATACATCGAGTGCTATAAATAATGATGATTATACAAAATATGAGGATTCACAACAATGAGTGTAATAAAAGTAAACGCAATAACAAATGTAGCAGGTAGTGGAGAAGTAGAAGTACAACTCCCTTTAAAGCTTAAAGAAGTAAGTGAGCCTTCAGCTCCTTCACAAGGTCATGGACTATTATTTATAGATACTGCTGATGATGAATTAAAGTATAGACACGCAGGAGTAAATAGTGGAAATTCTGTAACTTTATCTACTTCAGGTGTATCTTTAAGTTCTGCAAATGAGTTCACAAGAGGGCAAACTATAGATGGTGGGCAAAATGAAGTTCAATTAAAGATACAGGGATTTAGCACTCAAACTACAAATCCTTTTGAAGTTACTACTTCTGCTGATGCAGACTTATTTACAGTTAGTAATGTAGGTGATGTAGGAATAACTAATAACTTAGCACTAAATACAGATGCTTCAGTTTTTAGTATGGGTATAGGTTCTGACTTTACTATTACTCATGATAATGACATTGGGGCTACTATTGCAGGTTCTCCTATAACAATAACAGCAGCAGAAGCAAGTACATGGTCTACATCGGCTGGAGTTTTAACTATAAGTGGAAAGACAGGATTAAATCTTCAAGAAGATGGTACTAATGTTATATCTATCAACACAGATAGAGATATTGTTATTGGTAATTCTACATCAACAGAAACTATATCAATAGGTCATACTACATCAGAAACAACAGTTAATGATAATCTTACAGTTACAGGAAACTTGGAGGTAGATGGAGTTCTTGACAATACTAAACTTCAATCTTATAAAGAAACAATAGATACAGTTGTTCAAAATGCTGCTACAGTTACTCTTGATATGAATGATGCAAATGTCTTCTATACAGTTCTTACTGAAAATTGTACAGCAATACAATTTGATAATATGGTGGCAGGGCATTCAGCAACATGGATTGTAAAAAATGCAGCAGCTGGTGGTAGTGCCCCATATGATGTTACTTTTGGAACAGTTAAAATAGGGAGTGGTGGAAGTGATATAGGGAAGTTTCCTTCGGGAGAAGAGCCTCAATGGACAGACACAGTAGATGCTGTTGATATATTTACTTTTTTTGCACAAGATATATCTGGCGATGGCACTGTTGATAATATATATGTTATGGTTGGTGGATTAAACTTTGGAGCTAATTCATAATGTTAGCTAATATTGCAAGACAATCAACAGGGGCAATAGTTGAGCCAGCAGACCCTACTGTTTGGACAAGTAGTAAATGTTGGCATTTTACTGATTCATATATATATAAAGAATTTGATGTAATAGAGCCATTATTCCCTGCTTCAAATAACTTTACTTATTCTTTCTGGGTATATTTAAACAATCTTGGTTATGGTGGTGGAGCTGGAGAAAATATTTTATGCTTTAAAGCAGCAGGTATATCGCAGAACCTTGTAGGTTCGATAAAACAAACAAGAATATATACAGGACAAAATTCACTTAAAATCTATAGTAGCAATAATGGGTGGTCTCACGAATCTATCAATATTGAAGTAGGTAGCTGGAAAAATATAACTTTGACAGGTACAGATGTTTCAAGCAATGCTTTTAAAATTTATTTAGATGGAAGTCTTGTAGCATCTGATGAAAATGGGTCAAATGACTTTAGTATGAATCCATCTGCTGTAGCTCCTTTTAAATTTCAAATAGGTTATTATCCTGATAGTTCATATGTTCCTCCAAGTTTCTACATGTCTGAATTAGGTGTATGGGATGTAGCTTTAGATGCAGCTGCTGTAGCTGTTATAGGTGCAACTCCTATAAATTGGAACTCAAATTCTGGAAGCTATGATAATGAAAATGACTTAGTTGCATATTATAGATTTGGAGATGGTGTTGGAGATAATCCTGCATCCCTTCTTCATGATGAGACAAATGGCGACCATGTTACTGTAAGTGAAAGTGCTGGATTTAGAGACCTAACTAATATTATAGGAACTATAAATCAAGTAAACACTACATCAGTTGGTAATTATCCAACAAATCAGTCTTCCTAAATATGTCAAGATTTAATAAAAAGTTTTCTATAATCCCTTATGCAAGTATTACTACTGATATGGTAAATAATTCTACTCATTCCGATAAAGACCATATGAGAAGGGCTGTTCGTGGACAAGATGATGTTATAGTTGTTTATTATGAAGCAAATAGGTCTACCTATACAGATTATCCAATGAAAGATTTTGAAACTGAATATCATAATTATACAAGTAGTATTCATTTTAATACTTATAAAGCAGATGAAACAGTAGACTTTGTAGAAATAAAAGGCGATATAAAAGATTCTTCAAGTTCAGAAATATATGATGTAGAAATAACAACTGCTGGAACAGGATATAGTGCAGGTGTTTTAACAGCTACAGGTGGAGGAGCAGGGGCTGGGTTTAAAGGAACTTATAGTGTCTCAGGTGGTGCTATAACTCGTATGATTATACTTAATATGGGTTCAGGATATACTTCTACTCCTAACATAGTAATAAGTCATGCAGGAAATAGTGATGCAGTTTTAACTCCAAGACTTAGAGGTGAAGCCTCAGAAGGTAATACAAGAGTTTTAGATATCTCTTTAAAAGATGATTTAACTTATGCATCTACTTTAACTGTAGATAAGAACTCTACTGCTACTGCTACTGCTACAGCAAGAGGATTGATTGTAGACCTTGACCATACAGGTATTTCTGCATCTGGTCAAACTGTTTCTAATATAGGATTAGATATAGATGTCAATAGTAATGCTCCAACTATGGTTGGTACAGTAAATAATACTGGTATTGATATTACCTGTCGAGGAGGCACATCAGGAACTCAGACAAGTACAGGCTTAAATATAATTACAAGGGATTCTGATACAAATGATGGTATACATATTAAAGCTTCAGATACTCATTTAAAACTTATTGCTGGTGCAGATAATGATGACTATGCTACTCTTGCAGTCGCAGACACAGGTGATTTAACCATAGCTACTGTAGGTGATGGAACTACAGATTCAGATTTAATATTAGATGTAGATGGAGACATTGTACTTGATTCAGCTAATGGTGTATTTATATCAAAGAATAATGGTACAGAATTTAGTGCTGCTAATTCATCTTATGCAGGGATGATACTTGGGTATACTAAAATAAGTAATACGACTGCCAGCCCAGGTCAAGATGTTATAGTTATAGGTAATTCTTTTGTTACATTGCAGACTGCACAGGGTACAAATGTTTCAATAGTTTTTAAAGCTCCACCAAGTGGTAATATTGAAATATCTCTTAGTGCAAATATTTATGCTTCCTCTAAGGAAGTACAGTTTAGTTTATCTGATAATGCTACTTATAATGAACTTCATGCTCAATATACTTATGATTTTTCTTGTTGGAAGTCTGATGAAACAGATAGAGATATATTAGATGTTAGATGGGCACTAACATCATTAACACCAGGTACAAGTTATACTTACTATATAGGTGCAAGAGCTTCATCTGCATCAGCGTATATGTATCATGGTACAGATAGAGCAGGTGCTCATTCTCCACCTATAATTGTAAAAGCTGTGGCATTACCTGCAACTATTACTACTGGTGGATAAAATACATTGAATAAGAACTTAAATATTAATAAAATATATATATCTGAAATAGGAGCTTTTAATGCTTTATAAAAAATATAATGAAGGTGGATCAACTTCTGGTCCAAAAATGACTCAATCTTTAGCAACAACTCTAATGGAGATTCAAGCTAATACTGATATAAATAAAATCAAAAAAAATCAAAAAAAGCTTCAAGATGCTCTAATGGATGAACAAGTATTAGGTGAAGAAGCTGGTGCTAAAGAAGACTTATATAGTACTTATGGAAGAAATATCGGAGGTTGGGGAGCAGCTTTAGCTACTAAAAAATGGGGTGGAGATAAATATTCAAAATATGCTCCAATAGCAGGTAGCTTATTTGATATTATAGGTGGAAAAATAGGAGCTCAGATAGCTGGTGATTATGAAGAAAAAACTATTGAAGAACTTGCAGAAGAGCATGGTATAGATTTATCATCTACTAAATTTCATGGAAATAGAGCAAAAGAATTATTAGAAACTGGAACTTCTGGTTTATCATCTATAGATAAAGAAGCTCTAAAAGGTAGAAGAGACTTAAGAAAAGAAAATCTTCTTAGAGGTGTATTAGCAGCTCCTACTTATGGAGAAGTTGCTGGTGGTGAAGACTGGCTAACAAATCTATTCGGACTTGGAACTGATACTGAGGAAGAATATCCTTATACAGAAGTACCAATGGGGACAAGAATTTCATGAAGATAGGTCAAAACTTAATTAGAAAATTTGAGAATGGTGGAGCAGTATATACAGCTGGTTCAGATTATGATAATCCTTATAATTTTGAATTATATAATCATTTAGCAGGTTTAAGTGGAGATGAATTTCAAGAAGCTATGCAAGCTAACTTTGGAATGGGAGTACATGAAAATACTGAAACAGGTGAACCATATGACTATTCTTCTCTTTTTACACAATATGATCCACTTGCTCAAAACCAGTTAGGAGAGACTTATTCATCTGCTATAGGTAAAGCTGAAGGTAAATCAAGAAATACTTTAGAAGAAGCATTTAGACTTGCAAGAGGTGGTAATCAAGGTTTTGGTGGTGTTGGCTCTTCTTTAAAGGAAGCTTTTAATAGAAGCTTTGATACAAGGGATCAAGCTGGTGATTTAGCAATGCAACAATATCAAACTGGGACATTTGATTTACAATCAGATTTTACAAATGAATTTGAAGATTTAGTAGCACAAATAAGTGGATATGGAGTACCTTTTGACTCTTCTACAATAGATGAAGATTGGACAATGGATGGTGGAGAAGGTGAAGGTGAAGGTAGTGGTGAAGGTAGTTGGGGAAATGTAGATATGGATGCTTTTTGTCAAGAGAATCCTACTCATCATAATTGTGCTGATGATGATTGGGAAGGTGCAGATATGGATGCTTTTTGTGAAGAAAATCCTACTAGCAGTTATTGTGATTAGGGGGGATATTAATTGGCTATAAGATTTGAAGATAGAAGCCCTATAGCATCTGTTTTAAAGAATGAACTACAAGATACAATATTAAATGTAGTTCGTTCCTATAGAGCTGGTGTAGAAGAAAAAGAGAACAAGCAAAGTAAAGAAGAGCTTGCTATTGCATCTAATAACTTTGACTATATCCAAAGAAAGATAGGCAGTTTAAAGCCTGGTGTATCTACACAAACAGATGTAGATAATATATCAAATGGTATTGCAACTCTTAAAAACTCTCATTTAGATAATAAAGTATTTCAATCTTCTGTTAATTTATTAGAACTTGAGTTGTCTTCTGCATCTAATAGACTAAACAAAAGAAATACAACTGCAACTGAGCTTGATAGTCTTTTAGATTTAGCTGAAAATAAGATTAAAGATCCTTATCAAACATCTTCAGAAGATGAATTAGGGATTAATGCTTTAATGAAAGATATACAAAAAAATTATGATTCTAAATACAATCATCTTTCTGCACAAGATCAGACTTTTTATAATAAAAAAATAAATGAAGCTTTAGGTTATCTTGGTGTGGCTCAAAAGATGTCTCAATTAGATGTAAAAGATAGCCCTGGTTTGCAATTAAATAAAGAGCTTACTAAACTTGGATTTAAAAATGGACAACTTACAGATACAGATGCATTCCAAAGTAATAAATATCAATCTACTGTAAAAGCAGCAGCTGATTTCTTTCAAGAAGGTGACTATGTAAATGCTAATAAATTATATCTAAAAGCTAATGAATTAGAAATAACAGAAGGTACAAGAGCAAAAGACATAAATGATTTATTTAGCTTGTACTATGATGATAAAGGTAAAGTTAGAAAGAAATATGGCGAAGATACTAAATTCTGGAATCCAAATACAGGAGAGATGGAAATAAGATCTATGACTGACTTGCTTAGTACAGCAGTTGGTTTAGCTAAACAAGGTCAATTAGAAGAATCTGAGAAATATTTAAATATGATTCCTCAAGATCTAGAAGCTATGAAAGATCAAAATATTGAAATACAAGAACAATATATATCAGACCAGTATGATGAATTTGACAATACTACTAAGTTGTTAGTAAACGATTTAGATGCTGTACAATTTAAATCTATATCCTTGAATCCAATGATAGCAGGAATAGGAGATAAAGAGACTCCAGAAGTAATTGGTCTTACAACTGCTTTTAATAAAATGAATACTATAAAATTAGTTAGATCAAAATCAGGAGCAGTATCAAGTGAGCAAATTGAACAAGCAAGAAATGTTACTTCTGAAGCTATATCAACCCTTGTTACAAGTCTAGATCAAGGCAATCTAAGTGACAAGCTGCAAGAACTTATTGAAGGGTATAAAAATACTAAGCCTGAAAGTAAACCAAGACAGCTAGCTGCTCATAAAATTGCTATGTATTTGGGAAACAATCCTACTGAAGTTAGTACTTTTGATTTATTAGTATGGAAGAGAGGCTTGCAACATCCTCAAGGAGCAGGAATAGACAATACTATTAGAGAAGAGATTGGAAAGATGTTTACTAAGTATGGATACTATAATGATTTATATTCAAATCTAACTGAAAAAGATGCCTACACTAAATACTTAAAAGACAATTATAAAAACTTTAAAAGCAATGAAAGTATTTTTGATAATTCTGAAACTATCGAAGATTACTAATGAATGGAAATAAAGCTCCAGCATTTAATATAAATGCTATTAGAAGTCTTGGATATGAAGACACATTATCAGATCAAGAAGTTTTTAATGACTGGTATGATGACATTGCTACAGATGATCAAAGACAGCAATTAAAAGATTCCTATTCTAAACCTATACAACCTATTTTAACCTCTCCTTTACTACAAGCAACAGGTCCAATAGATTATATGAAAGATGTTATTGGGGCATTTGCTCAATCTGCTGTTCCTACATTTAGAGCTATTCGTACAGCTGGTGAAACTTCAAAAGAAATTAGACAAGCATCCTCATCTGCTAATCATATAAATACTATGTATCGCATGTCTGAAATAGAAGATAGTCCATACTTTGGTGCATATGATAAAAAAACTGGATTAAGAGCAAGAGATGATGTAGACTATGAACAATTTGGAAAAGATGCTTATGATTTACAAAATACAAAAATAGCAGATGAAGTCTTAAATAACCAAAAGGTTATGAAAGCAGATATTGATAATTATATGGAAAACAATCCTAAGTATAAAGCTCATCAAGAATATAGAGCTCAAAATCCTCTAGGATTCCCTAAAAATGCAGTTGAAGCTGCAGAATGGGCTGGTATATTAGTTCCAGAAATAGTTCCTCAAATACTTGCATTTAGATATGGAGGAGTAAAAGGCTCTTATGCTTATAACTATGCAAGAATACTTGGAGCTGAGATAGCTGAAGATATGGAGAGAAATATAGCTGCTGGTGAGTCTGTAGAAGAAGCATATAATAAAGGACTTGTAACAGCTGCTGTAAGTACAGGTGTTCAATCATATTTTGAACATATGGGATTACCTAAATATTTATCCAGAATATCTAGTGTAAAGAAATCAAAAAAATACTTTGATTCTCTAAATTACAAGACAAAAAAAGCTGTCTTTAATACTATAAGAAAAGTGCCAGGCATGACTAAGAAGAATATGCGTTCTTGGGCTGCTAATAAATGGACAAGAGTTCTTGGTGGTTCTATAAAAGAAGCTGCTACAGAATGGACTCAAGAGTTTGCAGATTTAACTATAGATGCAAACTTAGGCTATGGTACTGGAAAAGAAGTATTGGATTATATGTTTTATAATCAAGAAGCAAAACAGAATGTAATAGGTGGCTTATTAGGTGGTGGGGCAGCAAGAGCTTTTTATACAACTCCTCAAGAATTAAGATTTGACTTTGATGAAATAATAAATGAAAACTCTGGTCCAGCAGGAACCAATGCTAGTAATATTAAAAAACAAGGGTATAAAGAAATAGATGAAGCTCTTAGTTTTGCAGAAGATAAGATTAGAACACAAAATGAAGATGAAGCTGTCGATCTATTTAAAAAAAGCCTACCTACTAAAATACTTTCAGATGAAGATTATATGGGTGCTATTATAAAAGAGATGGAAGGTGTATCTCAAAGGCTACCTATAAAAGTAAATGAAGATAAATTAATAAAGCCTGAGACAGATGCTTCTACTGCTCAACTTATAAAGAAAAATATAAATTCACCTTCTCATAAGAAACTTTTAGAAGTCTATGCTAAGATGGTTAAAGATGGGAAAAGTGATAATACTATATTTGATGCTTTAAATATACCTGAAGGTGAAGGTCGAGATTTAATATTAGATCGTATTGCAAAGCAGTTTAAAAGAGATTATGGAAAGTTAGATTCAAGCAAAAATAATCCTTATATAAGAGATAAGTTTATTCTTCAAGATGGTATGGATGTTAATACTTTAACTGAAGCAGATGCATTGGCTTTAATAAGAGCAACTACTAATGATGCTAAAAAAGAAGTGATTAAAGCTTCTATTAATAAAGCATTTAAAGGTAAGATAAATCCTAAAGAAATAGAAAAACTTGTAAATGCTACTTATGATAGTTATAAAGATAAAAGTCTTGAAAAGTCTATAGAGATGAAAGAGAAAAAGATATCTCAAGGCAAACAGCAATATATTGAGACTGAAGAAGGTAAAGCAGATAAGAAAAAAGAACAAGGTGCTATCAATCAGAATGTAGTAGTTTTATCTAAAGCTCTGAAACCTGTAATAATTAAAGATCCTGTACAAGCTTGGAAAGATATTAAAGCATTAGCTTCTTCTCCTGGACAGCATCCAACAATAATAGGTGTAATAAATCAATTAAGTAAGAGTGAATTTAATAGCTTAGTCAAGACTGTCCCAGAACTAATTGAGCTTAAAAACAAAGGTATTATAACTGGAAAAGATTTAGCAGCTGATAAAAAGATGGCTGCAAGTATATTGATAGGTGAAGAGATTCCTGAAGTGATAGCAGATGATACTCCACCGAATCAAAGGGTTGTAGTATCTCAAAAATCTGTAGATACCTTAGAAGAACAAATGAAAGCATTAAAAGAACAATTAGTTGATTATGGTATGGAATCTAATCAAGATGGTATAAATACTACTAAAGAACAAATTGCAGCCTTACAAGCTAAAATAGATGGTGAAAAACCTAAAGTAGTTGAAGGTACACCAAGTGCTAATGAAGCAGCTATTTTAAGATATGAAGCTGATCAAGCTGCTCAGATAGCTGCTCTTAGAGCTGGAGATATTAAAGCTTCTAAAGTACAGAATGTTGTTCAAGATATAATAAGTAAATATAATGCAAGAGATAAAGAAAGTGATGAAATAAAAGCTGTTAATAAAATAGGTAAATCTATATACATCGAGATCAATAACGAGGCTTCTTTAACGATTCCACAGAAAATAAATATACTTCAAAATGCAGTTAAAGAACTTAATTCTAAACTAAATAATATAGAAGTAGAGTCTTATGGGTTGGATACTTATTTAAATTCTGAAATTATGAGCTCAAATAACACAATTAGTGAAGGGAGTCCTGTTGATGTTTTAGGATTTGCAATAAGAGATAAAGATGATGGAGAACTTCTTGAAAAAATAAAAGTTGGAACAATATCAAAAAAAGCAGGAATAAAAACTGAACCCAAACCTAAAGAAAAAGAAGATCCACTTGATGAATTAAGAGCCAAGCATGGACCTAAAATACTTTCTCAAAAAGAAATAGATGCTTTGTTAGAAAATGAACCAAAATCAAAAGAAGCTAATAAAATTATTGAAAATATGAAAAAGCCTGTTGTAGCTAAGACTTGGAAAGAGAATGAAGTTATAGCTGATCCAGCTCTTATAGATGAGATAAATGATATTTTTGATGAGGAGAATTGTAAGTAATGGCTAAGTGTACTCCTGAAAAGTTTTTAGAAACTGCAAGACCTTCCTTTAAGAAAGCAATGGATAGTGCTTTAGCTGAAGATAAACAATGGACTCCTCTTACTGCTGCAGTAGGTATTGTAAAAGATTTATTAACACCTATAATAAATGAGCAAGGTGATTCAGTAAAAGAATATACACCAGCTAATGCATTCTTACAATTCTTAAGAGAAAATGAAGATTATGGTTATGTAGTTGAAGAAATCAAAAGCATCTTAAAAGGTGAACCTAGCAGTATTATAAAAGATATAAATAAAGTTCCTACTTTAAATGAATTAATAGATGGTGATGACACTAATCCTTTTATAGAAGCTCAAATTCTTTTAGAAGAAAGAGAAGATAATGAAGGTGAAAGTGATGATAGTAGATCTCCTGAAGGTAGAGTATTTGCTGCAGGACTTGATTTCACTAATAGTACTTTCTTAAAAGGTGCTGGTAGATTAAGTAATAAAGATTTGCTTGATATATCTTTAAAAGCTCAAAACATGACTTTTAATAACTTCATTGAGTATATAAAAAATAATATGGATCCTGAATATGTAGATACACCTGCTAAAATAAAAGGATTTAAAAGCTGGTATGTATCAAATCTTCCTATAAATAGAAAGTATTTATCAGCTAAAGATCATATTTATTTAAGTGATGTAAGATATGATACTGTTAATGGTAAACAAGTTCCAAGAATAGAAAAAGATGTTTTTAGATATTATAAAAAAGCTTTTGAAACAGATGAGAATGGTAGAAATACTTATATAAATCCACTTACAAATCATAAAGAACCAGCTACTATGCTTAAGGCTTTTTATGAAATGATAGATACTCCATATGGTAAAGGCTTTACATTAGCTGATGCTACTATGAAAATATCTTTATCAGATGGATTCTTATCTGGAAGATTAAATAAAGATGGTGAGCTTTGGTATAAGCCTGCAAACACAATTATAACTTCTCAATATCTTAAACATTTTGATGCAACTTCTATAAAAGATTTAAAATTAACTTTTGTTGGTATCTCTACAGGCTCTAATTCTTCTAATATAATATTAGCAAGAATATTGAGAGAGCATTATGAAATCTTATTTACCGATAAAGCTTTAAGCAAAAATATAGATAAGATAAAAGAGGGTTTATCTGAAAAAAGTTTAGAGTTATTAACAAAAAATAATAACAACTTATTAGCAACTTTAGAAAATGTATTAACAGATACAGATATAACTGATGAAGAGAAAAAGTTTTTAGAGAATGAAATAGATGATGTAGCTGGAGTTGGCTTTTTAGAGTTTTTTGAAAAAGAAAAAGAGGCTGGCAATATAACAGATATTCATTTAGATGATTATAAAGCCTATGTAGACAAACCTTTAGCAAGAGCTATTTCTAAGTATACTGATTTTGCTTCTCAAATAGCAAGATATAAGTGGTATCAGACATTGATGGATTCTTCTTTTATGAAGATGGGTAATTCTTTAGATATATTTAATAGACTTAGATTAATGTTCTCACCTGGTACACAGATTGCAGAAATGGGTAATAGATCTGGTGTAATGATAGATCCTAAAGAAACTATCTGGAAGATGGATGGTGAGATTGTAGACCATATGCCATATATAAAAGCATTAGGTATAAAGAAGTATTTAGGTGATGGAAGTTTACCTACAGCTACATCTTATTTTGATTTAATGAAAGAGAAGTTAGGCTCTAACTTAAGATTGTTAAGTGCTAAAAGTGTTCAAATGCATAAGTCTGATAAAGGTTTTGGATTAGATAAAGATCAAAGACATGTAGCTATTCCAAATCTTGAAATAATAGATAATAATCCTGGTAGTGAAACTTATAGAAAAACAATTATACAAACTTATTTAAGAGATAATAAAGTATATATAAAAGGACCAGATGGTTCAAATATAGATGAATTTCTTACACCAGATGAAAGAAAACTTTCTACAGGGATTTATTCTCAATTTAATACTGTAATATCATATGAAGAAAAATCTGAAAGACTATTATATTTAGATAAACCTAAAGCTGATGCAGCTTATCCATTTCAGCAATTAGATTTATTAACAGATTTAAGACCTGAATATAGAGAGGTAAGAGAAATATTAGAAGAGCATATGGTTAAAGTAGCAGAGGGGTGGTCTAATCTTGTTGTAAATATGGCTAAAAGCCCAGATGCTTTAAGAGAAGGTGCTAAAAGAATATTGGAATATGAAGGTAAAGATTTAAAGACAGAAATACAGAAGCATTATGAAGGTGCTCCAACAGCATTGCATCATCCTACTTTATTATCAGGCTTACTACCAATGATAACAAATATGTTTATAAGAGATGGAATGTATAAAGTTAGAACTACAGGAAGAGCTTATGTAGGTAGTACTAAGCTAAAATTAAAACCAGGCTATGGTAGAAACTATACTCCAGATTATAATGGAGCTATTATAGGAGCTGGTAATAAAAAGATGTTCACTCTTGTTAAGAATAGGATGCTTAGAGATTCTGATTTAGCTAAAAATAGATGGATGGCAACTGAAACTAAAGATGAAAAAATAAGATTATTAAATGATTACTTAAGAAATGTAGATACAAGAGTATTGACTTCAAGGATTCCTGTAGATTCAGTTACTGCTGTAGCTTTAAAAAGACTTGAAAAGTTTACACCTGATTGGGACTCAGATGCAGTATATTTAAATCCAGAATTTCTCTTTGGTCCTTTTAGAGCAGATTTTGATGGAGATACTGGACAGCTAGAAATATTACCAGATGAAGTTTCAAAGAAGCTTATAAATCTTATTGGTGATAAAATGATATTTATAGATCTACCTGCAGAGTTAGATGATTTTGAAGATACTGTAAAGATAAAAGATATATCTAATATAAGGTCTTTCTTTGAAGGTTCAGCAGAGTTAGGAAAAACTGCTGGTACTCAGGGTATGGCTTATAATACAAGGTCTGTTAGAGCAAATTTAGCATTTAAAGAATTTGAATTAGATATGGGAGATGGGACAATAATAAAAGTTATTAACCCTGAAGAACTTATCAATATGTCTTATGCTAATTTAAAGCCAAGTGTAAAAGAAGATAAATATAGTAAAATACCTGGTGCTAAGATAATGACAAGACCAAATGGAACAAGATTCTTACAAACTTCTTCAGACCATGAGATGACTATATTAGCAAATGCAGCTACTGATAATGCTAAGAAGTTAAAGTTATATTCTTTTGGTTATAGAGGTAAAAGTAGTAAGCAAGCTAAACCTCAAGATTGGTTTATAGCTAAGATATTTAAAATAAAAGAAGGTGGTATAAATACTTCTTATAAGGTTATATATAGAAAGTCTACAAAATTAAGGAAGGGAACTCCAACTACAGAGATTATTCTAGCTGAAA